>JAABUQ010006086.1_pt1 | contig 18607 bp, 23 predicted proteins | sample 5560001 | NCBI WGS metagenome assembly JAABUQ01 (sample SAMN10711888, study PRJNA513371) | rock metagenome | isolation source: Antarctica rocks | place: Antarctica: Victoria Land, Finger Mt nord | collected 2015-12-18
TGCTGGCGGAGGAGGGAGAGGGCGCGCGCGGCGTCGCCGCGATCGAGGCCGACCTGCGTGACCCGGCGGCGATCCTGGACCACCCTGAGACACGCCGTCTGCTTGACCTCCGGCGGCCTCTCGGGCTTCTGCTGGTGGCGGTGCTGCATTTCATCCCCGACGACGGCGCGGCGCGGCGCGCGGTCCGCGCCTTCCGGGAAGCCCTTGCGCCGGGGAGCTATGTCGTCATCTCCCACGCGACGCTCGACGGGCTGCCCGCCGACACGATCGCGCGCTTCGAGGCGATCTACCGCCGCTCCACGAACCCGACGATCGCGCGGCCACGCGCGCGGATCGAGGCGCTGTTCGAGGGACTGGACGTGGTGGAGCCGGGCATTGTCCTGACGCTCCAGTGGCACCCGGACGCCGCACGCGACCCGCTCACGGATGAGCCCGTCCGCGCGGCCGTCCTCGCTGGCGTCGGTCGCACGCCATGACCCGTGAGGGTGCCGTGCCGGATGATAGGGACGATAGGGACAGGAGACAGACCCCAAGAGGCGACACATGAACGACACGCAGGCCCGCGCCCGCGTCTGGCCGCTCTGCCTCGCCGCGCTCGTGCTCGCGGCCCTCACCGGCCCGCTCGTTACCCTCCTCACCCCGCTGGCCCATGCCTCCGCGCCCGCCCTCACCATCCTGGCCGCCGTCCTCGCCGCAGCCCTCGTCAGCGGCTATGTGGCCCTCGCCGTCCTGCTCATCACCGCCGTCCTGCGCGTCGTGCGGCCTCGTCTCGACGGCCGCCCCTAGCCCTCCCGGACGCACCGCTCGCACCCCCCTAAGCACCTCCTACAAGGGTGCGAGCAGCCCTCTTAGGCCCAATACGGTTTAGTTAAGCCATGGAAGCGTCGTCCAGCGTCCTGCGGAGGGCAGGATAGATGCCCCGTTTACGTGTGAATAGCGCGCTTGTCGGTGCTATCCGGCACCGACCGAAATCCTTAACTGAACCGTATTGCTCTTAGGCCCTCAGATCGTGGCGCTATTTTGGCGCTATCGTAGCGCCATTGGCCCTCAAAACGTGGCGCTACGCGTAGCTCTAGTGCTAAAGGCATGGCGCTACGATAGAGCTACGATTCACACAGGAAAACGGGGCCTTGGCGCTACCGTAGCGCTACTCTTTACCCTGGGGTAGGAGCTACCCGTAGCTCTAGCGCCATCGGCGTCGTAGCTCCATGAGCGCGCTAAAGCTCGCGCAGACCGAGCGTGTGGCCGGCCCCGCGCGCAGCGACGGGGCGTGGGGGAGGGGCCAGGCAGGCCGCGCTCAGGAGCGATCGCGGACGGGGGCGAGGACGGGGACAAGGCGACCCGTCGTCGTCTCGCCCACAGGGTCCGGGCTGGTGGACTGCCGCGCGGCCCACACGGTGAGCGCCCAGGCAGCGGGCAACACGATCCACGTTTCCCAGGGTCGATCGGCCGGCTGCAGCGTCAGCAACGGCAGCCCTACGCCCAGGCCCGTCAACACGAGCGCCACCCAATGTGACACGAGCAGCGCCAGCACCCCGGTGAGCAGGAGGGCGCGACCGGCGCGGGATAGGACTGGCCACACGGCGACGCCCACCACCAGGTCGAGGTCCACCAGCGTCCAGCCCACCGGACGGCCCAGGTAAAGCAGCACGAACGCCACGGCGAACGCCCGCGCGAACGACAAGCGGCGGCCGCGCACAAACCAGGCCGACGTGCCGAGCGCGGCCAACCAGACCAGGCCGGCGACGAGTTGCGCCGGCGCGGCCGGCAGCCCGAGCGCGATCAGCGCCTGGAGAGGGGTGCGGTTCCAGGCGCTCATCGGCGTCTGCTGCGCGACGGGCAGAACGAACCATTGCGCGTCGAGCGTGTGCGCCAGGTAGCGCAGGGCGTCCCCGCGTAACGCCGGCCCCCAGCGGATGACCTCCCCCGCGATCACCAGCGCGGCCAGACCGGCGACGGCGCCAAGGGTGCGCAGCGTCACCCGGCGCGGCGCACCGGCGCCGAGCAGGAGCACAACGCCGAAGGCGACGAAGAAGAGAGCGTAGAAGGGCTTGGCCAGCACGACGAACGCGACGAGCACGGCGGCGAGCGGCACGGCAGCCCGGCCGAGTGGGCGCGGCGGCCACAGCAGCCGGGCGATGACGAGCGCCCCCACCAGCAACAGGGCCTCGACGTTGCCGCCACTGTAGGTGGCCCACACGTCCCAGGAGCCCGCGACGAGCAGCAGCCACCACCAGGAAGCCCGCGCCCAGCGCAGCAGCAGCAGGGGGAAGGCGACGACGCAGGCCAAATCCAGCAGTTCCCAGGGCACGGCTGTGAGGTGGAGTTGCCACACGAGCAGCGCCAGTGTGGGCAGGTACAGATAAGGGCCGGGCGGCGTCTGCGCGAGCGGGTCGCCCCCCGCTGCGCGCAGCGTATGGGCCGCCCGGATCGCCGCGTCGAGGCGGTGGTAGGAGCGCCAGAGGGCCAGGCTCTGCGCCGGCGTCTGGTAGATGCTCGCCCCACGCGCAAGGGCCGCTGCCGCCCAGTGGTACGTCCGGTAGTCCACCGGCTCGCTGCCCCCGCGCACCGTCGAGGCGACCAACCCCACCCCGACGAGGGCCGCCCATACCAGGAAGGCGGCGATGGGCACGGTCCGGCGGATATGTCCCATGACGAACACCCCTCTTTCACCCCAAGGAAGCCATGTCGGCCGCCCCTATCCTGGCCATGGATCGGGCGCGGCAACAGGATGGCCCTGGACACATTATGCTACGGGGGAGGGGGGGCGGTGCGCCTTGCACGCCCCGAACGTATACCAGGAGGGGACCAATGCCCATGCGCACCTTGCCCACGCGCGACGTGACGCTCGCCGACGGGCGCCGCCTGTACTACCAGCAAAGGGAGAGCCGCCAGCACGCCGACCAGGGGCAGCAGGCGTCCGTCTACATGACCAAGCGCGGCCCCGCCGGCGCGCTGCGCATCCTCCTCACCGTGGACGACGAGCCCGAGCGCGGTGAGCACTACCATCTCTCCGGCAGCTACCCCGAGCGCACGCCCACGCCCGACGAGATGCTGGAGGCGCTCAAGGTGCTGATCCCCGGCGGTGGCCAGTTCGGGGCCGTCACGCCCGAGCACAATCGCTACGCCCGGCACGGCCACGTCGTCCACCTCATCGAGGAGACCCCGCACTACCTCGCCCAGCGCGCGCGCGAGGGGGTGCTACGCGACGACGCCCCCGCCGCGGTCTACGCGCGCGGCGAGCCGTCCCCGCCCATCGCCCCGACCGACGAGGGAGCCAAGCGCGCGGAGCAGTTGCGTATGGTCCGCGACGACTTCGGGCTCACGCTGCCGTTCACCTCCGCCGAGCTGCGCGACGCCCTCGACCAGGTGCGCGCCCGTCGCGGCCTCCCCCCCGGCTGGCTACCCACCTACTCCTGCACCGAGCGGCGCGGTGCCCGCGGCGAGAACGTCGTCATCCCCGTCCCAAGCAACGTCCCCAAGGCCGAGCAGGAGCACGCCACGTTTCACGGCCTCGGGCACCTCATGCTCGACCACCCGCAGCTTGCCACCGGCGTCTACACCGTTGAGCAGGAGCGCGCGGCCGAGGCGTTCGCCGACGCGATGATGACTTACTCCATCTGCGGCGTTCCGGATGCCGACGACGAGGAGGAGGATGCACCCTGAGAGGTGGCCGACGATGATAGGCCATACGCACTAGCGCATCCCCCATGCCCCGCGAATTACATACCTTTGCCCATGAGTGACCCGTGGGCGTCGTCCATGTCGAAAAGGCCGGTCCCGTCCTGCTGCCACACCCACGCATGCACCATCCAACCGGTACTTCCCGCGAAGCGATGGCCCTTGGCTAGACAGGACGGGCGATTATGGATAGGATAGATCGTCGTGTTGTCGTAGCAGATGTTGACGTGCGCGTGCCAGCTCGCCAACGAGGCTGGGAAAATCGCGGCGAGCTGCTGCGGCGTCGCGGACTGGGGTTGCAGGTACATCGCGGCCACAAGTGTCATCTTGCCGCGCACCTTGTTGTACACTAGGACCGGCGGGGTCGCGAGATCAAGGTTGAGATCACCTTGCACCGCGCGGCCAAAGTTGACGTAGTGGTACCCTTGTCCAGGCACGTAGAACACCGGGGCCGTGATGTACCCATCGCGCTCGGCCACGCGGATGTCGCGGTACTTGGCCGTGGCAGCGCGCACAATCTCCATCGCGTGGTAGACCTTAGAAATTTCAACCCACGTCGGCGCTTTACCCGAGGTCGGGAGCACCTGCATCTCCATCGGCCCTTCGTACATCGTGATCGGCTTGACGACCGCGCTGGGTGCCGGCTGGCCCGTACCTCTACCCCCGGCCGCAGGTGTCGGGGTGCTCATGGTCATACCGGGCATTGAGCCCGCGCCAGCCGTTGCGGTGGCGCGTGACGTCGCCCCGCTCACGCGTGGCACCCCCACTACGGGCACCGCCCACAGGCCGACAATGACCACCGCAGCCACCAGCGCAACGGCATGCCGTCGCTTCGGCCATATCGCATCACCGTCAACCATACCATTCATCCATGACATGCCGTGTCGCCTCCTGTCGCACAATAGTATTTACTCTCCATCTGTAGTGTAGAGGAACAGGCCGCTAGCATGCGCGCGTCCGAGCGTGTGGCGCGGTGAGCGGACGATTGATACGATGAAGAGGACGAGCGCCATAGGGCGGCACGATACTTGTGCGTCCGATGAAAGGGACACCTAGTGATTCGACAGTTCATGCTTTTGGCCACCATCGCCCTCGTATGTATAAGCCCTACGCGAGCCGGGGCTACCACTGGGCGCGCATCGTTCAATCCTGACTTGCATCGATTTGTGTTGCCCCAAGCCACCGTCGGTGGCCCTAGCCTCAATATCGACGGCGTGATAAACAGCGTCGCCACTGTCCCCACCTCCACCTGGGTTGTGCGTAGCCTCGGACGCCAAGCCGCTGGCAACGGCACGTATGCAGTATGGATTTCGTCTACCGATGCCGAGGAGCACGCCGCCGTCGCTTCCCTAGACACTGGTGATAGTGGTCCTCGTCTAACAGTCGAGCGACGTGTCGGTCCAGACGAGTGGGTCCGCGGCCAAACCGGTCCCTGGGGACTGATGATCCAGGCTGAGGTAAGTTACCGTAATATTGGGTTTGACGCCACGTATTACACGCACGTACCTGCGCGCGGCCAGGACTTCCACATCGCCCATGCCTGGGTCGAGGGGACGCTCGCCGCCCTCGTGGCTCAGGCTCGCATCCTGGATCACCGCTAACGGTCGGCGTCGACGCCGGTTGATTGCGACGGAGATGCCTTGTGTGCCGGGCATCTCGTCAATCATTCGCCTACGGCTACGGCCATCTCGCCCATGCGTTGCACCTCGGCCAGGATTTGCTCCTCTGCCAGGAACGGCGGCAGTTCGCTGTTTATCAGGCTAGCGACAGACGCCCGCCACCCGTGATGTCCGGGGAGCATAACCACGCCGTCGGGCAAACGCTCCGCGTCAGCTAAGATAGCAACATGATACACGTCGCGATAAAAGCGGCTTCTTTCCAACCGTAACCGCCCTATATCCAAGGCAAGCGATGGCTCGATATCCGCAGCCAACCCGACGACCGACAAAGGGACTTTCGCCGAGATCGCGAGCTTCGCCGCCAACCCCACCCGCGTCAGGATCACCCAGCGGGTTGCCTCTAACGCCACCGCGCGCCGATAGCTACTCATCCTTCTTTCGGAATCTAAACGCCGCTCCACGCGCGCGACTATCGCGGGGTCCCCATACAGCCGCACCATCTCGCTGGTTACGTACTGGTTGGCGCCGAGAAGGCTGCGATGGAGTCGAATCAGCTGTGGGAGCGTATCTGACACGCCGCTGCTGTGTCTCCATGTCGCCTCGACGCCTACCATCCTCCTGATGGGCGACGGACTTAGGCCCTCATACACAAGTCGAGCTAGAGCTACAGGAGCAGTTTCATGAGCCTTCTCTCCTGTCGAAACTTGCTGCCGTGATGGCATAGTGATCGCCGCTATGGCATCGTGCGTGTGCGCGTAGTATTGGGCCTCTATCATCTTGGGATCATCTTCGCGCCCGCTAGCGTCCTTATCAGAGTCGATGATGTCTTGATGGGCACACATCCCGACCCGACCTGCGGGCGCAAAGCTGAGCCACCGCGTTACCTCTTCGCCAACCAATCGCCAGTACCCTCCAACGCGACATGCGGCTAGATGCCGAGCCATGTTGTCCACAACTGCCTCATCGCCGTATAGAAGTACTAGCCTGTCACAGAGGAGGACAGTAGCCCTTTTCGCGGCCCGTCGCCACCACTCCCGCCCGATGTGCTCGCTTAGCCAATTCTTGCAACGCTGTAAATACTGGGTGGACCATAGAGAGATGAGAGAGCCGACGACCAACACCGTATAGAGTGGCTGTCGATACGCAAGGAGGCCCGCATCAGTACCCCAGACAAGCCGCACGATAGTCTCGGCGAGAATCATAACGAGGCCGTATCCGAAGATCGCCGCGTAGAACAAGGTCATCCCTAGCGATAGACATCGCTCGATTAATCCCGCCGCGTGGCGCCAAGCTACGGCCCAACGCACCATCACGAGCGCCCCAAGCAAGGTGGTCATCAGGCCCGATGCGAGATTGAGCCCGGTTAGAGGCCACGCCCGGGCCTGATATCCGTTGTAGTAGGATACGGCGTCGGACGAATCCACCACATGCGCACCTACCCAAAACAGCACAAGCACAACGGCAGCAGTATAACACCCATACACAAGTCGTTTGCTCCGGCGGTCCCATTTGTCCTGGGCAAGGACAATAAAGCGATACTGGGACAGCCAAGCCGCTATGCTAGTCAACTCAACGGCGAGGCGGCCACTCCCTGCGACCTGCACAAAAGCGTCAATCGCTCGCGCGTTCGCCATCGGCATAGCAGTAAGGAAAAGCAGGAGAAACACACCGTGCCAGCGGAGAGCTGCGCTCTCCGGCCCTGGCCTGCGCCGAGCGAAATGCCAACATGGTGTCAGGAATAGCAGGCCAACGATCGGGCCGCCAAGATGATTCATCGCGATCGGCCTAAGTCGTCGATGATGCGGCCGAGCCCAGTTAGATTCATGCGTGCCCGGCCGCGCCCGCTCGCGGCGTACATTTCCATCGTCTCAGCCCACAGTTCGACTAGGCGCTCCTCCTCAGAGTTGAGATCCCGACGCTGCACCTCTCGGCCATCCGGCGTAACGTAGCCAAGGACGATATGTCCCAACTCGTGCCAGATGATGCGCTCACCCAAAATCTCGCCCGCGTCGTCGCGGTAGTAGATGTGGTAGTACTCGCCGTCCGGTTTGCACGAGCCATAGATGGGCCGCCGCCCCATCTGGCGCGGCTCGATCATGATATAGACCCGCTTGCGCGCAAGCCGTTGCGCAAACTCTCTCGCCCCGAAGGGAGGCACTAACTCAAGTTCGTGCGCAAGCCGGCGCACGCGCCGGACCATAGCGCGCCGGGTACGCAATTCTCGTAGCTCGCGCAAAGCGCTCTCTCCAATCATTGGCCACCCTCCTCACTATCGGCATCGCTGACATTCTCCTGTGCCTTGTGTTGCCGTCTCAACTCCTGTATCCGCCTGTACTGCTCGTCCATCATGACGATCACAAATGCGCGTCCCTCCTCGGTCAGTTGACCCGCGCGCAGAGCAATATCCTCCACTAACGGCTGACCTAACGCCTCCGCCAATGGCGAACCGGGTAGCGCCGCTTGCCCCACCTCGCCGCCAAAAGCTTCGGACACGTTCACCTTGAAGAACTTAGCCAGTCTTTCCAGGTACTCGCCGGACGGTTTGCGGATACCACCCCGACGGGCGAGCGAGAGATACGAAATGGAGATGCCAGTCTCGCGGCTTACCTCTCCGAGTGAATATTCCTTCCCTGATGACGGATTGCGGTGCAGCGAGAACAGGCGATTGAGGGCAATAGCGAAAGCCGGCAAAGGGGGCGAATCACTCATGTGACCTCCTCATATGTTCCCTACTGCAATGGACGGGGTGATGGATTACTCTAGAATCGCGCCCTTGACACCAGTGGAAACAGCAGGTATAAAGTATGACAGCAACCCTTCAGTGCGCTCAATAGTTTTGAGCGCACTGAAGGGTTGCTGGGGCCTGAACGAATCGGGCTATCTAAAGCCAGGGTATCAGGCTAGGCATCCAATTACAAAGAATGGGCAGGGTGCCAGCTTTAGCAAGGAGGTGAATTTGGAGGAGCAACACGCGGACACACAGGACTGGTTGAGCGAATCTCAGGCGCATGCCTTGGCGCGGCGCGTGGCGAGCACGCCGGGCTATCGCGTCCTGGAGGTACGCCACGCCTGGTCCGCCGCCACCGCGTGGCAGGTCGCGATCGAGGACCGCCGCACGGGCGGGCGCCTGCTGCTCCTCAGCGAAGACCAGTTCGACGCCCGCCCCATGTCGGCGGGAGAGCCCACCACCGTCACCACCGCGGCCCGCCCATGCAAGGAGCCGGCCGCCGCTCAGGTCGCCCCCGGTCCTTGGCCGGGGCACGAACCGTTCCAATCGGAGGACCGTCCATCATGCTGCACGAAACCGTCGCCCTCGTCACCAGCAGCCACTTCGCCCTGACGCACCCCGCCGCCCTCGCCGTCGTCATCGCGGCTGGCACCGACCCCTTTGCCGGATTGGCCCAAGCCCTCCTTGATGTCGCCAACACCGTCAAGGTTCCCTTCGCCGCCATCGCCTTCATCATCGCTGGCGCGATGCAGGCCCTCCATAATCCTCGAGCGACTGGCGCCTGGATCACCGCTTCGCTCGCCAGCGTGTTCATGTTCGGCGCGACGGGCGCGGCTGCCTACCTCCAGGCCAACATCAAGTAGTTGGCCGATCGCGCGGCGAGGGGGGAGCGAGCGCCCGACAACCGGGGGCATCGCCCTCCCCTCACCCATGTCGCGTCTATCGCCGGGAGCCGTATCCATGGACCACGCTCACCATCCCGCGCCGCCCCCCACTGCCCCGCCGCCTCCGCGCGCCCGCGCCCTCGTCAGCGTGGCGTTCTCTGTGACCTACCCCTACCTGCTCGGCGGCCTCGTCGGCTACCTGGCGCTCACCGCCCTCAGCCGCGACATCAGCCTGATGTTTGCCGGCGCGCTCCTCGTGCTGTATGGCATGGCCCTGGGTAAAGCTGTCCAGGGAGGCGCCCCGTGAGCGTTGTGACACCGGCCGACGGCGCGCCGCTCTCTCTCGCCGACCTCCCCCCGCTGCGGGAGCGCCTCATCGCCCTCTGTGCCGTTGACGGCCAGGGCCGGGCCGCCCTCGCGCACCGACTCCTGCTCCTGCGCGCCTGGACCGCCGCCCTCGCCGCCCTCACGGCCGACCATCGCCCCGCGCACGACGTGCATCTTGTCGCGGGCGGGCACCCCCGCCGGATGCGCGGGCAGGCCCGCCCGCCCGCGCGCCCGCATGGGACGGAGAGGGGGACCGATGGCGCGGAATAGTCAGACCGCCCTTTTCATCAACGATCCCGTCAAGATCGTCGCCGGCGTCTTCACGGTCCGCCAGTTCATTTACGTCGCCGGCATCGTCGGCCTCACCTACGGCCTCATCACCGCCACGAGCCGCCTCCCCTACGGCCAGTCGGGGCTCGGCCAGCTCCATCTCTTGCTCGTGGTGGGCGTCCCGGCCGGGCTCGGCCTGCTCGTTATAACCTTCGCCGGCAGCGGGACCGTCGAGCCCTACGCCCGCCAGCTCAGCGGCTACTTTTGGCGCACCACGCTGGCCCTCCCGCGCCGCCTGGCCTATCGGGGCCGCACGCTCGCCCGCCGCCTGCGCCCGCCGCGCCACGCCCCGGCCCTCGGGGACGGCCCGGCGCTCGTCGCCACGGGGAGTGCCGCCGCGCCCGCCCTGGAGAGCGCCACCGCGCCCGTCGCCGGGCCACGCAGCGCCCCTGCCAGCGCGCCCGTCGCTGTCGTCACCCCCCTGATGGCCACGCCCCTGGCGCAGGCCCAGCGCGCGCGCCTGCTCGCCTGGCTCGCCGCCCATCCCGGGGCCACTAACGAGGAGATCGCCGCGGGCGCGGACCTGCCCCCCTCGGCCGTGCGCCCCCGCCGCCGCGAACTCGAAGCCGCCGGCCTCGTCCGCAAGCGCGATGAGGAGGGCCGCACCCAGGCCGGCCGCCGCGCCGCCCGCTGGGAGGTCGTCGGGACCGTGGGGACGCTGGGAGAGGTAAGCGTCCATGGGTAGGGCAGCACACGCGCATGCGGAGCGCCGTGCCCGCTGGGCGCTGATCCGGGAGGGCCGCGCGGCGCGCGCGGACGCCCCGCCGGAGACGGAGACGCCGGGGCGTCCCGCGCGCGGCGTGCAGGAACGCGTCACGATCGCGGACGACGGCACGCGCACCGAGAAGGGCAGCAAGGACGCCTGCCTCTGGCTCGAGATTACCCCCACGCAGATGTTCAGCCTGTCCGGCGACCTGCTCGACGCCTTCACCGACGGCGCGGCCGGGGCCTTCACGCCTCCGGTCCCCTTCAAGATGCAGTTCGCCGTGCTCTCCACGCCGACCTCCGCCGCGGCGGCCGTGGCCCGCGCCTTCGCCGACGTGGACCCGCCTACCCCCGCGCTCCGGGACCTCAGTGGCCGTCTGCGCTCCTGGTGGGAGGAGTACCTGAGCGGCGAGTACGTGCCCACGCACCGCTTCCTGCTGGCCATCTCCGGACCGCTTCGCGCGCCCCAGGGCACGACGCTGGCCCGCGTGGTGGGCGAGATCGAGCGCACCCTCCAGCGCCTCGGCGTCGCCGCCCATCGCCTCGACGGCCCCGCCGTGCGCGCCCTGCACGCCGAGTTCCCCGACCCCCTCGCCGACCCGGAGGCGCGCGAACTCCTCGACGCGGTGTACATCCCCGGTCAGGGCGCGCGCTCCTGGGCCTGCACGTTCTACGTGCGCGTGCCCTCCATCGTCACCCAGCCCGGCTGGCCCGCCCCGCTGCTGGCCTTCCCCGCCCCCCTGCGCGTCTCCCTCGCCATCGAGGGCCGGGACCAGGACAGGGAGCGCGCCGTCGCCAAGGGGCGCGGGCGCCGCCTGGGCGACCTGGTCACGGGCGCCGGCGCCCAGGGCCGCGAGGCCGACGTGGACACCGGCGACGCCCGCTCCGAGGCCCGCGCCCAGGCCAAGGCGATGCGCACCGGCGGCCTCGCCGTGGTGCGCGCCGGGATCTACGTGACCGTCTTCGCCCCCGACCAGGCGTCCCTCGCCGTGCGCGCCGACGCCCTGTGGGGCCTGCTGACCGGCGCCGGGGCCATGGACACGCAGGCCGCCCGCGCCCGCGGCGTCCAGGGACCGCTGCTCCGGGCCACGCGCCCCCTGGGCCGCACCGACGCCCCCGCCTACACGACCTACAAGATGTACGCCGAGACCCTGGGCAACGCCTGGCCCGCCATCGTGCGCTCCCCCGGCACCGCCGGCGGCGTCCTCATCGGCCGCGCCGCCGACGACGGCGCCCTCGTCTACCTCGACCTCGCCGACCGCGCCTTCAAGAACCGCCTGATCGACGTGTTCGGGGGGAGCGGCCAGGGCAAGTCGTTCTTCGTGCAGAAGGGCGTGATGCTCCCCCACCTGCTGCGCAACGGCTGGGCCACCGCCGTGGACACCGTGGGCGGCTACGAGACCCTCTGCGCCATCGCCGGCGGTCGGACCGTGCGCCTGGGCGGCCCGCGCACCGCCGCCATCAACATCTGGAGCGGCCCCCGCGCCACCGCCGAGGAGCGCGCCGCCCGCCTCTACTTCGTCGGCAAGGCCCACGAGGTCCTCCTGGCCGAGAGCGGCAAGGCCATCACCGGCCGCGTGCGCTCCGTGATCGACGCGGGCGTGGCCGCCGTCTACGCCGGCCACCGCGACACGACCGACGCCGGGCGCAACCCGGACGACACGCGCCGCACCGCGGCCGACCCCCCGTTGGAGCGCGACCTGCTGGCCTGGCTGGAGGACCAGGCCCGCCAGCCCGAGCAGGACCACGAGGACCGCCGGCTGTACAAGGACGTGGCCGCCGAACTGGCCCCCTATGCGCGCGGCGGTCGCTACGCCCCCCTGGTGGACCGTCCCACCAGCTTCGCCTTCGACAGCCGGCTGCTGGCCTTCCACATCGACCCCCGCGACCTGGGGACCACCACGCCGGTCTACGCCTTCGTCATGTTCGCGATGACCGACATCGCCGACCGCCGCGACGCCCTGGCCCAGGAGTGGGGCCGGCGCTCGGGCCGGGGCACGGTGCAGCACCTCCTCGCCATCGACGAGGGCTGGAGCATCCTGCGCCACCAGGCTGGGCAGGAGTGGGTCGCGGGCATCGGCCGCACCGGGCGCCACTCGGGCATGGTCCCCATGTTCGTCAGCCAGAAGTTGTCGGACCTGACCAGCAATGCCGCCGCCGCCGGCTACTTCGACCAGACCTCGCTCCATTTCATCTTCAACATGCACGACACGAACGACGAGAGCGGCACGGACCCGCGGCAGTGGATCGCGGGCAAGCTGCGCCTGACCGAGGGCGAGGCCGCGCAGATCGGCAAGCTGGCCGGCAAGCAGGCCGCCGACAAGACGCGCCTGGAGTACGCGCAGATGTTCATGATCCGCACCACCAAGACCGCCTCCCGCTCGGCGCGCGGGGTGGTCAACGTGCCCTCCGCGCCCGAGGAGGCGTGGCTGTTCGCCTCCGATCCCGACGACAAGGAGCTGCGGGCGCGCATGGTGCGCGCCGTCGCCGCCGACCCAGAGGACCCCACCGGCGACGAGGTGTACCAGGCGGTCTGCCTGCTCGCCGAGGGCGCCACCCCCGAGGCGGTCCACGCCGCGCGCCTAGCGCAGATGCAGGCAGGGGCCAACACCGAGAGCGCCGTCGGCGCCGCGCTCCTCACCCTGGGAGAGACCCGGTGGAGCGCCGCACGATGACCACAGGACCGGAGGCCCCAGGCAGGGGCCGTCACGCACACGGGAGAGACAAGAGAGGAGAGCACATGACACTCGTGACAATCGGGCGCCAGCGCCGGCGCTTCCCGACGGGCCTCGCGGGGCGCTGGATCACGGCTTGGGGTCTGAGCATCGTGCTCCTGTTCATCATGCGCGGCCCTGGCGTCGGGATCATGGGGAGGATCGCGCGTACCGCCCTGGCCCCGACGCCGACGCCCCTGGGAGGCGTGGAAGCCGTGCTCTTGGTTATCCTGCTGGTCCTCCTGCTGGTGGCCGAGATGGTCGCCCACGCGGCGCCGCTCGCGATCCCGGCGCTGGCGGTGGTCCATATCGCCGGGCGCTGGGCGCGGGGAGGGGTGTCCTGATGCGCCGCCTGTTTGCCTCCCTGCCCGCCCTCGCCGTGGCCGTCCTGCTCGCCCTGGCCCTGACGGCGCCGGGCGCCCGCGTCCCCGTGGCGCGCGCCCTGAGATCGCTCCTCGTCGGCGCCCTACTCACGCCGCCCGACGTCTCCCTGTGGACGCTCCCGCGCGCCCACGGCGCCGTCGCCCTGCTCGTTCTGCTGGCTCTGCTCGTTCTGCTGGCCCTTGCCCGCGTCGGTGGGGTGCTCAGGCTCGCTCTGGTGTATTACTGTGCGCCGCTCGCCCTCCGCTGGTGGGGCAGGACGGCGCACGAGGAGGACCCATGCGCCGACTGATCGTCCCCCTCGCGCTGCTCACGTTGCTCGCCCTCGCGGCTGTCGGGACAGTCCGCGTCCGCGCCGCATCCGCGCCGCCCCCGCCCGCGCCCACCGCCACACCGACGTACCGCCCGACGCTCCAACTCTCCGCGACGCAGGGCACGCGCGACCAGGCGCTCGTCGTCGTGGCCAGCGACTTCCCCGCCCATGCGCCCCTCACCCTCTCCTGGGACGGGGGCGCCCTCGCGCAGGGCACGACTGACGATGCAGGCTACCTCGCCCTGCGCATCGCCGTCCCCCACGACGCCCCCGACGGGCCGCACGAGGTCCGCGCCGCCGGCCCCGCCCACACCGCCGCCGGCGCGGCCTTCACCGTGGCCGCCCCCCCAGCAGTGACGTATCACCCGGCGCTCGCGGCCAGCCCCGCGCAGGCCCTCCCCGGCGCCCGCCTCGTCGCCCTGGCCAGCGGCTTCCCCCCCGGCGGCGCGCTGACCCTCTCCTGGGACGGCGCCACCCTGGCCCAGGCCACCGCCGACGCCAGCGGCGCCGCCCGGCTCGACGCCGCGCTCCCCGTGACCGGGCCGGGCTCGTCGGCGGGGCCGCACGAGCTGCGCGTCGCCGGCCCCGCCCACACCACCGCCAGCGCCCCCGTCACCGTGCTCGACCCGGCCCAGGTCTATCACCCGGCGCTCGCGCTCGACGCCGCCCAGGGCCTGCGTGGCGCGCACGTCGCCCTCGCCGCCACCGGCTTCGCGCCCGACCAAAACGTGCATTTTTACTGGGATCGCGTCGGCGGCCCGGGCCTGGGCACGGTGCGCGCGGACACCAGCGGCAACGCCGACCACACCGTCACTATCGGGCAGGGCTTTAGCGTGACGGACGGCGCGCACCGCCTCTACGCCGCCGGCTCCAACCCCACGCTGGCCGCGTCCGCGTTCTACACGGTGCAGCCCACCCCGCCCGCCTGCGGCGGCCTGGAGGTCCCCCTGCCCTTCGTCAGCCCGCTGTGCCTCGATCCCCTGGGCGCCCTCGGCTCCTGGATCGCCAACGGGGCCACCGCCGGGGCCACCGCCGTCGGCGCGCTCGTCGCCAAGGACCTGACCACGCAGCAAGACTACACCCAGGTGGACCAACTCAAGGCCGCCTTCGGGACGATGCAGGACCTCGCGCGCGACCTGTTCCTGGTGCTGTTCCTGGCCGGGGCGCTGACCTGGTACACCCGCCGCCTGGGCCTGGGGCCGGGCGGGGAGGCGGCCACGCAGATGGTCGAGGGCGGCCTCGGCCTGGCGCTCACCCTGTCGCTGCCGCACCTGATGCATCTCTACATCGTGGCCGTCAACGACGCGTCGGGGATGATCCTGGCCGACCCCAACAACCAGGGCGCCGCCGCCATCGGCGAGCTGGCCAGCCACCTCATCGGCCCCGCCCTGCTCACGCTCATCACCGGCGACCCCATCTTCCTGCTGGTGGTCGTCGGCTTCGTCGTCGTCTTCGTCGTGCTGCTGGTGCTCGTGGCCATCACGCGCACCATCGGCACCCTCTACGGCGCTGCGGTCTACCTGGCCGCTCCCGTGAGCGCGATCTGCATGGTCACGCCCCTGACGCGCTCGGTGGCGGTGGCCTGGGCGCGGCTGTGGTTCTCGCTCACGTTGTGGGGCGTGTCCTACGCCGTGGCGCTGGTGTCCGTGCGGGCGATGGTGGCCGCGTTCGGGGGCAACGGGCTGCAATCGCTGGCCCTGGCCCTGGCCGGGGCGCTCATGCTCTACGGGGCGCCGCGCCTGGGCGACGCGCTGCTCGGCGGCGGGGCTTCCCGCGCCCTGGGCATCGGCAACGTGCCGCTACTCGGGACCGCCGTCCGCATGGGCCTGGGTGCGGCGACAGGGGGGGCTGCCGGCGGGGCTGTGGCAGCCAGTGACAGTGCCGCTACAGGACTTGGAGCACCGGCCGCTCCTACAGTGACAGAGATGCCCCACGCCAGCGTGTCCGAGATCGCATCGCTCGCGCCGCCGATCAACGCCGAGTGGGGGCTGATCGAATGAGCGTGACGAGCGGGATCAAGCGAGCGGCGCGTGCGACGGGACGGAGCCTGTACGTCCTGGCCGTGCCCCGGACGGTGCGCCGCTCGACGGAGGACCTGCGCCGGGTCGAGATGTCGCCGGCGCTCGGGCTCGTGCTTCGCCTCTCTGCGGTCCTCGTGCTCGCGGGGACGGTCCTGGCGGTCCACGCTGTCGGGCATCCCCTCCTGGGCTTTGCTCGCAACGGTCTGCTGCTCCTAGGGGCCGTTGTGATCCTGGCCTTCTCGGGCGCGCTGGCGCCGCAGGGCCGGCTGCTGGGGCGGCTCTTGCTGTCCTACGCCAAGCGGGAGAGCGCGCGCCGGGGATTGACGTGGCAGGGCCGGCTCTTCCGCGCCCTCGCCCGGCGCTTAGAGCCTGCCACGTCAAAGAAAGACAAGGACAAGGGGAAGACCGATGACCGCAAACGCTAACCAGCCCGACGCACCACGCCCGCGCATCTCGATGGTCGTGGACGCGCAGCAGAGGTGGGAGTACCGCCAGGAGGCGAACTGCACACCGACACAGCTCAACCAGTACGGATACGAAGGCTGGCGGCTCGTCGGGCCGCCTACCTTCGCCAAAATATCGCTCGGGACATCCGGGCGGCTGCTCTACGTGTTCGAGCGGCCCCTGCGTACGCCACCGCAGTAACGAGAGGGGAGCGCCGGCTGGGACCTTTTTCCCGGCTGGCACTCCCACAGTCAAGAAAGGGACAGGGGAGGGAGACATGGCTATCACGGATCGCTACCACATCTTGCGGGCGCTCGCCGACGGGGAGGGGCGCCACGGCTACACCATCATGGAGGCGGTCGAAGCCGCCACGGACGGCAAGGTCATTCTCGCGCCCGGCACGCTCTACCGCGCCATCAACCGCCTGCTGGAGGACGGCCTGATCGTCGAGGAGGCCCCGCGCCCCGCGCCCGACCTGGAGGATGAGCGTCGGCGGTACTACCGCATCACCGTGCGCGGCCAGGCGCTGCTCGCCAACCCCGGAGTGCCGCTTGCCCCCCTCGCCCCCGTCACCCCGCCGTCTCAGTGCCCGCCCCATCGGCAGGCCGACGTGCTGCGCGTGCGCGCCGACGGCCAGGAGCGTCATGGCGTCGTGCCCGCCGTGGCGTTCGGGGTGACGTGGGGCGCGGCCACGGGCGGCCTGCTGCTCCTGCTGGGCGCGGGCGGCGCGGGCTGGGCCACCGGCGCCGTGGCCACGGTCGTCACGACGGGCGCGGGGCTGCTGCGCCGCCCGGACGCGGCCTAGCGCGTCGCCACCAGAGAGCACGACGAGAACACGAACGAGAGAACACATGGACCAGAGGACAGGAGGAGGAGCTATGGCGGACGAGAAGAACGAGAAGAAGCGGACGGGGTACTACCTCGCCGACGAGACGGTGCAGGCGGTCGCGGAGCACGCCAAGCGCGCGGGCGTCTCCGTGTCAGCGGCCGCCGACGACCTGATCCAGCGCGGCGCGGCCGCCGCCTCGACGCAGGCCGTCGGCGAGCAGGCGGTCCCGGCCATCGCGGCGGCCGTGGGCCGCACGGTGGAGGAGCTGCTACGCGCCGTCGTGGTGCAGCCGTTCGGCGCGGAACTGGCGGCGATCCGCCGCGAGGCGACGGTGGCCCGGCTGGAGGGGTTCGCACACCTGGGCAACGATTACGGCCCGGACGTGGCCGAGCGCATCGAGGCGGCGGCTGAGGAGCGGGCGACGGCGGCGCGCGCGGCGGGCGAGGTCGCGCGCCTGCACATCCGCGTGGCCGCGGAGCAGGTGGCATGACGACGTGCACGATCGTGGCGGGGCGCTACGTGCCGACCGGGCCGTGGGCCGCGCGCAAAATCGAGGAGCAGGTCCAGCACCTCAAGGGGCGCTTCCGTCCGGGCGAGGTGCGCGAGGACCGGACCCTGTTCGACGCCCACGGCGACGTGGCCGGCCAGGCAGTGGCCCAGGCCATTCTGACGGCCGCGATTGGCCCGAAAGTCGCCTTCCACCGCCTCATCCTCTCGCCGGGGCCGCGCGCGGGCGTGGTGCGCCCCCTCGACCTGCGCACCTGGACGCGGCTGCTCCTGATGGACCTGGGCCACGAGTTGGGGCAGCAACTCGTGTGGGTGGCCGCCGTCCACCGCAACACCGACGATCCGCACATCCACGTGCTGCTCGCTGGCGCGGCCAGGCGGACCCACTGGCCGCACGAGGGGAAGGTCCTGGGCGTGGAACTGCACCGCGTCCATTACGTCCCCGGCGGCTTTATCCGCCAGCGGGGAGACCTGCGCGCGGCCCAGATCCGCGCGCTCAATGGCGATGGCACGGCGGCCTGACCGAGAGAGGAGGGAGGACCGACATGACGAACGCAACGCCCGTGCGCGACCTGCGCGACCCGGAGTGGCCCCGCCACAACGCCGAGGTGCTGGCTCAGCCGTGGGCCACCGAGAGCATTCACGAGAGCTTTGAGGACGTGGAGCGGGCGCTGAGTGCTGTGCGGGAGACGCTCCAGCACGTCGAGCTTGGCCCCTACGACAAGGCCCTGCGCCCGCGCATCGAGGACGTGTATCACCTGGCCGTTGAGTTGCTGCCCGACGTGACGACGGCCCACCTGAGCTACGAGATGACCCATCCGCGTCTGCCGTGGTGGTGGCGGCTGCTCCGTCGCCTGCACGACGGGGCGTGAGGAGAGGAGGGGGAAGACGATGGGACAATCGGTAACGCGGCCCCGCTGGGGCCTGCTCGCCCTCCCGCGCGCGCGGGCCGAGCGGGAGCGGGAGACCGCCCGGCTCACGGCCGAGCTGGGGACATTGCGCGGGTGGGCCGACCAGGCGCAGACCTGGATCGCCTGGGCTGAAGGCGAGATCACCGGGCTCAGGGCCGCGCTGCGGGAGGCAGAGGACGACAGAGCCTGCGCGCACGACGAGCTGGAGCGCGT
>JAABUQ010006088.1_pt1 | contig 18603 bp, 20 predicted proteins | sample 5560001 | NCBI WGS metagenome assembly JAABUQ01 (sample SAMN10711888, study PRJNA513371) | rock metagenome | isolation source: Antarctica rocks | place: Antarctica: Victoria Land, Finger Mt nord | collected 2015-12-18
ATCGTCCCGCTATCTGACGAGGCCCGGCAACACGCGGCAGCCTTGGTAGCCGCTACGGAGCGAGAGGGACGCTGGCTGTTCCCAGGCCGCGATCCACGCTGGCCGATGTCACGGCAAGGATTCCGTCCGTTACTGAAGCAGGTGGCTCTGGATGCCGGTCTCGACCCGGCGCGCGTAACTCCGCACGTCTTGCGACACTGCTTCGCCTCTCACCTTCTCGCGCGCGGCGCCGACCTTCGCAGCCTGCAACTCCTACTCGGCCACGCCGACATCTCGACCACGCAGATTTATACCCATGTTCAGCCCGAACGGCTGCAGCGCCTGGTAGATGCGTACCATCCGCTGGCGCGCGACTGACCCGCAGCTCCTTGCCATGTTTATGGCCGAGACCGTCCCGGACGCAGCAATGCATCTGTCCGATCACTGAGCGGGCCGCTGACGCCCTACGCTGACGCACTGATCATCAAGCAGGAGCGACAAGAAAGGCTTGAGGGCCGCATTCGCGAGCGAGCTTACTACCTGTGGCAGAAGGACGGCTGTCAGAATGGCCAACATGACGCCTACTGGTATCAGGCGCTGGAACTGGAAGGTGCGACGCGATAGTGCCTTCCGTGCCGTCAGCGGCCAAGCGAGCTGACTAGACGGCTAAGCAGGTAAGCCACACGGCGCCGATGTGTGAGGATCGCACACGAATCCTTGCCATGGTCCGTGTCCAGCCAAGCCCGCATCCCGGACCCTTCTCTGTCCGCTCCGAGGCGGGGTCGCTCCTAGCACCTTTGCACTCTTTGAGTGATCCGCCGTGCCTACTTGGATGGCAGCGCGGTCGTATCGAAGAACGTGAGCAGGCGTTGGGTCAGCTCCTCCGGGCGCTCTGTCGGGATCCAATGCCCGCAATCCTCGATAACTCCACCCTGTACGTCGGTTGCGGCAAGGCGCATTTGCTGCAGCGGGACCATGCCATTGCCGGATGACCCGCCCAACGCCAGCACCGGCATCGTGAGCTTGCGCTCGGCGTAGCCCGCGTTCTGGCGGGCGTTCTCGGCAAAGGCTCGGAAGTAGGACAGCCCGGCCCGCAACGCGCCGGGTTCCGAGTAGGCCCGCACGACCTCGTCCAGGTCCTCCTCCACCGCCCCCGTGTTGACCGCGATCTGGCGGTAAAACCAGGAGAAGTAGAGCCGCTCGCGCCCGGCGATCAGCGCTTCCGGTAAGTCGGCAACGTTGTAGAAGGTCCAGTGCCACAGGCGGGGATTGCGGGTCAGGTCGTCCCACGGCGGGATTCCCGGCACGGGTGCATCCAGCAGCACGAGCTTGGACACGGCCTCCGGGTGGCGCGCGGCCAATGCATAGGCAACCTGCGTCCCGAGGTCGTGTCCGACAATGAGCGCACGGGAATGGCCAAGTTTGAGCAGGAGTTGGTGGATATCCCCGGCCAGCGTGGTGTCGTCGTACCCGGTCGCTGGTCGCGAGCTGTCGCCAAGGCCACGCATGTCTGGCACGATTACAGTGTAATGCCGGGCCAGCTCGGGCATGATGCGGTGCCAGGTGAACCAGGTCTGCGCCCAGCCATGCAGCAGCACCAAAGGCTCCCCCTGGCCGCCGATGACGTAATGAAGCCGCACCCCATCCACGTCCACCTTGCGATGCGAGAACACCCGGTCGAAGGCTGGCTCGCCGGGCATCGGCCGCCTCGTCCCGGCATCGACCGGCTGACTGGTCGGGGCAGTCTGGCCGCGGGCCGAGGATACGGTGCCGAGGCTCAGCGGCATGGCAACCAACGCCGAGCCAATGAGGAAGCGAGCGGACTTGAAGGCGGATGACCGGGCAGTTGAACGGGTCGGCATCGTCGTGCTCCGGACAGGAGGTTATGCAATAGCGTAATCAACACAGTTACACAACGGTCTTGTTCTTACGTGCTGCGATCGCGGCTGGGCCGACCCGCTCACGCAGATTGCGCGCCACGTCTGCAAGCGTGACGGTCGCGAGCTCCGCTTCCATCGCATGTTGCGCCCGGTCCGCGACGGGCCGGAGAACGGCCTGGATGTTGCGCCCAACCGGACATCCGGGGTCAGGCGAGCGGCGGTGCAGAGGAATCAGCACCGGCTCTTCCACAGCGCGATAGACGTCGAGCAGCGTCACGTCTTCGGGCGGGCGCGCCAGGACCGCCCCACCGCCCAGACCAAGCCGGGCATCGGTTATGCCTGCATCCGCAAGCAGGGAGAATAGCTTGCGGATCACCGTCGGATTGGTGCTCGCGCTGCGCGCGATATCCTCGGACCTGACTGGACCGCCATGATTGAACGCGAGCGCGGCCGCGGCGTGAACGGCGACGGCGAAACGGGTGCTGGTGGGCATGACAGAACCAGTGAGCAGTTGTGATTGTCACATAGTCACTCACTTGTCCCGGGCGATGAAAGGAGTGTCGGATCAACCCCAATCACCGCCTTGGGGCCGCTCCAAGCTCACGTTCATTTCCTGAATCAAACTTTCGATTTCGCTGCTACCGGCTTCCCACCCCAATGCTAACCCTGGTTTTCCGGCAAATGCGGTCGCGCCCTCTAATCCGTCGGCCATGGTGCCGGGGGTCTTTTCATGATGACGAAGCCGCTCAGCCTCAGGTGCTCGACCAGCCGCTCGGCCGTGATCCGCGCCATGGCCTCGTCAGCGGTATGGATGCGCTTGCGACCCTGAAAGCGCAGCGCGAATGCGATCGACTGCTGCACGTCGTCGAGGTCGGCGGGGGTGAGAGGGTGTTCGTCTGGCATGCCGGAAAGTAACTCTCGCGCAGAGAACGAATCAAGAACTCGGCAGATCACTCGCTTCCTGCCCACGGGGGGCGCGGGATCCCAGACCCACGTGTATCACCGCAGCAGGCGTGCGGCACGGCAACCTGACCCTATGGCAGCGGGTCTATCTTGCCCTTCGCCCTTCCTATAGCGATCCACTCGGTCCTCGACATTTTGCAGGTTCCTAGCCGAAGCGCCTCTGTGACGCTGATCCAAAGCTGTTTGGGTATGTGCCCGTGGGACTCCGTGCGCCCCCTCCTGATTCCCAAAGAGGTCACCCACAGTCCATCAACATAGACATCGACAAATTCGTGCCCGGACTTTTCTTGGGTCTGCGCCTCAAGTTTTTTCGCGATATCCTTCGCTTGCCTTTGCTGGATGTTGCTTCCGCTTGGCAATGTGCTGCTCCAGAATCGACATCGTTTGACGCATTCCCGCACCAAGCGCCGCGCCCGCATCTCGCCGTTCGCACAGGTGCTCAACGAATTCTTTCAATGCCTGGACGGCTTCGCTGCATGTGCTCTCCGAAACAGATACGTCGGCGCCGACCACCTCCGCCACGTAACTGTCACTTTCGTAAACAACGGATACGGGGAGAGGCTTGATTACCTCGTAGCAGCCTCCGCTCAGCTTCCCGAGCTTGAGGTCAATCCTAAAGGGCGCGGCATTGCTAAGTGTGATCGTTGGCATGGCGAGTAGCGTTTCGACTGAGGTCGGCACTCGCCATCGCCTACTTGGTCTCCAGAAGAGCAGGCGAACACTTTCGGGCGCAGTTAACCTCTCGTGTATGGGAATTGTGCGGGAGCCTACGACGGAGGCACGAACCTCCCGTGAGACTATGAAGGTTGTCGTCACGGTTTGCGCCACAGCCCCCTGGGAACCCGAAGGGAAGGCATTAAGCCACCCTTCATAATGTAGATAGGTTCACCTTCCGGGGTAAACTGACCTTTAACCCGGATAAACTCCGCTATGACGGGTCTGACGCGCGCGACGGTACCGTCGGCGAGATGGTACGTGCTCCACGTCTCCTCTGACTTGGTTATGTCTATGATCTCCTGATTGTCCGGCCCTGCCTCTGCTTGCCTGGCTTCGTCAGGCACGACATGCCCATCCTCGGTAGAGGGTGGGGCGCCAGGCGTTCTAGTTCTCCGTGCCACCAGATGGGTCCGTCCTTTTGCTATCATCTAGGATGGGTGGGGCGGAAAGAACAGCGCGGGTCGAGTTGCGCCCGGTTCTGCATGACCGCCAGCTTGGCGGCTCCGCTGTGGCGAGCATCCTGGCGCGCCGTGTAGCGGCTGACCATCTCTGGCGACTTCCAGCCGCCGGACTGCATGATCGCCGCAAGTTCGATCTTCTCGGACGACGCCATGTCCTGGGCGGCGCCAGCGGTCCGCCTAAATCGTGCGACCGATCAGCCAACCAACTCCGGCGGCGATCAGGAGCGCGACCACAGGTCGCTGGCGAACGGATTCCGTGAGCGCGTCAATCGCGTCGCCATATTGCTGCTGCGCCTGTCCGGCAACTTGGTCGAGTTTCCCCTCAGATTGGGTTTTCGCGTTTCCGGTAAGTCCTCCGGCAGCGTCCTTGATCCTGCCCCCGTGCACCGCCTTCAAACTCGTTGTCGCTCATCGTGTGATCTCCCGTTTACCCGTTGCGCCGAACTGAACGTGCCTGGATCAAAGTAGATCAGATTTGTCTTGAAATACGACCATGCTGCGGTGCAACATCGATGCAACCTGAACGATTAGGAGGAGCGCCCACTTCGCATTGGGGGATGATTTATGTGGGCCTACAGGGACGAAGAGATTGACTTCTTGTCGCCGGCTTACGGCAAACCACCGCCCGCCAAGACCTCGGCTGGAAAGGAATCGAGCCCAGCTGCTTCTCTACCCGCTCGCGCGCTCGGCTGGTTTGTGCTGCCGAAATCGATTCGGACATGGCTGAACCGCAGGACGGCGGAGGCCGAACTCTACAGCCTCGATCACCGGACGCTAGCTGATCTCGCCATCAATCGAGGGGACTTTCCGGCCATTCTTGCCGGCACCTTCACCCGGGACGAGCCGGCGAGTTGGCCCTGCAGCGTTGAGCTGCAGTAGGAGAACAGCCTGCAGGTCCTTCCGCCGGGTGCGCCCATCTCCCGCCATTCCGAGATCGAGAGTCATTACCACCTTATCGGACAAATCTGGTCTGTTGCGCCCAAAAACGGCACGGCCTTCAGGATCATCGACGATCAGATCGGACTCGCAAGTGAGGTGGGAACTATCCCAATGAGGTGCTGCCCGTCCTTGACACAATGCGGCAATTGGCAACGTGCCGCTCCCTAATGGGTGGCGCCGACTCCTGAGAGAGATCGCAGGATCGTTCCTATCCCCCCATTCAGTAAATATCCTACTGCCAGAACAACACCGGACGCGATCCAAACTGTCCTCGATAACCATTTTACTGACTGTCTAAGTTCTTTCAAATCCTCTTTCTTTAGATCATCAACAGCCTGCTTTAGACCTTGGACAGATTCCTTCACCCCTCCCATATCACCGGCAAGCTGCGTGAGCATTTGAAGCGTCCATCGGTGCTCTGACTGATCTAGGTTACCGCCCTGACCTCTCACAGGTTCGTTAACAGGCTGGCTTGCTTCCCCTCGGCCGCGCTCCGGGGCGCGAGCCATCAATTCTGCTCCTTAAGCTTCAGCCAATCCCAGACCGTTTTGGACCACCATCCAAAGTAGCCCACAGCCCAGAAGACCATAAGTTGACCGTACTTCCCGTCGGAAGCTCCCAGGTCGTCGCTGATCGCTTTCGCGATCTTGTTCGATGAGACGAGCCATTGACGGTCGGAGAGTTTGTAATTGTCCTCGGGAAAGAGCGCTACGATCCGCTCCTCAAGAGCGGAATTAGCTTCTAACGAGAGGATTACGTAAACCGCCATAAAGGAAATCTAGTCCTTGGCATGCGGCTTGACGATCCCCTCCGGGGAAGGGCGCGACTTCAACAAGCACCGATTTCCCACAGTTCCCTCGACGTGACCAATCTATCTCACGGGGCGGGGTATCTTCGTCTCTCCGCGTTCGCAGCCCTTCACCATCAGCCGCGCGGCATAGTGGGGAGCTTAGTGGGGCTACTCGGCCTTAAGAGCAGTAAGCTTTTGATTTGCAAGCCGTGCTGGCGGATGGGGTGGGATTCGAACCCACGGAGCGCTTGCACGCTCGGCGGTTTTCAAGACCGCTGCCTTAAACCGCTCGGCCACCCATCCATCTCGGGCCGCGGCGCACGCTAGTCCGCCGGCAAACCGTCCGACAAGGCCGCACCCACGACTGGGATAGGTCGGCTCAGCTAATCGCGGCGTCGACCTCCGCCTGCGTCAGGCCGGCGTCCAGCGCGGCTTGGCGGATGTCGCGCCAGCTCGTCTCGTCGATCTCCACCCCCTCGGCCTCCCGCTTCGTCGCCGCGCGCCGCTCGGGGTCGCCGGGCAGCAGGATCGCGTCATGACCCGGCGCCACTCGCGCGGCCTTGATGTGCGCGGCACTCGCGGCGACCGACTCGCGAACCGCGTCCGCGCGTCCGATGCGGCCGAGGTCGATCAGGATCGCGGTCATGCTGTTGACGATGCCGCCCTCAGCCGGCTGCTCGGCGCGCTGGCCGCCGGTCAGCGCGGTCGACATCAGCTCGCACATCACGGCCATCCCGGAGCCCTTGTGCCCGCCGAACGGCAGCATCGCCCCGGAATGATCGCGGATGTAGACGGCCGGGTCGTGGGTCGGGTTGCCCTCGGCGTCGATCAGCACGCCGTCCGGCAGGACCTGGCCCTTGTTGTAGGCGACGCGCACCTTGCCGCCGGCCACCGCCGTGGTCGCCATGTCGAGCAGCACCGGACCCTCCGGCCCGGGCAGCGCGGTGACGAACGGGTTGGTGCCGAGCCGCGCGTCGCGTCCGCCGAAGGTCGATTGCGCGTAGTGGTGGTCGGCGACGTTGACGTAGGCGGTGAATGACATGCCCTGCGCGACGGCGAGCTCGCCGTAGGTGCCGACGCGGCCGATATGGGCGCTGTTGCGCAGGCCGAGCACGCAGGCGCCGGTTTCGCGCGCGCGGGCTACGGCGCGGCGCACCGCCTCGCCGGCCATGCGCTGCCCGAAGCCGCGGCCGGCGTCGAACACCAGCAGCGCCCCCCAATCGAGCACCGGTTCCAAACTCTGGTTCGGCACCAGCAACCCGGCCTTCAGCAGCCGCACGTAGGCCGGGAACATGCCGATGCCGTGGCTGTCGTGCCCGGCGAGGTTGGCGCGCTTGAGGTGGTCGGCGACCTCGTGCGCCTCGCCCTCCTCGCTGCCCATCCGGCGCGCGAGGCGGTGGGAGAACGCGTAGAGGGCCTGGGCGGACAGACGGGGCATGGTGCTACTCTCCCGCCATCCGGACGGGCGTTAACGGTGCCGCGAGGCGCATCAGCGAGGCCACGTCGGGCGTCCGGTCGATGGCCAGCACGGCATCGGCCAGGGTGGCCGCGCGGTCGGCGCCGAGCACGACGTTGGCGAGCCCGGCGAACTTGGCCCTGAGCTCCGACTCGCTGAGGAAGTTCGACGGCTCGCCCTTCGGCACCACCACGGCGCGCGCATGGTCGACGCCGCGCGCGCGGACCGTCAGCTTGGCCGACATGTTGGCGGGGAACTCGGCCTCCATCGCGGGGTCGAATTCGCAACGGATTTTCGGCATCAGCGCCCGGATCGTCTCGTCCTGAAGCAGCCGGTAGCTGTCCCAACCCATCGCTCCGGTGGCCAGCGCCGCGGCGACGACGAACGGGCCGCTGAACTGCCCGTCGACCACGTTGCGCGGATCGGCCTTCTTGGCGGCGGGCTCGCCTACCAGCATCACGCCGGCGCGTGGCAGGCCCAAGGTGACGGACTCGACCTCGTCGGGCCTGAGGCCGAGTGCGGCGCGGATGGCAAGCGCCGCGTCGATGCCGGCGTGGCCGTAGCGGCAGGACGGGTAAGGCTTGACCGCCGTGTTCATCAGCTCGAACACCTCTCCCAGATCCTGCACGGCGCGCTCCGGCGTCGGCTCCGGCGCGTAGCCCTGCATGAAGCCGTGGCGGCCCTCGAGCGGCTCGGCGGCCCCCTTGAAACCGGCCCGCGCGAGGGTGGCGGCGGTAAGCCCGTTGACCGCGGCCCAGCCGACCTGAGACCGTTTGATCCAGGCGCCATCATGCAGAAACCCGAGGCTGCCGGCGGCCTGGCCTAGCACGATGCCGAGCGCCATCGCCGTCTGCTCCGCGTCCAGGCCGAACACGCGCGATGCGGCGGCGGCGGCGCCGAACGCGCCGCAGGTCGCGGTCGGGTGGAAACCGCGGTCGTAATGCGCCTTGGCCGGCAGCGCGAGGGCGACGCGGCAGGTCACTTCGTAGCCGGCGATGATGGCGGCGAGTACGTCGGCTCCCGGCGCGCCGGCCATCTCGCCCGCCGCGAGCGCCGCCGGGATCACCGGCGCGCCCGGGTGGAGCGAGGCGGCGGCGTGGGTGTCGTCGAAGTCGAGCGAGTGGCCAAGCGCGCCGTTGAGCAGCGCCGCCCCCGGCGGCGTGTAGCGCGCCGCGTCGCCGAACACGCCCGCGTTGCCCCCCGCCATGCCGAGCGCGCGGACCGCGGCCAGCAGTGCAGGGGTGCTCTCGGCGTCGTGCCGGGCGCGGACGATGTTGCCGACGAGATCGAGAATGAGGAACCGGGCGCGCTCGACGACCTTTGGCGGCAGCCAGTCGAGCCTGATGTCCGCGCTGAACGACGAAAGAGCGCGTGTCACTCCGGCCATGCGAGGGTTCCTCCTGTCTTTCCGCCAGAGTGGCGCAAAGCGGCGCGGCGGCCAAGCCGCGGAAAGCCGGGAACCGGGCGCACGGCGCTCGCCCGTGTCGGTGACCCGGCCGGCGCGGACTCCGCAGTCGCTCGCTCGCCCATCCGCAACCGGGACGGGCCAGTTTCAGCTATTCAGCCGTTCGACCGCCTCTTTGATCTTGCCGTAAAGCAAAGCCCGCATCTCGACCACGTCGTCCCAGCGCCGTCCGGCCAGGGCGACGCCCCCGTCTACTACCAAATCGTGGCCGTGGATGAACGACGCTCGCTCGCTGGCCAGGAAAGCCGCCGCATTGGCGATATCGTCTGTGATGCCGGCACGCGGGATCGGCTGCATGGTTGCAAACACTTCCTTCACCGCATCGAGCACCTTGTCGGCGTTCGATCCTTCCACGCCTGCATTCTTTCCGAATATTCCGGTGGCGATCCCGCCGGGCGAGATGCTGTTGACGCGAATTCCCTTGTCTCCGACTTCGGCGGCGACCGAGCGCGTCAGCTGGGTGACAGCGGCCTTCGAAGCTGAATAGGTATGTGCGGAGAAGCCCGCCCTGATCGCGGCGACGCTTGAGATGTTGACGATGCTGCCGGACCGCTGTCGGAGCATATGCGGCACGACCAGTTTCATGCCCAGCATCACGCCACGCACGTTGACGGCCATCACCCGATCCAAATCGTCCATGTCGACATCGGCGATGCCGACCATGGGCGAAGGGGAGGCCGCATTGTTGACCAGGCAATCGACCCGGCCGAAGCAAGCTATCGCGTGGTCGACCATGGCCCTCGCTTGCTCGGCGTCGGCAACGTCCGTGGCGATGAAGCGGACCCGCTCGCCGAGTTCACGCTCCAGCTCCCGGCCTTCCTCCTCCCGTCGGGCCGCCATGACGACCCGCGCGCCCTCCGTCACGAAAACCTCGACAACCCGCTTTCCGATGCCGCTCGTCCCGCCGGTGACGATCGCGACCTTGCCGTCGAGCATTTTCATCGTCCGTCTCCGATGAAGTCGTTCGGCTCTATGTAGCAACTTTTCGACTCCGTTCCAATCCGGGACGAGCTCGACGATGTGGGCGCCTTTCCCGCGGCATGGACGTGGTTTCATCGCCAGGAACATTGATGCCGACTCGTGCGCCGTGGCACACAGCGTCGTCATGCTGGCCCGCCGGTCCTTGCTCGCGTCCTCCGCCGCCCTAGCGTCGCTCGGCGCCGTTCCGGTGCGAGCGGCCGACGGCTTCGCCGGCTTCGTCGCCGGGCTCCGGGCCGAGGCGCGGCGGGGCGGTATCTCGGATTACACCCTACAGCAGGCGCTCGGCGGCTTGCTGCCCAATGCCAAGGTGCTCGAACTCGACCGGCACCAACCCGAGTTCACCATGACCTGGGACCGTTACCGCGCGACGCGGGTATCGGAGCAGCGGATCGCCAACGGGCGCGAGGCGCTGCGCCAATCCCGCGGGTGGGTGCAAGCGGCGGCGTCGCGGTTCGGCGTCGATCCCGGAGTGATCGTGGGCATCTGGGGGCTCGAGTCCAATTACGGCGGCTACACCGGTGGCTTCGGCGTGGTCGAGGCGCTGGCCACCCTGGCCTGGGAAGGTCGCCGGGCGAGCTTCTTCCGGCCCGAGTTGCTGAGCGCGCTGCGCATCCTCGACCACGGCGACGTCACCACCGCGCGCATGACCGGCAGCTACGCCGGTGCCATGGGTCAGCCGCAATTCATGCCGAGTTCCTACCGGCGCTACGCGGTCGATCTCGACGGCGACGGGCGGCGCGACATCTGGGACAGCCGCGCCGACGTGCTCGGCTCCATCGCCAACTACCTCGCCCGCTCCGGCTGGCGCGCGGGCGAGCCGTGGGGGCAGGAGGTGCGCGTGCCGCCCGAGTTCGACGCGTCGCTGGCCGGGCGCGAGAACCGGCGCTCGCTCGGCGAATGGATGCGCCTCGGCGTGACGCCCGGCCGTGGCGGGCGGTTCGCGCGGCCCGACGCGCCGGCGGCGCTGGTGATGCCGGACGGCGCGGGCGGCGAGGCGTTCGTCACTTTTGCCAATTTCGGGGTCATCCGGCGCTACAACCCGTCGGACTATTACGCGCTCGCGGTCGGCCTGCTCGGCGACGCGGTCGCCGCATGACGTGAGGCGCGCGCTGCTGATGCTGCCGCTCGCGCCGGCGCTCGCGCTCGCCGGCTGCGGCTGGTTCGGCTCGGCGCCGAAGCCGGTGGTGCAGCCGCATTACGTTCTGGGCACCGCCTATCAGGCGGGCGGCCTGTGGTACTATCCCGCGCAAAGCTTCAGTGCCGAAGAGACCGGGCTTGCCGCGATCCAGTCCGACCGGCATCCCGCGCTCACCGCCGACGGCGAGGCGTTCGACCAGGCCGCCCTTGCCGGGGCGCATCAGACGCTGCAACTCCCCTGCATCGTCCGGCTCAAGAACCTTGAGAACGGCCGCGAGATCACGCTGCGGATCAACGACCGCGGCCCGGCGTCGCCGGCGCGGGTGGTGGCGATCACCCGACGCGCCGCGGCGTTGCTCGGTTTCGCGGGGGCAGGCGTGGCGCGCGTGGGGTTGACTGTGCTCGATAGCCCAAGCCGCGCCCTAGTCACGGCGCTGCGGGGCGACGCGGTCGACCGGCTCGACATCGCCTCGGCGCCGCGAGGCGCGGTGGAGCAGGTCGATCTCCCGCCGCCATCCGGGGTGACGCAGGCAGAGGCCCGAGCGCGCGCTTTCTCCGTCCCGTTCGCATCGGCGGGCGAATCGCCGCCGCCCGTGCTAGACGCGGTGCCTGACCGATTGCCGGAGATCGTCACGCAATCGGCGCCGGAGGCGGGGTCGCTGTACGTGCGGATGGGTGTGTTCAGCCGGCGGGAGTTCGCCGAACGGCAGCGGGCGCGGGTCGGCGGGCTCGGCGCGGACATCGAAGCCAGCCGGGTCGGGCGCAGCCAGACGTTTCTGGTCCGCATCGGGCCGATCGATAGTGTGGCGCAAGCCGACCAGGCGCTGGGACAGGTGATCCGCAACGGAATCCCGGACGCCCGGATCGTGGTGGAATAGGAGCCGGCGATGCTCAACCGTCGTTCGCTAGTGCTGAGCGGCCTCGCGCTGGCCGGTTCACGCCCGGCGCTCGCGCAGCGTCGTACTGGCCATGGTGGGGCCAAGGGAAGGGGCAAGGAAGCCGGGCCGGCCGGCACGCCGGCAAACACGCCCGTCGGCCCGGTCGACACGGCGGCGCGCTGGGCCTTCGTCACCGACTTCATCAGTGGCGCGACACTGCTCGACAAGGACGCCGACGCGGCGATGCCGCCCTCGTCGATGACCAAGCTGATGACCGCCTATCTCGTGTATCAGGCGCTGAAGGACGGCAAGCTGCGGCTCACCGACGAGCTGCCGGTCTCCGAGCGCGCGTGGCGGATGGGTGGGTCGAAGATGTTCGTCCAGATCGGCACGAGCGTGAAGGTGGAGGATCTGATTCGCGGGATGATCGTGCAGTCGGGCAACGACGCCTGCATCGTGCTGGCCGAGGGGGTCGCGGGGTCGGAGGACGCCTTCGTCGAGCTGATGAACAACAAGGCCAAGCAACTCGGCCTGACCAACACCAATTTCCGCAACAGCACCGGCTGGCCGGACCCCGACCACCGCATGTCCTGCCGCGACATCGCGACCCTGGCCAAGCGGATCATCCAGGACTTCCCGGACGACTATCACTACGACTCGGAGAAGACGTTCAAGTACAACAACATCGAGCAGGAGAACCGCAACCCGCTGGTGCAGAAGGACGCCGCGGACGGGCTCAAGACCGGGCACACGGAGGAGGGCGGCTTCGGGCTGGTGGCCAGCAGCCTGCGCAGTGGACGGCGGGTGATTATCGTGCTCAACGGCATGACCTCCATGCACCAGCGCGCCGAGGAGGGCGAGCGGATGATGGAGTGGGCGTTTCGCGAGTTCGAGGACGTCACCCTTTTCAGCGCCGGCGACGTGGTGGAGCGGGTCCCAGTCTGGCTCGGCAGCAGCCCGAGCGTGCCGCTTGTCGGCGGGCGCGACCTGGTTGTCACCATGCCCCGCAACTGGCGCAAGGATGCCAATGTCGCCGTGCAATATGATGCGCCGCTCCGCGCGCCGGTCGCCAAGGGCGACCAGCTCGGCCGGCTCGTGGTCTCGGGCCAGGGCGTGCCGGCGATGGACGTGCCGCTTCTCGCCGGCGCCGACGTACCCAAGCTCGGCCTGCCGGGGCGCGCGATCGCGGTGCTTTCGCACTACGTAACGGGGAGCTGAGCTGGCCGGGCGCTTTCTCACGCTCGAAGGCGGGGAGGGGGCGGGGAAGTCCACCCAGGCGCGGCTGTTGGCCGACGCGCTCGCCGCGCGCGGGTTGCCCGCGCTGCTCACCCGCGAGCCGGGCGGCTCTCCAGGTGCCGAGCACCTGCGATCCTTGCTGCTGGCCGGCGAGGCTCCGTTAGCGCCGCAAGCCGAGACCCTGCTGCATTTCGCCGCCCGCGCCGACCACCTCGCCCGCACCATCCTGCCGGCGCTGGCGGCGGGGTTCTGGGTGGTGTGCGACCGCTTCACCGATTCCACCATGGCGTATCAGGGCTACGGCCTCGGGGCGGACCGGGCGTTCATCGCGCGGCTGACGGAGCTGGTCGGCGTTGCCCCGCAACTGACCCTCGTGCTGCAGGTGAGCGAGGCCGTCGGCGCCGCAAGGTTACGGCACCGCGGGGTCCGGCCCGACCGCTACGAGCGGCTCGACCCGGCCTTCCATGCGCGCGTGCGGGCCGGGTTCCGTGCTATTGCCGAGGCGGAGCCCGCGCGGTGCCGGCTCATCGACGCCGACGGCACGGCAGCGGAGGTCCATTGGCGCATCTTGGGCGTCATCGACGAGGCACTGGCGGACGATGACCGCGCCTGAGCCGCGCGCAAACCCGCTCCTGGTCGGGCAGGAGGCCGCGGAAGCCGAGTTGCTCGACGCGCTCGGCTCGCGGCGCATGCATCACGCCTGGTTGCTGACCGGGCCGTCCGGCGTCGGCAAGGCAACGCTCGCCTTCCGCTTCGCTCGGCGGCTGCTCGCGGGCGGCACGACCGGCGAAAGCCTGGCGCTCGACCCGGCCGACCCGGTATTCCGCCGCGTCGCCGCGGGCTCCCACGCCGATTTCGAAACCTTGGAACGCACGATCAATCCGCGCACCGGCAAGCTGCGGACGGAGATCTCCGTCGACGACGTGCGCCGGTCGCAGGCGTTCATGCGGCTCACGCCGGCGGAGGGCGGCTGGCGCGTGCTGGTGGTCGATCGGGCGGACCAACTGAACCGCAACGCGTCCAACGCCCTGCTCAAAACCCTCGAGGAGCCGCCGCCGCGCGCGGTGCTGTTGATGGTGTGCGACGCGCCGGGCCGATTGTTGCCGACGATCCGCAGCCGGTGTCGCCGTCTGCCGCTGGCACCGCTCGAGACCTCGGCGATGGACCGGCTGCTGGCGCTTTACCTGCCGGAGTTGGGTCAGGATGACCGGGCTCGCCTGGCCAGCCTCGCGGAAGGCTCGCCGGGCCGGGCGCTGCTGCTCGCCGACGAGGACGGGTTGCGCCTCGCCGGCCTGGTCGCGCGCGTGCTGGCCGACGCCCCGAACCTGGAACCGGCGCGCGGGTTCGATATCGCCGATGCGCTCGGCCGGGCCGAGGGAGCCTTCGCCACGTTCATGGACTTGCTGCGCGCCTCGCTCGCCGCCGCAATCCGCGACGTCGTGCGCGGGCGCGGCGCTCCGGAGCAGGCGCGGCTCGTCGCCTCGCGTCCGCTTGCGGCCTGGGGCAACGTGTGGCACGCGCTGACGCGTTTGCAAGACGAGACCGAGCGCTTCAACCTCGACAAGCGCCAGGCGATACTCTCCAGCATGGATCTGCTCCGGGGCTCCGCACCAGGCTTGCCATGAAACCGCGCTACTACGTCACCACCCCAATCTACTACGTGAACGGCGCGCCGCACATCGGGCACGCGTACACGAGCATCGCGGCCGATGTGCTGGCGCGTTGGAAGCGGCTGGACGGGTATGCCGTGTTCTTCCTCACCGGCACCGACGAACACGGCCAGAAGGTGGAAGCGGCAGCCCGCGAGGCCGGGCTCGACCCGCAAGCGTACACGGACGCCGTGTCGGCGGATTTCCGCGACATGGCGGTCAAAATGGACGTCAGCTTCGACCAGTGGATCCGCACCACGGAAGAGCGGCACAAGCGCTCCAGCCAGGCGCTCTGGGAACGCATCGCGGCGTCAGGAGACATCTATCTAGGCGATTACGAGGGCTGGTACGCGATCCGCGACGAGGCGTTCTACGAGGAGAGCGAACTCATCGCCCGCCCAGACGGCAGCAAACTCGCCCCCTCCGGCGCCCCGGTCGAGTGGGTGCGCGAACCGTCCTACTTCTTCCGGCTGTCAGCCTGGCAGGATCGACTGCTCCGATTCTACGAGGAGCATCCCGAGTTCATCGCCCCGCAATCCAGCCGCAACGAAGTCCTGAGCTTCGTGCGGGGCGGCTTGCGCGACCTTTCGGTCAGTCGTGCAAGCTTCAAATGGGGCGTCCCGGTCCCCGGTGACCCCGATCACGTCATGTATGTCTGGCTGGACGCGCTGAACAACTACGTCACCGCCTGCGGCTTTCCCGATGAGACGGCGCCGCTCTGGCCCTTCTGGCCCGCCGACTTGCACGTGATCGGCAAGGAGATCATCCGCTTTCACGCCGTCTACTGGCCGGCGTTCCTGATGTCGGCCGGGCTGCCCACGCCGAAGCGGGTCAGCGCCAACGGCTGGTGGGTCGTGGAAGGCGAGAAGATGAGCAAGTCGCTCGGCAACGTGCTGGAAGCGCGAGAACTCGCGGCGCGCTACGGTGTCGACCAGGTGCGCTACTTCCTGCTGCGCGAGAAGCCGTTCGGCGCCGACGGCAACATCAGCCGGCAGGCGCTGACCACGCGCATCAATGTCGAGCTGGCCAACGACCTCGGCAATCTCGCTCAACGCTCGCTGTCCCTCATCGCCCGTAATTGCGCCGGCGCGCTGCCGGGCAGGGGAGAGCACACCGACGACGATGCCGCCCTTCTCGCTGCCGTCGAGGCCCTCCCCGGCGCGCTGCGTGACCGGATCGACCGGCAGCTGTTCCACGACGCGCTCGAGGAGGTCTGGAAGGTCATCCGCGCCGCCAACGGGTATATCGACCGCCAAGCGCCCTGGGCGCTCAAGCGAACCGACCCGTCACGCATGGCTTCGGTGCTGCGCGTCCTTGCCGATGCCCTGCGCGTCGTGGCAACCGTGCTGCAACCGTTCATGCCGGGCTCTATGGCGAAGATGCTTGACCAGCTGGGGGTGCCGCCAAGCGCTCGCAGTCTCACCGCGCTCAGAGAGTCCGTCGCGGACGGAACCACGCTGCCCGAACCGCACGGCGTGTTCCCGCGTTACATGGAGTCTTCGTCGTAGGCCGCTGATGCTGATCGATTCACATTGCCATCTCGACTACTATTCTGAGGGGGAGTTGCCCGACATACTGCGTCGGGCTGCCGAAGCGGGCGTCGGCGAGGTGGTGACGATCGGCACCCGGCTGTCGCAAGCAGCCGCGTCCAAGGCCCTCGCCGAGGCGCATCCGCAGGTATGGTGCACGGTGGGGGTCCATCCGCACCACGCCGGGGAAGCCGAGCTGCCGACGCCGGAAGCGCTGGCCGCCTTGGCGGAGCACCCGAAAGTCGTCGGCATCGGCGAGTCCGGTCTCGACTATTTCTATGACAAGTCGCCTCGGCGGGTGCAGCAGGCGAGTTTCCGCGTGCACATTCGGGCTGCACGGCTGACCGGTGTGCCGCTTGCCATTCACGCGCGCGACGCGGATGCGGACATCGCCGAAATCTTGCGAAGCGAACGCGATGCGGGAGGCGATTTCAAATTCCTTCTGCATTGCTTCAGCTCCGGCCTTGAACTTGCGGAAAAAGCCGTCGCGATGGGCGGCTACGTCAGCTTCTCCGGTATTCTGACTTTTCCGAAATCGTTGGATTTGCGAGGGATCGCGCGCGATCTTCCAGCGGATCGGCTGCTGGTGGAAACCGACGCGCCGTATCTGGCACCCGTGCCGTTCCGGGGCAAGCGCAACGAGCCTGCCTGGACCGCACATACGGCCAAGGTACTGGCGGACCTTCGAGGGATGGAGCCGCAAGCGGTCGCCGATCTGACGACCGCGAACTTCCGCCGCTTGTTTCGCAAGGCCGCTTGAACGGATGCGGGTGACGGTGCTCGGCTGCGGCGGTTCCACGGGCGTTCCGGCCATCGGCGGCCATGACGGCGCCGGAGATTGGGGCTGTTGCGATCCTTCGGAAGAGCGGAACCGTCGCACACGGGCGAGCATCGTGATCGAGGCGGCGTCGGGCGAACGGCTGTTGGTGGATACCGCGCCGGATATGCGAATGCAGCTGCTTGCCTGCCGCGTGCCGTCGATTGACGCGATCCTGTTCACCCACGCCCACGCCGACCACATCACCGGGCTCGATGACGTCCGCGTGCTCAACCGGATCATCGACCGCCCGCTCGATGCGTTCGGCACCAAGGCGACGCTCGACGAGATCACGGGCCGATTCGAGTATGCATTCCGTCCCTGGCAGCCGCCCGGTTTCTTCCGGCCCGTGCTGGTTCAGCATCACGTCGGCGCCGAAGACACGGTCATCGCGGCGGGCCTTCATGTCCGGCTGTTCAGTCAGGACCACGGTTTCGTCCGCTCGCTCGGCCTGCGCGTCGGCGCGTTCGGCTACTCGACCGATGTCGTTACCCTGGACGAGACGGCGTTCGCCGCGCTCGAAGGTATCGACACCTGGCTGGTGGCGTGTTTCCAGCGAGCGCCGCACAGCACGCACGCCCATCTCGCGCGGGTGCTGGAGTGGACCGGGCGGGTTCGAGCGCGCCGGACCGTGCTGACGCACATGGGTACCGATCTCGACTGGGCCTGGATGCGCGCCAATCTGCCCGCCGGGGTCGAAGCCGCGTCGACGGCATGGTGCTTGAGGTGGCGGGCTAAATCGGATTCCGAATTGCAGCACAACCTGCCGCTCGATCGGGAGCGCCAACGTTTGCCGCTAATTGTTGTGCGTCAATGCTAAGCCAGCTCGAGTTCGCGCACGTGCTCGGGCCGGGTCTTTCCGATTGGGGGCAGGTCGGGGATCAGGCAGGCCGGCAGCGGGCGGTGCCCCAAGCCGCCGGGCGCGACCGGAGGCACGCCGGTCGGCCTCGGCGCATTTCCGTCGGGCGCCGACCCGCCATCGCGGCCGGCGACGAGCAGTTCTCGAATTGCGAGCACGATAGGAACGCCGAAGGTCAATGACCCGCTTAGGACGATTTGGAGTGCCGGCTGCATGGACGTTTCCTCCGCTGGTGTTTCGACGACTCTGGGGTCACAAGACGATTTGTTCAAAATCGTACGCTAAGCTTCGGGACGGCAAACAAGTGTATTGCGCGCGTAGCCTGTGTCGAACGGGCGCGCCATGCCGCCTCGCGCAATGGTCAGGGCAGATCGGACTCTGGAAGCGTCCAGCTCGGGCCTGCGGCGACCTGGACGGCCCGCGGATCGAGGGTTTCGCCACACACCTCGCAGGTGACGCGGTGCCCCGCCCGGTGTCCGCAGGTATGAAGTAGGATGACGGGTGGGCCGTCAGGCGCATAGTAGGCGTCCCCCCACGCCATCAGCGCGTTGACGACAGGGTACAAGGGGGCGCCTTTTTTGGTGAGCCGGTACGTCCTCCAGTCACGCGCGTCGTCGACCCTAGACGACTCGACGATCTGCAATCGAGCGAGTTTCTCCAGGCGGTCGGACAGGATGTTCTTAGAAATTGATAGCCTGCGCTCAAGCGCCGCGCCTGAATGCCCGAGCCAGAGGCGGGGCGCTAGTCCCCCGAGTCATTCACAACGTCGGGTAGAGCCGCTTCAGTTTGACGCGGGCATCTGCGGTGGTGAACTGCCAGTCGGCCTTGGCGTGGGTCTTGTTGCGGTGGTTCCGCCATGCGGCGACT
>JAABUQ010006089.1_pt1 | contig 18603 bp, 11 predicted proteins | sample 5560001 | NCBI WGS metagenome assembly JAABUQ01 (sample SAMN10711888, study PRJNA513371) | rock metagenome | isolation source: Antarctica rocks | place: Antarctica: Victoria Land, Finger Mt nord | collected 2015-12-18
ACGACCTCGGCAAAACAGGCGACGAACTCTTCCATGGCAGGGCCTCAACGCTGGACCCCGCGTTTACAGACCACCACAGCTTTGCCAGCAATCCTCGCTGTCAACAGTCATATGCGATAGCCCTGATCCATGACGCTGGCGCATCGCTTCTGGCCGGGACCCACGTTTGCAGAACGCGGGCCTATGGATGGCGAACCGCAATCCTTCGCGCCCGGAAGCATGTCCGGTTGTGAGACCTTCTTTGCGGCGTCCACAAGCACTTGACCGTGCCGCCCGTCGTCGCGACGGGCCGGCTGCCGTCGAACCTGTCGGGCATCATGGGCCGCCGAAGACCGACGTTCATGAAGGCATTGTTGCACGGTGCCAGCAGGACAGCACAACGCGAACCGCCACTCACAGGTCCGCTTGCGTCGCCGGATAACTTGCCGCTGCCGACGCCACGGCCTATCGCTGCGACCTGGGGCTGGCTGGATTGGAGGGGTTGATGGTGCAAGCGAGAACAGCCAGCAGGCCGGGGCGCAGTGCGGCGCCACCGCAGCCAGGCACCAGGCTGGCGCATACGGACCGCCTGCGCGAGCACATCGCCAAACTGCTTTTGGAGGCCGCCGAATTCATCTCGCCGGCCCGGGTGGAGGAGACGGCGCGCGGGTGGCTGTCTCGGGCCGAGCCTGTGGACGACGATCCCGGCCGCGAGATGCTGCTCGTCGCCGACGCGCTCGGCATGGCGACCGACCTGGCGCTGTTCACGCCGTCGGCCAGCGGCGCGACCGCGTTCGACCGGCTGGCGCGCCGTCTTGGCCGGGTAGACCCGGAGCAGGCGGCGGCACTCGACGCGCTGCGCCGGGCGCAGTTCCGGCTGCTGCGGGTCGAGGCCCCGAGCAGCGACGGGGTAGCCCGGCTGCGTGACCTGGTCACGGGCGAGGTGCTGCCGGTGCTCGACGGGAGCATCGGGGCGGAGGCGGTGGAGGTGGCGCTCGTGGCCCGGCTCGCGCCTGTGGGCGACGGCCGATACGTGTGGGTTGGTGGGACGACGCCGCTCGACGCGGCCGGGCTTGCGGTGGCCCAAAGCTTCGTCCGCCCGGGCGCACGCAATCTGCTGAACCCGCAGCGCTGCGCCGAGGCGGTCTACCGCCAGGTGCTGCGCCACGGCACGCTGGAGATCCCTGGGCTGAACCGGCCGCCGGACGACCGGGAGAACGGCCTCGACGAGGAGGCGGGCGAACTCGACCTCCTGGCCCTGCGCTGGGCGGAGCCGGGTGCCAAGCATGACCCTGAGGACGTGCAGTTCGTCCGCGCGCAGGCCAGCCTCGATGCCGTGCTGGACGTGCTCGGCTCGGCTGCCAACACGCGCGAGCACGGGCTGGGCGCTTTGTCGGACGCCTATGCGGCGATCGCGCTGGTGCAGCTGGAGACCCTGCACCGCCGCGCCGCCGCCGGGTCCGGCATGACCGGGGTGGACACGGTGCAAGCCGCGCTGGAAGCCGAGATCGCCGCGGGCGAGTTGCCGCCGGGCGCACGGGGCGTGTTCGACGCGGTGCGCCGCCGGCTCGGGACAGCGCCCTCAGTGGCTGGAGCCAAGGACAACGAGCTGGACCGGCTGATCGGGCGCATCCAGGCGCTGCGGGCCAAGACGGTGGAGCAGGGCTGCACGGAGCAGGAGGCGCTGGCGGCGGCGGAGAAGGTGGCGGAGCTGCTGGACCGCTACGGCCTGAGCCTGAGCGAGCTGGATCTGAAGCGGCAAGCCTGCGAGGGCATGGTGGTCGAGACCGGGCGCCGTCGCGTCGGACCCGTGGACGATTGCGTGCCGGCGGTGGCGGCGTTCTTCGACTGCCGAGCCTGGGGCGAGAAGAGTGCTTCGGGAACGCTGCGCCATGTGTTCTTTGGCCTCCCCGCCGACGTGGCGGCGGCGCGCTATTTGTATGAGCTGGTGGAGCGGGCGTTCGAAACCGAGACGGCGCGGTTCCGGGCGGGCGACACCTATGCCGCGATGCCGACGCGGGTGCGCCGCACCGCGACCAACTCGTTCGGGATCGGCCTGGCCCGCGGCATCACAGCCAAACTGCGCACTCTGCGCGAAGCGCGCGAGGCGGCGCTGCGCGGCTCGTCCGGGCGCGACCTGGTCGTGGCCAAGGCGGGCGTGGTCGAGGCGGAGCTGGAGAAGCTCGGCCTGCGTTTCCGTGCCCGCAAGGGAACGGCCGGCCGCCGGGTGCTGACCCACGCCTTCGAGCAAGGGCACGAGGCCGGCCTGGGCTTCGAGTACACGCCCGGCATCGGCCATGACGGCTGAGGCGGCCCGGCGGACGGGCGCGCGGACACGCACACGTGGCCCCGTTTCCGCTTGTGGCTCGGATGCCAAGCCCTGAGGTGCTATACAGTAAGCCATGAGCGCATCCGATCCCATTGCGGGCGCTGCCGTCTTCACGCCCGGCGAGCGGGAGTACATCCGCCGCGAGCTCGACCAGTTCTTCTCGACCCTGCCGAGCGTCGCCGACAGCTTTCAGCTCCGGACATGGCGGGGCGGCCCGCAGGCGGGCCAGCCCAAGGTGCCGCTGGCGGCCCAAAGGCTCCTGGACCGCGGGCTGATGCGCCTCCATGCAACACCCTGGCCGCCACGCCTGTTCTTCACCGAACCGGGCTTGGCAGCGCTGCGGACGATGATGTCTGATCGCCGCCTTGCCAACCCCGAGACGTTTGCGCACGTGCGCCAGGAGCTCGGCATCGACCCGGGCCCGGAGGGGCCGTAGCCCGGGTCCGCTTGCGCGTCGGGTAACGACGTCGATGCTCGGCGGCTGCGGGTCCTCCGCCCTATTTCACTTGTCCATGCAGGCAACGCGACACGCTTGATCGCCGGTGAACAGGCCTCGCGTGCTGGTGGTTGCCGAGGCCGCGGAAACAACGTATCGGGCCGTCCCTGACCAATGGAAACCACATATGGCCCGCAAGCCAAAAACCCAGCCCAGCCCTGAAGCCGTCCCAGTCCGGCGAGGCCGCAAGCCGAAGGCTGTCGCGCCGTCACCCGAGTTGCCGTTGGCGGCCAGCGTCGGCGATCCGGCCATGGACGATGCCGGAACCGACGCTCCCCAGGCCCATCCGACCAAAGCGCCTGGCCGCAGGGGTCCAGGCCGCAAGCCGAATCAGGCGGCCGGCGCGGAGAGCGCCCCTGCGGCCCCGGACGTGATCGAGGATGACGCGCCGATCGCTGCTGCGGCATCCCAGGCAGAAGCTGTTGCGGACAGCGATCCCGTCCAGCCCACCTTTGATCCCGGCACGTCAGCCAACGAGGCGACACAACCCTTTCCCAAGGCGAGTGCATCCGTCCCAGCAAGGCCGGCGGTGCACTGGGACCGCACGACGGATACGGTGCAGTTCGACTGGCCCGCGATCGAGCGGGTCGCCACACAGGACGGCCCGAACCAGGGCATGGCCAAGCTGCTGGTCGCGGCCCGGGCAGAGGGCGCACACTCGCGCTGGCCGTTCTGAAAGCAGGTCGGTCCCACGCTCGTTCACAAGCGAGGCTGGGTGCTCATGGCGTCGTGCGGCCAGAACCACGCAGCCGCCCCTCTGTGCCAAGGGCCGTGTGGCTGGACTGGTTGCGCGTTCCCCACGTGCATTGGTCCAGTCAGGCCAGCGACGGCGCATGCTCGTCAGCCGTCGGCGCGGCAACCCTGTCCAGTGGAGCGTTGTGGCGGCGGGAGACCTGGATCGGCTGCCAGGGCGCGTCTTGGTCCATCGCGAGCGCGCCGTCGCGGGTCAGCTCCAGCCCCGCCACGAAGGTCGCCGCGAGGGCCGCGCGGCACTGTAGGTTTCGGCGACCAGGGTCCGCCTCGGCGATCTTCGGCAGGAACACTTCCAGCTTTCTGCCTTCGGCGAACTTCGGCAGCAGCCAACGGATTCGTGTGGCGGCATCACCCACGGCCCAGAACGGCAACCGCCGCGGCTGGTAGGCTTCGGAGAACGGCGGCAGGCGCAGGGCCACCAGGCAGGCCCGCAGCAGGTCGGTGAGGTCGCCGCCTGCGACAGGGAGCACGTCCTCGGCACCTCTTGCCGCCTCTACGGCGGCAGCCGGGTCGGCAATATTACGATCGTCAAGCAGGTCAGCGGCATCGGTGGGAGGCCCCAACCTCCCGGTGCCCGGCCGTCCGCGCGCGAAGATGTCGCGCCCGAGCTGCGGACGCCGACCCAGCCAGTCCGCGGCCGCCGCCATCTCCGCGCGGCGCACCCACTGCCGGCGCAGCGCCTCCGCCTCGGCCTGTGCCGTAAGCGCCTCGGGAGCGTCGGCCGGCAGCAGCAGCCGCGAGCGCAGCTCGGCGAGGTGGGCGGCCATCACCGTCCAGGCGGACCATTGCGCGAGGTCCGGCACCGGGGCGTCCGGTGTTCTCGTCAGCGCCGCCTCCAACGCGTCCGCGAACGCCTCGACCAGCGCCAGAATCGACAGCCGGGTCAGGTCGACCTTGCGGGCACGCGCCAGCTCGAGCAACCAGTCGAGCGGCCCCTCGAACCCATCCACGGCCAGCATGGGCGAGGCCGGCGCCGAACCGCGGCGCGGCGGCATGTCCCACGCGGGCGGCGGCGGGCCGGACTGCGCCATCGTCGGAGCGGTGCCAGTCACGGCGTCAGGCCCGGCCTGGGTCAAAGCAGGCCGTAGGTCGGGCGGATGTCGAAGCGCAGCGCGGGCCACCGTGCGGCCGCGGCGGCCAAGGCCCGCCACGGCGTCCAGTCGGCCGACCAGAAGGCGAGGCGGAGCGTCACGGGATCGTCGGGTGCTGCGCGCCGCGGCAGGACAGGCTCGGCGGCGACGTGGCGCAGTGCCGCCGTGGTGCCCCAATGCGTCCACAGCCAGGCGAGGGCGTCCGGGTGATCGGGACCAAGGCGCAGCACGCTATCGGGCACCGGCACGAGCGCGTGCAGGTCGAGGGCGCAGGCCCGGCTGCGTCCCACGCGGGCCACCGCGGCGGCGTGGCGCTGTTCCGCCGCGTCGCGGAGCTGGCCGGCAAGGGTGCGCGCGCCGTCGAGGCTCACGCGGCGCCGCTGCGGCGGGGGTGGCGCCGCCAGCAGCAGGAACAGGTCCTCTTCCATGCGGTCGAGGTCGAGCCGCCATGGAATGGTGCCGGCGCCGCACGCGGCGGCCTGGAAGTCGGCGAGCATTCCGGCTGGGCCGGCCACAAGGAGGTGGTGGTGCAGCCAGTCCGTGTGCTGTGGCCGCAGCGGCGCCGCGGCCCACGCCGCATCCCCAGCGAAATCGCGCAGCGATTTGCGCGGGGTGCGTTCGGCCCGGCGGATCAGGCTTCGGTCAATTTCATGCTCCTGTCCCGGAGGTTCGCCGGGTCCTCGCATCGCGTCATCCCGCGCAAATGCTTCGCATTTCGCTGAGATGGGCGGAAGCGGCGGCACGGGGCTGGGCGTCTTGGCGCTGCCGCTGGCCGAATGCCCCGGGTCTGCTTGGCTGTTGCCGCTTCCGTCCGAAAGGCTGCCCTGCTGCCCCAACCAGTCGAGCAGCTGGTCGGCGGCGTCGGCCGTCTTCCGGCTGATTTGCCGGGTGGAGGGTGCCGGGCGCGGCGTCACGGCGTTGTTCGGATGCCGCGGCGCGAGCGGTGGGCGACTGCACGGCGGCGCCAGATGCGGGGCAGGGCGCCGGGCCGCAGGCGTCGGTGCTCGATGTTGCCCCAGCGGTCCACCTTGCGAAACACCGGGCCGAACCGCGTGTCCGAGCGGCCCAGCCAGTCCTCCAGGGCGCGTACTGGGCAGGCAGCCGATGCCATGCGGGCGACGGCCACCCCCTCCCCTGCCCCGGCACCGGCACCGGACCCGGCCAGGTCGGCGCCACCTGCGGTGAAGCGGACGTGCTCATGGTCGAGGGCGAGCAGGCGCCCGGCATCGAGCCCGGTTGCGGTCAGCAGCAGCAAGGCGCGGTCGCGCAGGCCGGCGAGGTCGCCGGGGCAGCGCGCAGCCATGCGGGCCAGCTGGGCCGGGCCGGGCGGCGGCTGTCGCCGGACCGGAGCAGCGGGCGGCGGCGCGCTGGGTGCATCATCTCTGACGTCACGCGCAGCACGAAGCACCGCCCGCACGGCGGGGTCCGTTCCGGGCGACGCATGGCCGGTGCGCCGGTGCCGGTCGGCGATGGCGGCAGCGCGGCGGGCCAGGGCGCCGGGCTTCAGCGTGGCCGACAACGACCCGAGGTAGGCCGCGACCGTGTTGGGCTGGGCCGGCAGCGCTGCGAGGCGTCGCTCGCGGCACCAGGCCGCGAACGCCGCCCAGTCCGCGGCCTAGAGCCGCCGCGTCTCGGCCGCGTGCGGCCCGCGACTCAGCGCCGCACCCTGTTCATCGGCTGCGGCGCGATCCGCCGCGGCGGTGTCGGCCGCGTGCGCTGCGTGGTCCGTCACCATTCCCCCCCTCCCCTGCCCCCTGCCGCCCGCGTCCCATGCCGAACCGCGCGGCCCATGGTCCTCGGGCGGCAACGCCCTGATCCCGCAGCAGCTTTACCTGGCCACCTCAATTAAGGCAAACTTCGACTAAGAATGGTAAACGTTTTTGGCATGGCTGGCCGCCGGCCTGGTTCATCCGCCAGATGCGCTTTCGATCCCGAACCGCGAGACATCGGCCCGCTGATCGGCCGGTTCGGAGCTGCTGCCCTCCCCTTGCGGCGCGACGGGCGGCGCTCAGGGCTTGGCCCTCTGCCTCGGCCACTTGTGCAAACGGACGTTTGCACGCGCTTTGTCGATCTGTAAAACGGGCGTCGCAGGAGGCTCGCACCGTTATGGCTTTATCCCGATCAAGCAGAGGCGGCGTGTCCGGCCGGCTCCTGGGCTATGCGCGGGTCTCGACCGAGGAGCAGGGCACAGACCCGCAACGCGATGAGCTGCACGCGGCCGGCTGCATCGCCATCATGGAGGAGCACGCCTCCGGCGCCGACCGCAGCCGGCCCGTGCTGGCCGGGCTGCTGCGCGACATCCGACCCAGCGACACCCTGGTCGTCGTGCGCCTCGACCGCCTCGCCCGCTCCGTCGGCCACCTGCTCGCGGTGATCGAGCAGCTCGAAGCAAGCGGCGCGCACTTCCGATCCTTGCGCGACCCGATCGACACCACCACGCCGCAAGGCATGTTCTCGCTGCAGGTGCTGGGCGCCGTCGCCCAGCTCGAACGGGCGCTGATCGCGGAGCGGACCAAGGCGGGCCTCCATGCGGCACGCGCCCGGGGCCGCATCGGCGGCAGCCCCGGCCTGCGCACCGGCGACCCGGCCGCGATCCGCAAGCTTCGGGCTGGCCGGGATGCCAAGCACCTGGACAGCATCCTGGCCCAGCTGGACACCTGGCTGCCGACCGTGCGCCGGATGCGCCCCGGCCAGCCCTGGGGCGACGTGGTGCGCGTGCTGAACCACGGACAGCAGGCAAGCCCGGCGAAACCGGAGGGTTGCGCCTGGACGGTGGAGCGGCTCCGCCGGACCGTGCAGCGGCTGGCTCGCGAGGGCATCGTCGAGGCGGGCTTGCTGGGCCGCGCCCGCCGGCAAGGCGGCGACGACCGGCTGGTCCGCCTGGTGGCCGGCTCAGGGCGGCGGCGCCCGACCGCACGCTCCAGCAGATCGTAACCCAGCTCGAGGCCATGCGCGAGCGCACGCCGCGCGGCGGCACGCGTTGGCATCCCTCGTCGGTCAGGCACCTGCTGGGCCGGGCGGAGCAGCTCGGACTGGCCGGGACCGCGTCGGCAAAGGTGGCGCCGGACGTATGGCGCTGACGGTGCTCCAGACCGGACTGGCAGGTCGGCCGTCCCACTCATGTCGACGCTGCCCGGATCGCATGGCTGGTCTCGCCGTTTCAGGCCGCGGCGGTGGAGCGTGACGCCGGCTTTGCTCGCATTTGGGTGACCAGACCTGGAATGATGGCATGCTGAGCGCGCCGGCATAAGCCCTGAGTCGCACGATTAGGGAAACGCGACACCTACGAAAGTGTGGACTCTGGCGACCACAGGCAGAGATAGGAGAAATGCGTTCGGCTCAAGGTGTGGACTTTGCCGACCAAGTGCAATGCGCCAGCCATCAGTCGCGCGCGCCGAGTGCTCGATTCGCGCGCTCAAGGCCGACCAAGCGCGGGACACCCGGCATGATCTTGCCCACATGGCTGTCCGTGGACTCTACCGACCATGATGTGGACTTTGCCGACCGACGCCGACAAGACGTCAATGGTTTAGGCAGGTTATCCCGTGGACTCTGCCGGACAAACAAATAAAGAGAATACAAATAGCTTCAAATAGCTTTCGGTCGGCAAAGTCCACATCGACAAACCAACCGTTGCAGCGCAGCTTGGGCCAAGTTCATTCAGGAAGTTTGCAATGGGAGCAGTGCACGACCTGCTGGAGGCAAAGGGCAAACAGGCCACGCGTGGTTTGGTTGAGGGCAGGCGTGGTCCCCGGGTAGTGGAAGCTGCGGCTAATTGGGCTTCCGATGAGGACATCGGCACCGGCTACATGTACTCGGGCTGGTGCCAAACAGCTCTGCCCCATAAGCGGCTTGCCGACAACGCTGCGATCTGGAAGCTTGAGACGGACAGCATGACACTGCTGGTCGAGCCTGGCGTCCGAGTCATGCCGGGAGGCAATCCGGCCCATGTTGGCGTTCCCTACGGCGCCATTGCCCGGTTGATTTTAATTTACTTGCAATCCGAGGCACTGCGGACTGGCAGCCGCGACGTCGAACTTGGGGGAAGCCTGCGAGCGTTTCTTGGGCGGCTGAATATCTCGGTGGGCGGCAAAACGACACGCTTGGTGCGCGAGCAGGCCGAACGCATCAGCCGGTGCCGCCTTACGTTCCACGCCGCGAGGCAGGGTGCAAGCATGCTCGTGAACCAGAATATCGTCGATGTAGCAATGTTTGTGGATGACCAATCGAATGAAGGGCAAGGCACTCTGTTCGTCGAAACAGCACGGCTGGGCGAAATTTTCTTCCAGCAGATGAAGAAACATGCCGTCCCGCTCGATGAGGCGGCCATTCGGCACATCCGCAATTCCTCAATGGCGCTGGACGTGTATTGCTGGCTCGCCTACCGGCTTCACTCCCTTCCTGCGCCGAAAGCCATTACCTGGGCAGCGTTGGCTGGACAGTTCGGCGCTGGCATCAGACTACGCAAGCATTTCAAACCCGCCTTCCTGGAAAGTCTTGCGCTTGCCCAGGCAGTCTATCGCGATGCACGGGTCGGGGTGACAGAAACGGGGCTGTTGCTTCATCCTTCGCCGCCGCCAGTGCGCAAGCTTCTGAAGCAGGGCTAGGCCGGGTCGGCAAAGTCCACACCCGGCACCGGTATTGAGGCTTCGCCTTGATACAAGGCTTGTCCGACTTTTGATAGTTGACGTTCTGTCAGCGACAGTGGGTCAAGAGGCCTGACGACGCGGGTCACGGCCTTGGTCCGAAGCGAAATCTTCAGCCGATTACCAGTTCGAACCTACAACCATGCTGCCCTTCTACATCCAACCGCGCTCGCGGAACGGATCAAGCCCGACGCCCGGCGGCGCATACCACCCGCCGGCCCCGTAGCGGGCGCCGAGCTTCTGAGCGGTCTCCTTGTTGCCGAACGGAATGCGCAGCGGCGTGTTGCTCGCCTCGAAGCGGACGGCAGCACCCGACCCGGCGCGAGGCAGATCCTGAACTGCTGGCGCAGGCGTTGTCCTGTGCTCGGCCGGCCTTCTTTCGAGTGCTTCCTGCTGGCTTACCGCCTTTCCATTTCCGGGGCAGAACCGACGATGCCCTGCCATCGGCAACGGCTGTGCCTGGCCCCTCGGTGTCCGGCTGTTGCGGAGACAGTTCATCAGCTGTGGGCCAAGCTGCCGTCGGCAGGGGGGCGCCTTCTTCTGCCCTGCCTTTGCTGGGCGCATGCTGGTCCAGGAAGGCGCGGCACACGGCGCCGGACTTGGCGTAGCCGACGGGTGGTGCGATGCCTTTCTGCTGGCTCAGGCTGACCACGTAGCGTTTCATCGCCGAGGTCGGGGCGGAAGGCCCAAGCGCGCGAAAACGCACGGTAGCGACTTGCATGCAATGTCATGGGTGAGGCTGGAGCGACCAGCAAACCGACAAAATCCCAGTGCTGACAGGCAAAAGGGAATGACGGTCTGCATGTATTGCACGCAAAGCCACCCCCCGCGTTAGACCCCCGCTTTGCTGCGTGCAATACGCCAGCCCAAATCGGGATGATGCGTGCAATGTTTGTTGCACGCCATGATTGCACGCAGCAAATAGCCAGTTCGGGCCGAACTCAAAACGGAATCCGCTCTTTCAGCATAAAATTGTAGGAAATCCGTCCGTGTTCCCGTTTCTTACCGTGCGGAATTACGTGGGCGGGCCTTCCGGCCCAAGCTGTACGGTCGAAATCACGTGAGGTCGAACTTGGCCGCTCTATGAATAACTGGATGGTTCGCATGGGCATTCCGGTTGGGGGCGAGTCGGCCGAGGCGATACGTGACCAGTGCCGACGCATAGCTGCCTGTTCCTTACGTTTTGCATGGCAAGGACAAGGTGCTCGCGGCATCTCTCATGCCCGGATCGTAAGTCGAGAGATGTCGTTTTCCGCCCCGCGTCCGGAGCGCCTTTGGGAAGATTGTGTAACGCTCGACGCCGACCTGTTCGAAGCTCTGCGACGTCACCCTGTCCCGGTAGCGGAGACAGCCGTACGACAACTTCGAGACCGCTCTGTGAGTCTTGATGTCTATACTTGGCTGAGCTACCGCTTACACTGGCTAGACAGGCCGATACATGTTTCCTGGCCAGCACTGGAACTTCAGTTTGGCGCTGGTTACACACGACCGCGAGCATTCCGCGCCAACTTTCCGGCTGCACTCGCCGCAGCCGTTGCCGCGTATCCGGACGCGAAAGTTGCGTTAGATGAGACCGGGGCTACCCTGCACCCATCCGCACCACCGATCCGCAAGTTGGCTTAAGGCTCCGAGCGACTTGGGGTTAACTGGCGTCCCAGGTTACCGTGGCGAGCAAGCGCCGCCTGCAGCGACATTTGCGAGTGTGCCATGAGAACGATCGCAACGCCGTTACGCGCATTGTACATCTTCAGATTGCCTTTTGATTGAGTCGGCAAGCCTGGGCAATTTTATGCGCTGGGGAGGCTGGACGCCTTACAGAACCAATTGAATGGCGTTCGAAGCTGTATCACTTTTCCTATCATTAATGCGGCTAAACCACGTCCAGTTTGAAACCCGTGGTCCCGAGCGTTTGCAATCAGGCGATGTCTTTCCAAGACGACGCTCGTGATCATGGAGATGAAGCTACGGTTTCCAAACTGGACGCGGTTTAGATGCCACGAGGTGCCGTCCCTTCGGCGGCGAAGCCGACCGTCTCGACAGGCAAACTGGCAAACTCCCCGAGCAAGCTGCTCGCCGCCATCCAGCGCGTGCGGTCACCGACCACGTACAGGCGGCGCTGCGCCCGGGTCACGGCCACGTTGAGGATGTTCGGCGTGCCGCATGCCCATTCAATGGCGCCATCGGTGGCGCCACCCAGCGCCAGGATGACCGTCTCCTTCTCTTTGCCTTGGAAGGTGTGCACCGTGCCGACCGAGGCCGTCCCCCAAGCGTTCACGGCCTTCGAAACATGCCCCCGCGTTTCCAGGTCGGCGCAGAGCGCCTTGCGCAGCCCGTCCGCCATGGAACGGAACGGCGAGACCACGAACAGCGCGGGGAGGCCATCCTCGCCGGTGAAATCCCGCTCCGCATAGGCCCGCACTAACCGGAGCACGACTTCCGCCTGCTCTCGGATGAAATGCTTGGGGCCGCCCTGCTTGCCGGCCACATCGAACCACCGGCTCTCACCCAGCAAGGGCCGGAGCTTCGTCAGTTCGTCCTCCTCGACCACCTTGCCCCGGGCCAGGACCATGCCGCCGTCATACGCCAACCGATTCGAGATGCTGAACATCGGCTCGATGCAGCGGCGGTGGACCTTGAGCGGGCAGCCAACCCATACCGGTTGGCCCACACGTGGCCGGACCCATGCCCCGAACGGGTTCGCCGCATCTGCCAAAGTCTGTGCCGAGGCCAGCGTTGCCCGGTGGCGATCCGGCACCCCGCGGCGTGCGGCCAGCTTGGCGTCGGCGTTGCGGTCCATCGTCATGACCGGCTCGACTTGGAACGGATCGCCCACCACGACTGCCCGCCGCGCCCGCCAGATCGCGCCGAGCGCTTGGTGCGGGACAGCCTGGCCCGCCTCGTCCACGAGCAGCCACGGGATGCTTCCAGCACCCATGTGGGCAAAGCCGCGCGACAGCGAAGCAAAGGTGGTTGAGACCACCGGGGTCACCAGAGCCAGCGTGGCCCACAGGTGCTCGGCGGCCTTCTGCACGACGGGCTGGATCTCACCCCTGCCCCGCAGCATGGCCAGCGCCGCGCGCAGGTTCCGATCGAAGAGGTCAGGTCCGGCCGCGCACACAAAGGCAAGGTGCACGCGCATCGCCGCCGCAAACAGGCGCGCCCTGGCATCCTTGAACGCCTCGCTGTTGCCCGGAAGCATCTGCTCGCGCATCTCAGGATCAGCCGCGTCCGCCACGTCGGTGACCGTGATCAGCCCTGGATGCCGGGCCGCCAGGGCGGCCTCTGCCTCCGCCAGCCGCACCGCTTCCTGCCTGGCGGCCGCGAGATCCGACTCCATGCGGTCGGCCGACGTGGAAATGACCTCTCGGATTCGGCGTGCCTCGCGATGAGTGGCCTGCGCCGCCCGGAGGCGCCGATCCGCGTCGGCCCGCAGCGCCGCCATCGCGGACAAATCCTGCTTCCACCGCACCGACGTGTGCAACCTCAATACGCGGAGGAGGGCGGACGGCTTTGTTTCTCTGACGAGATCGACGCTCTTATCGGCTCGATCGAAGGCCGTGGACGCTTCGGCAAGGTCTGCCGCGGCCGTCTTCAGGGCACGATCCACCTTCTGGAACTCGGCCGCCAAGCGTCCGGCCTCGCACTCCAGCGCCGCTACCCTTGCCTCCAGCGCGGCCCGGCCGTTGTCAGCCTCGGCGGCGCGCACCTCGTCGCGCAGCGCCTCGACCTCAGCCACAGCGCGCTTGAACGCGGCCCTCTCAGCGTCCCAGTCCATGGTCGGGCGCGCTTCCTCGAGCAGGCGAAAGACGTTGCAAGCCGAAGGCTGGCCCTTGCGCGGTCCCCTGCGCTCGTGCCGGTCAAGAATGGCGGCGAAGCGCCCGCGGTTGCTCTTCTTGCCCAGGGCCGCCGAGATCAGCCCCCAGGCGCATCCGTCAGGCTCCGGGTCCTCGCCCTCGTCGTCAGCATCGTCCTCCAACTCGTCCTCGTCGGGCGGACGCGCCAGCAGCGCGTCGGCGGTCGGTATCAGGAAGTTGAGGCCGTCCAAGTAGCGGCGATCGACTTTCATTGCGCTGGGCAGCTCCTTGGTGACGTTCTCCACAGCTGCATTGTTGCTGCTCGCCACCACGATCAGGTGATCGCGCAGGCTCGGGTGCAGGGCATGCACGCCACCGGACGGAGCGTTCCACCTGTCTCGTTCAAAGGCTTCGGCCGGATGTCGGAAGACGCACAGCGCCTCGGCACGGCGCAGCACGACGGCCGCGACGAGGTCCATGAGGAGCGTCGTCTTGCCGGTCCCGGGCGGGCCATTCACGGAGCACAGGCCGCCCTTGGCAAGGGTGTCCATCGCGAGGTCGACCGCAACCTGCTGCATTAAGGACAAGTCGCGCGCCGACGGCCATCGGGCGTGGGGGTGCGACGACGCGGTGCAGGCCCCGGTGACAAAGGCCCGGTCCGTGCAGTCGATGCGTTCCGTCGTTCCTGCCAGGAAGCGCGGCGCCAGGCCGCCGTTCCCGTTGCGCACGGCGCGCATGACGAGCCGGATGTCCTCGAAGTAGAAGCTGTCCACGGGAGGGAGTTCCGCTTTACGGTGCCGTTCACGGCAAGCCTTCACGGGCTTCCCGGCGGCGTCCTTCTCCTTCTTGGAGTCGACCTCGACGAAGACGCTCGCCACGGCGGACCGCACCACGGCCAGCGGCAGCCCGTGCGGCAGGTCGCGCAACCACGTCAGGGTATCCGACGCGACCTCGCGCATGGCGTCCACGAAATCCTCGTCGACCCGGCGCTCTGCTCCCGCGTAGGCATCCACAACCTCGTTGAACGTGGCTCTCATGCGGCGGCGGAACGCCTCGAGCTCGCCGTCGAGATCAGGAGCGGTTCCCGACCTCAGGCTCTCGAATGCCAATCCGAAGGCGGGTATCAGAAGGCTGTCAGGAATGGCCATGCCGTCGTGGTCGACCGCGAACACGCCTGTGAAGCCGAACCGCTTGACTGTGGCCGCGGGCCTGGTGTCGTGATCCATCTCGGGTGCCGTCGACAGCGCGCGAATGATGTCGGCCTGATAGCGCTCGCGGCCGAAGACGCCGAAGCGGACAAAGTGCCTGTAGCGCTTGTCGGGGTGACCGAACGTGCCGTCGCGCCAGGGGAACTCGCGGTCCGGCACGTGGCGGGCCTCGAACGTGCCTCGAGCATCGGTGTCGCGGTCGTCCTCCGCGCCGGGCGGTGTCAGTGCCTCGACGTCCATCCAGTATAGGAGTGTTCGGTCGAACTCGTCACCGGCTCCAACACGCCTAAGACGAGTGCCGGAAGGGTTGAGGTCGTCAGGAGGTGCCATTCCTTACCAATCAGCCGGGTCGGGGCGCTCCCGCATCGCCACGCCAGTCAAAAGCCAGCATTCACGACGAGATCCGCTTCGGCTGCAAGTGCCGTCATGCATGCAAAGGGGTAGGCAAAATCGTCGGGGCTCGCCTCCAATCGAGTCGGTCGTCAGCTTGCCAAGCGGGCGAGGAGCGGTTCCGGAGCTGTTGCCCCTGGCCAGGCCAACAGTGGACCTGCTGTTGGATGCCTCGATGGAAACCATTCCCGTGATCTTGAACATTCTTGTTGACGCGTTCTGCACCGCAACACCAGCCGATCTCATCCAAACGGCGTTGGCGCCCCCTTCTACACCCAACCGCGCTCACGGAACGGATCAAGCCCGACGCCTGGCGGCGCATACCATCCGCTGGCCCCGTAACGGGCGCCGAGCTTCTGGGCGGCCTCCTTGTTGCCGAACGGAATACGCAGCGGCGTGCCACTCGCCTTGGAGCGGGCGGCAGCACCTGACCCGGCGCGAGGCCGATCCTGAACTGCCGGCGACGGCATTGTCCTGCGCCGAGCAGGTTTTGTCTTTCGAGTGTTTCCCGCCGGCCCCCTCCCTTTCCGGTTCCGGGGTGGCGAGGATGCCTGGCCATCGGCAACGACTGTGCCTGGCCCCCCAGCTCCCGGCTGCTGCGCAATGGGTTCATCAGCCGCGGGCCAGGCTGCCGTCGGAAGGGCGGTGCTCCCTCCTGCCCTGCCCTTGCCGGGTGCATACTGGTCCAGGAAGGCGCGGCACACAGCGCCAAAGTTGGCATACCCAGCGGGTGGCGCGATGCCTTTCTGCTGGCTCAGGCTGACGACATAGCGTCTCATCGCCTCGGTCGGCGGCAGCGTCCCTGTCCCGGCCACCCTGCCTCGCGTCGTTTTGCCATGAGACGGTGCATCGCCCATGGGCGGCAGTGCCTGTGCGCCCACCCCGTTCGTGAGGCGGCCGATAATGCGCAGCGCCTGCGCGCATACGGCATCGACGGCGCCGGCCATCTCCTGGGTGCCGACCACCACGTCGTCCAGTAGGAGTTCGAGTTGCGCCGTCACACCGGGGTCCACCAGCGCCGGGTCAGCCCGCTGCAAGACGTCGAACAAGGCCAGCCCACGCTCGGTCGGCACGATGTGCTTGCCGTCCAAAGCCAGGAACTCCTGCGCCTTCAGGCCACGGATCACCTCGGCCCGGGTCGCCGGGGTGCCGATGCCCTTGGCCTCGCGCAGGCGCTCACGCAACGGCCCGTCCGCGACGAACCGCCACGCGTTCTGCATCGCTTCGACCAGGGTGCCTTCGTTGTAGCGGGGCGGCGGCCGGGTCTCCTTGTCCTCGACCGCCACATCCGTCAGACGCGCCGTTTCGCCATGGCGCAGGACAGGCAAAGGTTGCGCGTCCTCGCCGCGCTCCTCGGCGGGACGCCAGTCCGGGAACGCCGTACGCCATCCGGCCTCGATCGGCTGCCGCCCTGACGCAAGGAACACGTGGCCATGCACGTCCAGCGTCACTGTCGTTTGCCGGTAGCGGTAATCGGGCATGAGCGTGGCCAGGTAGGACCGGGCCACCACGTCGAACAAGCGTCGCTCGTCGCCCGACAAGCGCGGCCAGATCGCCTTCAGGTCGCCCACCGTGTTCGCGTTCGGGATGACGGCGTGGTGGCTCACGCCGGCCAAGCCCTTGTCGTGGAACGTGCCGCTCACCCCCCGGCGTATGGTCAGCGGCTCTGGCATGGGGATCTGGCCGAAGGTCTGGCCGGCCCGCAGGGCAGCGACGATCCCGGGCGCGTCCGGGATCAGGCTCTCGGGCAAATAGCGCGTCTCGGCACGGGGATAGGTGATCACCTTCTTGCCTTGGCCGTCATACAGCTCCTGCGCCACCTCCAGCGTCTTGGACGCCGACCAGCCGAAGCGCGATCCGCAGAGCCGCTGCAGGCCGGGCAGGTCATGCAGCCGCGGCGGCCCCTGGCGCTTGTCCTGTACCTTCACCGCGAGCGGCCCAGCGAAACCCTCCGCCAACACGGCGACGGCATCGGCGTCCTCGCGCTTGAGCAGGCGCAGCTCCGGCGCATGCCGCATGCGGAACTGCCCGGCCTCGGCCACAGCCGTCGCGACCACCTCGAAGTAGGCCTGCGGGACGAAGTGCCTGATCTCCAGCTCGCGCTTGCAGACGATGGCCAGCGTCGGTGTCTTCACCCGTCCCACCCCGATCACCGTGCGTGCACCTTTGGCCAGGGTGACGGTGGCCGTCCGGGTGAGCGACAGGTTGTAGATCTGATCGGCCTGACGTCGGGCGACGGCGGCGGCATACAGGCGGGCATACGTCTCGTTCGGCCTCGCATGCGTGAACGCGTCGCGGATGGTTTGCGGGTCCTGGGCGGTGAACATGACCCGCCGCACCTCGCCCTTGTAGCCGAAGTGCTCCAGGATCTCCTGGCCGATCAGCTGGCCCTCGCGGTCGCAGTCGGTCGCGAGCCACACCCGCTTGGCCGTGCGCAGCGCGTCGCGAATGGCCTGGAGCTTGGGAGCCTTGTTGCCGCCCGATGCGGGCCGGGTGCCATACAGCCCGTCAGGCCGCAGCAGGGTGGCCGTCCAACGCTTCCAAGCCGGCACGACGTCCTCGGGCTCGAGCAGGTCGATGAGGTGGCCCTCGGCCGGCAGGACCGGGCCGTAACGGCCGCCCACCGCCGCCCGCACATCCCGCGCCTGGCTGGTCTTCTCGGTGATGACGAACTGGTCGGCGGTGGGCATCGGTCGCGGCTGCGCCTGCATGGATCGGAGTTCGTTCCCTACACGTTCTCCGCCGCAGGTGCCAGCGTCGTCCTATGCTCGGCCGACCCGCCGTCGGCAGCAGGCCGCAGCCATTCGCGCAGCCTGGACCATCGCCGCCGCGCGCCGCCGTTGCGCACCGCCATCGCCAGCGCCTTGCGGCTGCCCACGACCACCACTAGCCGCTTGCCGCGGGTGACGCCCGTGTAGAGCAGGTTGCGCGCCAGCATGGCGTAGTGCTGGGTCGCCAGCGGGATCACCACCACGGGATACTCGGACCCCTGCGCCTTGTGGATCGTCGCCGCATAGGCCAGCACCAGCTCGTCCAGCTCGCCGAAGCCATACTCCACCGCGCGCCCCTCGAAGCTGACGGTGAGCGTGCCGTCCTCCATGTCGAGGGCGGTGATCAGGCCGAGGTCGCCGTTGAACACGTCGCGCTCATAGTCGTTCGCCACCTGCATCACCTTGTCGCCGGGGCAGAAGGTCCAGCCGAACCGCTCGACCCGCTCGGCCCCGGGCGGGTTCAGCGCGCGCTGCAACTCGATGTTGAGCGCACGCGCGCCGAGGCTGCCCCGGTTCATCGGGCACAGCACCTGGATGTCGCGCACCGGGTCGAAGCCGAAGCGCGCCGGCACGCGAGCGCTGACCACGGTCAGCAGCTTGCGCGCCGCGTCACTGGAGCAGAAACCTGCTGACCAATTTGGTTGATCATCGCCCCGTTTGGCCCGAGAACGAGGAGTTCACGGAACTCCTATTCCGACAAAGCGTCCGGACCGAGCGAATTAGGTCGACGGGCCAGTCGACGTCAGTGCGTGCCCCCTATGAGTAGGGCCATGACAAGTGGATTCTGTTGCTCAACGGCGCGCCAGGTTTGTGGATTGACGGGGAGAGTGAGTGCGATCTCCGTCCTGACGACCACGTGCTGCTTCCCGCATGCTGCCTCCAGCGAGTCGCGTGGGCAGCGAAGAATGAGCCAATAATCTGGCTTGCCGCCCACCTTCCAGGGCTATCGCATTTGAGTTTTGCCGAACTGGGCAAGGAGGCATGTGAGGAAAGGTTCACTCAAAGCGGCACGATAGAGCTTCAGCAATTCTAAATGGCCCTGGGCTTAGGTGTGGTGCATGGTGCTGAGGCGTGATCCAAGCGGGTCATGCAGGTGCTCCAGACCCTTCTTGACGGCGTGAAGACAGCGTGCGCGGCTTTTCCCGA
>JAABUQ010006090.1_pt1 | contig 18601 bp, 15 predicted proteins | sample 5560001 | NCBI WGS metagenome assembly JAABUQ01 (sample SAMN10711888, study PRJNA513371) | rock metagenome | isolation source: Antarctica rocks | place: Antarctica: Victoria Land, Finger Mt nord | collected 2015-12-18
GTTCTGGACTGGAGGCTTCTTCCTCTATGTCCCACACGGGGTCGAGATTGAGCAGCCGATCCTGGCACAGGTCTGGCTGGATCAGCCGCAGTCCGCGATTTTTTCGCACACGCTGATTATCGCCGAGGAGCAGAGCAGCGTACGCTTCGTTGAAGAGTACAATTCGAGTTTTGAGGGCGAAGCCCCGGCGCTGCTGAGCGATGTCGTTGAGATCCATGCCAGGCGCGAAGCGCGCGTCGAGTTTAGCAACCTGCAAGAGCTCGGGCAGAACGTGTGGAATATTACCGACAAGAACGCGCTCTACGACAAGGATGCCAGCGTTACCTTTGTGATGGCCGATCTGGGCAGCAAGGTGAACCTTGAAACCATCGGGGCTGGCCTCAAGGGGAATGGTAGTGCGGGCGAGCTGGTCGGCGTCTTCTTTACTGATAATGAGCAGCGCTATTCAATCAATACGCTTTCGGATCACGCCGCTCTCTCTACCAACGCGGAGACCCTGGTGAAGGGCGTGTTGACCGATCAGTCGCGCGTCGAGTTCGATGGCATGATCCGTGTGCGGCCGAAAGCACAGCAGACAGCTTCGTTCCTCTCCGCGCATGGTCTGCTGCTCAGCAAAAAGGCCCGTGGTGAATTCATCCCCGGCCTGGAGATCGCCGCTAACGAGGTCAGCGCCAGTCACGGTGCTACCAGCGGGCAGATCGATGAAGAGCAGTTGTTTTACCTGATGGTGCGCGGTATTGCGCGCCCGGAGGCCGAGCGTATTATCGTACAGGGCTTCTTTGAGCCTGTGTTGCAGCGCATACCACTGGAAAATATGCGCGTGCGCTTGCGCCGTGGCATTGTACGCCGCATGAGCGGTGGCTATGAGACCGAGGCCGATACCTGGATCGATGCCCAGGAGCGCTGGGAGATCGAGGGCGTCGATGAGGGGGCGATCCACCTGGATGGCAATCCCAGAGACGAAGAGATCAAGCTCGACGAATACTAAATCGTTCTCTGCATTCTCACTTGCCGCCTACGGGTGGCAAAAGTTCTCTTATTGTGTATGCTGCACTCAACTCGCCTACAGAGAATTGAGTGCAGCATACACAATAAAACCTATTTCTTATAGGGGACAGGTCAGGAAAGAAATCGGGGCTAGTTTATGGTCACGTTTGATAATGTGAACGCGGTGGTTGTGCCGGAAGGGGGACAGCCGGTGGCGCGTACAGCGCAGGATATACGCAAGGACTTCCCGATCCTCGCACGTGAAGTGCATGGCAAGTCACTTGTTTACCTGGACAGTACGGCATCTTCGCAGAAGCCGGTGTCTGTCATTGAGGCAATGAACGTCTACTACCAGTCATACAATGCGAATGTGCATCGCGGCGTATACGCGTTGAGCGAAGAGGCAACGGCGGCGATGGAGAAAGCGCGGGTCAAGGTTGCTCGCTTCATTAATGCCCGTCAGAGCAAACAGCTTATTTTCACACGCAATACGAGTGAGAGCATTAATCTCGTGGCGTATAGCTGGGGCGGTGCCAATATTCACGCGGGTGACCTGATCATACTGACCGAGATGGAGCACCATAGCAATCTCGTGCCCTGGCAACTGCTAGCGCAGAGGACCGGGGCACGGCTGGAGTTTGTTCCGGTGACCGATGATGGCCTGCTGCGCCTGGATATTTACGAGCAACTGGTACAGCAGGGGCCGAAGCTGGTAGCGTTTACGCACATGTCCAATGTGCTGGGGACTATTAACCCCGCCCAGGAGATGATCGCGCAGGCTCATGCCGCCGGGGCAGTCGTTCTCGTCGATGCCGCGCAGAGCGTTCCTCACCTGCCGGTGGATGTGCAGGCGCTGGATGTCGATTTTCTCTGTTTCAGTGCGCACAAAATGTTGGGCCCGACGGGGATCGGCGCGCTCTATGGCAAGCGGGCGCTGCTGGAAGCTATGCCGCCCTTTATGGGTGGCGGCGATATGATCCGTACAGTCTCACTGCGCGCGTCTACCTGGAACGACCTGCCCTGGAAGTTTGAGGCTGGCACGCCGGCGATCGCCGAGGCGATCGGCTTCGGCGCGGCGGTCGATTATCTGCACGGGCTGGGGATGGAGAATGTGCGGCAGCATGAACAGGAGATTACGGCGTATGCGCTGGCACAACTGCGCGCTATCCCTGATCTGACGGTCTATGGCCCGGCAGCGGAAAGGCGCGGAGGCGTGATCTCCTTTACCCTGGGCGATATTCACCCGCATGACCTGGCCTCGATCCTTGATCAGGAGGCGGGTGTCGCCATTCGCGCCGGCCATCACTGTGCCCAGCCGCTCATGGAGCGCTATGGCCTTGCCGCGACGGCACGCGCCAGTTTCTACGTGTATACAACCGGGGAAGAGATTGATGCCCTGGTGCGCGGACTGCGTAAGGCGCAGCAGATCTTTAGTTTCTAGAATAAGGGGCCTGCCTATGTCAATGGATTATCGTGAATACATCCTGGATCACTATCGCAACCCACGCAACTACGGGACGCTTGAGCAGCCGGATGTGCATGGCGAGGACTCCAACCCTTTGTGTGGAGATCAGCTTGGCATGGACTTGCAGATCGTGGGAGACCGCGTAATGGCTGTCCGTTTCCAGGGTCGTGGCTGCGCGATCAGTCAGGCTACCGCTTCAATGCTCTCCGAGATGATTGAGGGCAAGACCGTGGAGGAAGTGAGCGCGCTGGGCAAGGATGATGTGCTGGAAGCGTTGGGTATCCCGATCAGCCCGGCGCGTACGAAGTGTGCCTTTCTTTCGCTGCGCGTGCTCCATCGCGCGCTCGCGGTAGCGGGCCTGACAAAACCCAATGAAGATGATGAAGAAGAATGACAGACGATTTTGTTAAAGTCGCGGCTGTGAGTGAACTGGAGGAAGGGAAGCTCTTTCCTGTAGAGGTAGACGGCGAGCCTGTCTGCCTGACCAGGATCGCTGGCAGCATCTACGCTTTTACCGATAATTGCACCCATATCAGTGGTCCACTCAACGAAGGTGATCTGGAGGGATGTACCATTACCTGCCCCTGGCATGGTGCGCAGTTTGACGTATGCACCGGCAAGGTCCTGCGCGGTCCCGCGCGCCAGGATATCTACACCTATCCGGTAAAAGTTGAGGGTGACACGGTCTTTATTGGCCTGCCGCCCGTGGAGTAGCTAATGCCGTGTGCAGATTTTTCAGGCTACGGTTTTCGGCACGGGCCAACGTCCAGGCAGGCGAGTAAGCGGGCGCCCTGAAGGTGGCCTCTACCCCCGATGGACATGAATGGCGTGTCGGGGACGAGTTGAGCGGCACTAGTGTTGACATTTGTTCCATAAGCCTCTACAATGCGTGCTAAAGCAGTAACTCCTCACCTTTCTTTTGCACCTGCGGCGCAGCAAAAAAAGAAAAATAGACATGTGCAGCATTTCGTGCGACCGAAGGTCGCACGAAATGCTGCACATGTCTAAGAAACTCCAGGCCGCCGAAGGCGGCCAGTGGGGAAAAGAAGGTGGGCGGTTACCTGAAGCATAAAATTTCACTGACGAAAGGGTTTGTGCGGCTATGCAGGGGAAGTCACATCTGCTGGTGGGCCTGACGGCTGGCGTTGTTCTGGACAGCCTTGTTCATCTCTCGGGCGATCCGTTGACAATGGCGAAGGCGGTCCCGCTGGTGCTGCTCATGCGCAAGGCCGTGTACTACTTCGCGGTCGGCTTCGGCTCGCTCTTGCCGGATATCGATAACGCGCGCAGCACAATGGGGCACCACTTTGGTATCATCAGTAAAGAGATCCAGCATATTGCGGGACATCGTACCCTTTTTCACAGCCTGCTTGGACTCGCGCTGGGTTCATTACTGGCGATCGGCCTGGAGCAGGTGGTAGTATTGCTCCTGAGTCAACGCGGATGGATACTGCCTGCTCTATTTGTCAAGGGGAGCCACCTGGTCTTCTTTGGCGTGCTGTTTGGCTGTGCTATGCATATTGCTGCTGATGCACTTACCCTTGGCGGCGTGCCATTGTTATGGCCAAACCATAAACGTTTTGGCTTTCCGCCCAATCCGCGCTGGCGTTTTCGTACCGGGACGTGGCGCGAGTCGGTGATCGTCTGGTCCTTTATGATCCTGGTGGCCGTCGGCATCTGGCAGTCAGTCATTGTCGTTTAATCTCTCAGCGCCGGTAGCGCAATACTGCGCAAAAGAAGAAAGACGCCGGAGGCGTCCATGATAAAATACTTTCGTCTGCGTCCCTCTATTTCACCTGTCGTGCAGCAGCGCCTTGCCTGGCTATTTCTGGTCGTGATCGTGCTGGTCTACGTCGCCTGGATGGGCGACCAGGTTATCCTGCGCTACGATATCTTTAAAGCCACCGCGTTTGACCTTGGGAATATGGACCAGGCGGTCTGGAATACGCTGCATGGTCGGTTCTTTCAATTTACCAATCATGGCTCGAACTGGTATGGTGAACCGATTCGCCTGGCCCAGCACGTCGAGCCGATCCTCATCCCCCTCTCATTGCTCTACCTGTTTCACGCCGACCCGCGTATCCTGCTGGTCTTCCAGACGCTGGCGCTGGCCTCGGGTGCGCTGCCGGTCTTTCTGCTTACACGCAGAATCCTCCCCTCCTGGCCCCTGCTCGCGCCCGCACTGGTGCTGGCCTATCTCTACTCGCCTGCTGTCATCGGTGTCAATCTTTTCGACTTCCACCCTGACTGCCTGGCGACCCCTTTCTTGCTGTATGCCCTGCTCGCCCTGACATACGGACGCTACGCCTGGTGTGTGCTCGCCTGTTTTCTGACGATGATGTGCAAAGAAGATATGCCGCTGGTCGTGGCTATGCTTGGCGTGCTGGTCGCCTGGAAATATAAGTTGCCACGCCTGGGAGCCTTGCTCTTCGTGGCTGGCCTGTTCTGGTTTGTCATTACATTCAAGGTAATCATTCCGCACTTCAACGCCGGGGCGCAGAACAATTTCTGGTATCGCTATGCGGTACTGGGCAAGACGCCGGGCGAGGCCCTGCGCAATGTCCTGCTGCATCCCTGGCTCCTGATAACCTCGTATGTGACGCTGGATCGTGTCTACTACCTGGCGAGCCTGCTGCGCAGCAGCGGTTTCCTGGCGCTGCTGGCCCCTGAATGGCTCCTGCCCGCCCTGCCTATTCTTGCCATCAACCTGCTGAGTGGTGAAAATTTCCAGTACAGCGGAGTGTATCACTACAATGCGGCGATCGTCCCATTCGTCATTATCGCCGCGCTGCATGGCACCCGGCGTCTCATTCTCCTCTGGTCTGCCTGGCGCGGCGAGATCGGGGCTGACGCTGCCATGCAGATGGATATACCTGTGGCTGATGCGCACGTACAAAGGCAAGTACGAAGTGGACGCTTTCCTGTCGGCGCGCCGATAGCTCTGTGGGGACAACGTGTGACGACGCGTCTGCTCTCTGCGCCGGTCGCCTTTGCGCGTCCCGTGGCTGCTCATCCCCTCATTGCTCAGCGCATCCAACCGCGCCTGCGTACGCTGACTCAACGTCTCGCCGTGCATCGCCGCCTTTTCGACGTGCGTATGGGCGCGTTGGCGCAGATCCTGCCGGCGGGCGCGCTGCAATGGCTCTGCGTGGTCTGGGTTGTCGCGCTGCTCGCGCTCAATTACTTTATCATGATCCCGCAGTTTAATATCTTCTGGGCCTATCACCGGCCGGGTGCACGAGAGCAGCAGATTGAGCGCCTGCTGGCCCTGATCCCGCCGGGGGCCAGCGTCTCGGCGAGTGGCAATATCAATCCGCACCTCTCTGAGCGCGAATATGTGACGGTGTTTCCTGAATTAACCGTCTCTACACTGGAGCGGAGCAACGTCCCGGTTGATTACGTTGTTGTAGATCTCAGCAATGTCTCCCCTGAAAATAAGGATCACTCGGCGTCTTTTCTAAGTAAATTGAACCAAATACAGCGTGAGAAGCAGTTTCGTACCGTAGCGCGGGCTGAGGGTGTTATACTACTAGTTAGAAATAACCCGTAGCACAGTAAGATCAAATAATGTTATAATCCTGATAAGATCAGGTACTGCAAATCTTACGTGTTTACGTGGGCTTGACTAGTTGTATGAGAGGAAGGCAGGATGCGCACTAATCCCTATCCAGATGAACCAACACGTGCACAACCTACTGAAGTACTCCCTCAGAGGGAACGCATGGAAGATTTACCACCCAGGCCGGTACAGGCCCAGCTCCAGACGCCCGTGGAGTCCGCTCCCGAGGTTGAGAACGCGGAGACGCGGCAGGAAGAGGCACGTACCGTTCGTTACGCAATTGGAAAACTCAACGATTTTCTCCAGTGGTTTATTGCCGTCATGGAGACGACGCTCGCCATTCGTTTCTTGCTGAAACTGATCGGAGCAGATCCGGCAAATCTGTTTGCGGGCTTTCTGTATGCCCTGACGGACATTATTCTCTTCCCCTTCAATGGTATCGTGCATTCCCCATCCATCCATCCTCCGTATCAGGCTTTTGAGTGGCCGACGGTGATCGCGATGGCTATCTACTGGCTTATCTTCTGGGCGATCAGGCGCTTCCTGCGCATCCTGATCTCTGGCCCCGAGGAACCAGCTAGCTAATTGACATTGAGTTGTCCTTGCACGCACCTGCGCGCACAAGGACAACTCAATGTGAAAAGAGCAGGGCGGGCAAGCGTGTTCTGTAGGCGGGCAACTGCCGTACCTCCTGATCCTTACTATCTATGCTGGCAATGTGATATACTTTTGGCGACCAGGAGGTGCAATTTGGACGACTTGAGAATATTCAGTGGGAATGCAAACCGTCCACTGGCTGCTGCTATCTGCCGACATCTGCGCATCCCGCTTGGCGATGCTTATGTATTTCAATTTAGCAATGAAAATATTTTTGTCAAAATCAATGAGAATGTGCGCGAACACGATGTTTTCATCATTCAACCGTTTGGCTCCCCCGTCAACCGTTCTATTATGGAATTGTTGATCATGATTGATGCATTTAAACGTGCTTCCGCCGCACGTATCACTGCTGTTATTCCCTACTATGCCTATGGTCGTACGGATAAGAAAGATCAATCGCGCGTCCCTATTTCAGCTCGTCTGATTGCCGACTGTATAACGGTAGCGGGTGCTCACCGTGTTTTAACGATGGACATGCATGCGGGCCAGATCCAGGGCTTCTTCAATATCCCGGTCGATGAACTGACAGCCCAGATTATTCAGGCACGCTATCTGAGTGAAAAGGGCCTGGAAAACTTTACTGTTGTCTCCGCTGATGAGGGCTTTGCCAAGAAGGCGCGCATGCTGGCCGATCGGCTTAATGCGCCGCTGGCTGTGGTGGAGAAACGCCGCCTGGGCAACAATGGCATGACGGAGGCGATGGGCATTATTGGACATGTTGAAGGGCGTGATGCCCTCATCGTCGATGACGAGATTGACACTGCCGGTTCGCTCACCCAGGCTGTACGCGTTGTGCATGAGCAGGGAGCCCGCGATATTTATTGCTGCGCGACACACGCGGTCTTTTCAGGCTCTGCGATCGAGCGCCTCAACAATGCACCGATTAAAGAAATTGTGATTACCGATACAATCCCATCTCCTGAACATAGCCGCCTGCCCAATCTGACCGTGCTTTCGGTGGCCGAGCTTTTTGCTGAGACCATCAGTCGTATCCATGATGGACGCTCGGTTTCAGAATTGTTCTGGTAATATGTCATCTTTTTCCCCTCCGCGCACCTGAATATGCTATAATAACCTGCAATTGTTTTCTATTGATTATCTATCAAGCACCAGGAAAAGGGTGGAGGGGCGTTCATGAAGCCACTTGTCGCTATTGTAGGCCGACCGAATGTCGGCAAATCAACATTTTTTAATCGCATGATTGGCGAGCGTATCGCTATTGTAGAAGATATGCCGGGCACGACACGGGATCGCCTCTATGGCGATACGGACTGGAACGGGCGTGATTTTACGTTGATCGATACCGGCGGCCTTGACATAGGCAGCGGTATCCCTGCCAGCCATGTTGGCTTGACGGGGCAGCCAGGCGATATCATGAGTCATGTCAAGGCGCAGGCCGAGCTTGCGATCGAAGAGGCTGACGAAATCGTGTTTATGGTCGATGCTCGTACTGGCATCACCCCCGCCGATGAAGAGGTCGCCGACCTGCTGCGCCGCGCAAAAAAGCCCGTTATCCTCGCGGCCAATAAAGCCGATAATGCGACACGTCGCATGGATGCTGTGGAGTTTTACAGCCTGGGTCTGGGTGAGCCGATCGTCATCTCTTCAATCCAGGGGACCGGTACAGGCGACCTGCTCGATCGCATTGTGGAGGAACTGCCGCCAGCCGATGACAGCGAGGAGGAGGAAGACGAAAATACCGTCCGTATCGCTATTGTTGGACGGCCTAACGTCGGGAAATCCTCGCTCTTGAACGCTGTACTCGGTGTAGAGCGTTCGATTGTCAGCGATGTTCCCGGCACGACGCGCGATGCTGTCGATACCTCAATCGAGTACGAGGGCAAAAACCTTGTGCTTGTAGATACGGCTGGCATTCGTCGTCGCGGCCGTGTGGGTCCGGGCATCGAGAAATACAGCGTTTTGCGCTCCACACGCGCTATCGAACGCTGCGATGTGGCGCTGCTGCTGGTCGATGCCAGCGAAGGATTGACCGCCCAGGATACCCATATCGCCGGCGCGATCCATGATCAGACGAAAGGCGTCGTCATCGTTGTGAATAAGTGGGATCTGGCGCAGGAACAACGCAAGGCCGAACGCGAGGGAAAATTTGCCCACCCCGATGACGAGATCAAGAGCGCCGAAGCATATCGCGAGATCCTCGCCGAGGGTCTGAAATTTATCCCGTATGCACCCATCATCTTCGCGTCCGCGAAAACGGGCTATCATGTCAAGTCGATCCTGGAAGCCGCGTTGAAGGTGGCGGAGATGCGTTTCCTGCGTGTCCCCACCGCGCGTCTCAATGAGGTTGTGCGCGAAGCCATTAGCCGTCATGATCCTACAACGATGCGGCATAAACCTCTAAAGATTTATTACGCAACCCAGGTACGTGTCAATCCGCCCACCTTTGTCTTTTTTGTGAATGATCCGCAGGCCGTGCATTTTTCTTACGAGCGCTACATGGAAAATCGCCTGCGTGATGCCTTTAGCTTTAGAGGGACCGCGATCCGCATCTACTTTAGAGCACGCAGCAAAGAAGATGCAAAGTCATGAAGAGGGGCCGGGCCGTTATCTGAGAGGGGTGTTCACAACCGTTGTGATCTCGGTTACGTATAAATGGTGTATGCTTCTAACATACATCAACAACCTGCTCTACTTTTCTGTCTCTGTTACTGGCATGCTGCAATTGTCAGGAATACTGCCTATATGTTATAGTGAACATAAAAAGGACGTAGAAGGCTCCTGCTTTGGTGAGGTAATACTATGCATTTAAGACTGACAGCCGCTGATAAAACTGATGTTGGAAAACAACGAGAACAAAACGAAGATTGTGCCTATAAGCGTATCGAATCTTCGACAGAAGGGGACCGGGGTCTGTTTATCGTCGCCGATGGGATGGGGGGATATAAGGCAGGAGAGGTTGCCAGCAAATTAACGATTGAAACAATCAGTAAAGCGCTGGATAGTTTCTTTAAGCCTTTGCCCGATCAACCGACGATCAAGCTTGAACCCGTCGATCCAGATAAAACGATCATACTGCCATCTGCCGCGACCACCTCTTCCGAGCAGGCTAAAGATGCGGCGCTCCAGAAGACCCGCAAGTTATCGGAGACGCCGATCGCGGCCGCGATAGAAGACCAGTTGACGACTGCAGTCCAACAGGCCAATAAGGCCATTTTGCGCTATGGGGAACAGCAGTCCTCGGCGCGCGGGCTCGGCAGTACGGTAACCGCCGTTCTGGTTGACAACAATCAGGCGTATATCGCGAACGTTGGGGACAGTCGTACGTATCTCTTACGAGACAACCAGTTAACTCCTCTGACAAAGGATCATTCCCTTGTCGCAAAGCTTGTGGAGTCCAATCAGATCGCGCCCGAAGATGTCTATACGCATCCACAGCGGAACTTGATCTATCGTTCACTGGGGGCCGGTCATAAAACCGTTGAGGTGGATGTCTTCCACGAAGCGTTGCAGCCGGGTGATAAACTGCTGCTCTGTTCCGATGGACTGTGGGAGATGATACACCAGCAGGATCTGCTCTCCGTGCTCGGTGAGTCTGTTAGCCCACAGACCATCTGTGACAGGTTGATTGTTATGGCGAACGAGAGTGGTGGCGAAGATAATATCACCGCGATCGTGGTTCATGTCAGCGCGCACTAAACGTTTTATGCACTTTTGGAGAAAATGTTCGTATGGCCCTCCCAATAGATACTGTCCTGGATGGAAAATTTAAGATTGTGCAGATCCTTGGTGAAGGTGGCATGGGGACGGTCTATAAAGTAGAACAAGTCGGGACCCCACCCGGTACGCCTCCATATTATTATGCTGTCAAAGAACTGCTGATTAGCCAGGCGACAAGTGAAGAAGATCGTAGATCCGCTATTGATCGTTTTAATAAAGAGATTGCACTCCTGCGCGGTCTGAAACATCCACGTATCGCGGCGTTAATGCTCCCTTTCCAGGAACGTGGCAACTACTACTTTGTGATGGAGTTTGTGCCTGGACGCAGCCTGGAGAAAATACTCGAAGACGCGAAGGGTCCGCTGCCAGAAGAGCGGGTCATCAAGTGGATGATCCAGGTCTGTGAGGCGTTGACGTATATTCATACGCGTACCCCACCGATCATCCTGCGCGATCTGAAACCTGGCAATATCATGGTAACGCCGGACGATGAGGTGCAGTTAATCGACTTTGGTATCGCCCGCCGCTTTGATCCTAATAAGCGTACCAACACCGAGAACCTGGGCACCATTTCGTATGCCTCGCCCGAACACCTGGGATCGATTACATCCCCTGGTCAACGCCGTACTGCTCAGAATCCCGGTCAACTGGTGCAGACCGATGCGCGTTCCGATATCTACTCGCTCGGTGCGACTATGTATCACCTGCTGACCAACTACGAACCCGATCCCATTCAAACGCCTCCGGGGGGGAGTATCCTGGCGAAAAACCCGCGCCTGCGAACGGTGCAGGTGGGCAATAAGGTGGTATGCCCGGTAGAGCAGGTGATCATCAAAGCAATGCAGCAGGAACCGGCACAACGTTTTCAGAGCGCCGAGGCGATGCGCGTTGCCTTGCAGCAGTCTCTCCCCCAGCATGCCGCTCCGTCCACCGTCCAGATCCCCGCCATCTCGGCAAACTCGACCATTATTGTTCCCAGCAATGGAGGACTTGCTGCTGGCGGTGGGTTGATCTGCCCAAAGTGTGGTTTTCAAAACAGGCCCGGTGCCAAGTTTTGCAAACGCGATGGTCAGCCACTGATTCAGGGAGCAGCGATCGCGCCACCGCAGATACGCGCGCAGGCCGCGCGCATCCCTATCCAATCACGTCCGGTACAGCAGCCCATTCAGGCGCGTCCCGTGCAGTCTATTCGCGCGCGGCCGGTGCAATCAAGCACGATCCAGCCGCGCCCCGCTCAACCGCTGCGGGCGCGCCCGGTAACGGGGGGAGCCGCCGCAAATGATCCCACTACAACGGCTTATCGCGCAGGTCTCCAATACTTGACCAGTAAAAATTTTGTGGAAGCGATCAGTCACTTTAAGCAGGCGCGTCAACTGGGTGGTGCTACATATGATGTGCTCTATAATCTTGGTCGGGCGTATCGCCAGTATGGGCAGTCTGTGCGCGATAGTGATCAGCGGCTTTTCAATGACAATATGAAACTCGCGGCTGAATACTTTGAGGAAGCTGTACGTCTGAAAGTAGACGCGCTCGATGCTTACTTTCAGCTTGGCATGTGCTACCGCGACCTGGCCCTCCCGTCGCATGCGGCCAATGCATTCAAGAAAGCGCTGGCTCTGGCACCGCAGGACCCTGCGATCTACTATCAGCTTGGTATGACCGCGCTGGAACAAAATATGTATCGCGAAGCGGAGACGTACTTCGATGATGGTTTGCGCATTAACCCCGATCACTCATTGATATTGATCGCGCTTGGACGCCTCTATATCGAGACAAAGCAACCTTCAGCCGCGATCAAGATGCTGCGCCAGGCAACTGGACTCGATCCCGCGCTGTGGGAGGGCTGGTACGAATTAGGGCGCGCACATAGCAAGCTAAAAGAGTGGAAGTTTGCCTTAAGCGCGTTTGAACGAGCGCGCAAGGCAGGTGGACACACGCCAGAGATCTACTGCGCAATGGCAACATGTTATCTCAAAACAAATAGAAAAGTAGAAGCTCGCCAGATGGTGAATGAAGCTTTGCAACGTGATCCCAAAAATGCTGAGGCTATTCGACTACAAAAACAACTCTAAATGCTAAAGGAGGGCAGAAATGCTCTGTCCGTTGTGTAATACACCTAATCGTGATAATGCTAGATTCTGCAAAGGCTGTGGGCATCTGCTCGCTGTTGAGACGGTGGCTGCCGGACCGGCAACACAACCAGTACAGCCTCCTGCTGTCGAGCCGGTACAGGGCAGGGCTCAGACGTCCTCGTCTCTGGCTCAGTCCGCACCAGCGCATGAAGAGGCCCCGGCTGCGGATCTCTCACCTGCTGCTCCAGCAGGGGTGCAGCAAGGGGAGAACCAGCAAGCTACTGGATCGTCTTCTGTAAACAATATGGACGATCTCAGCCAGGCTCCAACGCAGATTCTCAAGCCAGATCAAATGATGGCGTACCATACGCGCCGTTGGAAGCAGGATATGGAGCATGAGCAGAAAGGTCAAGGTGGCGATATAGCTGATGCCCCGACGCACCTGCTTCATCCTGCGCAGGCAGCACAGGCTCAGAGGGCGCACGACGTTGCCGACATGCCAACCATCATCATGACGCCAGGCAGCGAGAATCCGCCCGCTGAACCCGTTCAGGTACCTCCACCGCCTGCACCTGCAATGGCAGCCGTGGAGAAAACACAGCCCGCCGCAGGCCAGGAGCACGAGCAGGCTGGGTCTGATCACGACACCAGTATCCCGGTGGAGGTGGACAGGGCGGAAAAAGATGGTACAGCGGACGAGCATATGGAGCCTTCTGCTTCTGAAGAGACGGCCCTGGCATCGCCAGGAGAGGAGAAGAATGTGGAGCAAGCGACAGGCGCAACCAGCGAGCAAAGTGCCGCGGATTTTCCTGTCTTAGCAGCCAGCACAGTCATTGGCGATCGTTACGAAGTCGTGCAGGTCGTCAGCGACGCGGCCGATGAGCATATCTACGAGGTGACCGATCACAAGGGCTACCTGCGTTGCTGGAACTGCGGTTCCGAGGAAAATGCGCAGGGTGATGAGTTCTGCAATGATTGTGGCGCGGAACTGCTGAATGCCTCCTACCTCATGCACGAGTACCCGGCCTCCCCAACGAAAGGAAATGATGCAAATGTCCTGTCCGGGTCGATCGTGAACACCCTTATCGAGCGTGGCCATACCTATGCCATCGAACTGCCCCAGACTGCGCAAGCCTCGTTTCCTTACGGTGTGCACCTGCTAGCAGCCACCGCCTCTGACGCCGGCATGCTGCGGCGGGCAGACCCCAACGAGGACAGCACCCTGGCGCTGCTGATTGAGCGTGTGCATGAATCCATCTCGGTCCCGGCTGGCATCTTCCTTGTCGCTGATGGCATGGGAGGGCATGACAATGGCCAGGGCGCGAGCCGCATGACCGTCGGCATGATTGCAGAACGTATCACGCGTGAATTGCTGCTGCCGCCTTTACATGCTGAAAAGGTGGGCGAAGAGCCGGTAACCCAGGATGAAGACAGCCTCGTCGCTCTTCTCAAGGGGGCGATTGAAGATGCCAATACCGCTATCTGCGGGCTGAATCAGCGCGCTAAAACCGACGCCGGCTCTACATTGACCGGTTTTATGGTAGTGGGAGACCATGCGTATATCTTCAACGTTGGAGATAGTCGCACGTATATGTTACGAGATGGAAAATTATATCAACTCACAAACGATCATTCGCTGGTGGGGCAACTTGTTGCAGGTGGTTTGATTGAGCCAGAGGATGTCTATACACACCCGCAGCGCACCCAGATCTACCGCAGTATCGGTGACAAGCTCAACGTACAGATTGATGTCTTTAAGCAGCAGATCCACTCTGGCGATATGCTCTTGAGCTGTTCTGATGGGCTGTGGGAGATGGCGCGTGATCCGCAGATTACTGAAATCCTCACTACTGCACCCGATCCACAAACGGCATGTACACAGTTAATTGAGGCTGCCAACAACAATGGTGGTGAAGATAACGTGAGTGCCGTGGTCGTTTTTGTGCGCTGATATGATATACTAGGGCCAGCCGAATGCGAAAGGAGCTGATGTTATATGCCTGGAGAGGTAACACTGGCACACCAGTTAGGGAAAGACTTTATGCCGGTTACTGGTGGAAGCCAGCTCGCATACGCTTTAATAGAAGCAAAACCAACTGCCTTAATGGCGCAGGTACGTATGCCATTAAATTTTGCTCTGGTGATTGACCATTCCGGTTCGATGAGAGGTGCCAAGCTCAGGAATGTACGGGAAGCCGTCAAAATGGTCATTGATCGCCTGGAGCCAACTGACTACATCTCTGTAGTCATCTTTGATGATACCGCGCAGGTAATTATCCCTTCGATGCCTGCCAACGATAAGCCTGGAATGAAGGCGGCCATCGACCGCATCCAGGACGCGGGTGGTACCACCATGTCATTGGGTATGATCCAGGGTCTGGGAGAACTGCGCCGTTGGAATATCCCCAACGCCGTGAACCGTATGATCCTGCTTACCGATGGCGTCACCTATGGCGATACCGATCGCTGTCGCCAGTTAGCCAGGGATGCCGTTGCCGCCGGTATCTCGATCTATCCACTGGGTATTGGTTCCGACTGGGATGAAAGCCTGTTGGACGATATCGGTCAGCTCAGTGGTGGTATGCCTGCTGAATTTATCAAGTCCCCGGCCGACGCTATGAACCTCTTCGAGCAGCAGGTGCAAAGCGCGGTCGCCGTTGCGGTACGCAATGCAGTGCTAACACTGCGCTTACCTGCCGGTGTGACGCCGCGCAAAGCCGTCAAGGTCTTGCCAATTATCCGTGATATTGATGCCTCCACCCTCTCTGATCGCCAGATTGTGGTTCCCCTGGGTGATCTGGAGAAGGATACATCGCAATCGGTCCTGGTCGAATTGATGATCGATCCTCGCCCGGCCGGCCTCTTCCGTATCGCCCAGGTCGAACTGACCTATGATGTCCCGTTAGTGGGCCTGGTCGGCGAGAAATTACGCGATGATATCAAAGTTACCTTCAGTGCCGACGCCGATCAGACCTCACAGGTGAATGCGCTGGTAATGAACTTCGCCGAAAAGGCCAATGCGCAGCGGCTGGTGACGCGTATCCTGGATGAATACAAGCGTACAGGTAAGGCCACAACCAGGTTGGCTCCCAACGTTACGCGCGTCCTTGACTCGGAGACGCTCTCGGCCATTGATCAGATCAATCAGGGCCAACAAATTTCGCAAGAACAGGTAAAATCAATTGGCAACAAGACCCGCAAACTGACCCAGCGCCTGGATGACTTGTTGCCTTAATGTAGCAGAGCTATAGAAGATATAGAACTATAGAAGCTAAGGAAGGATAGATTTTTTATGCCAGTAAGATGTTCTTTAGGTCATGAAAATCCTGACGGATCAGCGTTTTGTGATGAGTGCGGTGAGCCCCTCAATAGCACGGCTCCCGCTGGGGGGAATGTCGCGACGGCCCCGGCGCCAGCCTCTACCGCTGCGGCGGCCCCGGCGGGCGCGGGTACCCAGGTCTGCCCATCCTGCGGGGCCACGAACCCTGCCGGTGAGGCTTTCTGTTCTAACTGCGGCGTCAGTTTGCTTGGTGCTCCGGCTCCTGTGCATGGTGCCCCGGTTTCCGCGCCAGACGTAGTGCAGCATGCCCCGGCCCCCGAGGCAGCCCAGCAGGCTCAAGCAGCCCCGGTAGGCGCGCCAACAGCTTTACAGGCCCGCCTTATCGTTGAAGCAGATAACCAGGAGTTTGATATTAGCGGCAAGGACAATATTACACTGGGTCGTGAGGATGGAGTCAGCAATATCTACCCCGATGTGGATCTGACCCCGCACGGCGGTGAAGATGGCGGCGTCTCACGTCTGCATGCTCGCATCTTTGTGGAGAACGGCCAGTACCTGCTTGAGGATGAGAATAGTACGAACTTTACGTTCCTCAATCGCCAGCGTCTGGCCGCCAAAACTCCTACGCCGCTCCACGATAATGATGAAGTCAGGTTGGGCCGCGTGCTCCTACGTTTCAAAACGCCGTAACAGGAGAAGAAACCCCGGTGGTAGGTAGAATTGACAGTATGCACTATACTCGTTATAATCTACGGGATATCCAAAGTGGAGGCTAAGAAAGGGTTTTATGAAACGTACCTGGCAACCAAAGCGCATTCCGCGCAAACGTGAACACGGCTTTATGAAACGTATGGCTACCCGCAATGGCCGGCGCGTCCTCAAGGCGCGCAGAGCTAAAGGGCGCTATAGCTTAACGGTTTGATTGTCTGACAGATTGTGGCTCTCAATCGTGCGTTACGCCTACGTAAGAATAAAGATTTTCAGCGAGTAAGGCAGCAGGGACGCAGTAGTGCTTCCCGGCTGCTTATCCTCGCCTATGCACCAAATGATCAGGCAGTTGTGCGCGTTGGCTTTGTGGTGAGCAAGCGCATCTCGAAACATGCTGTCGAACGTAATTACGTAAAAAGGCTTCTTGCCGAGGCTATTCGGCCTGTACTTGCCGATATTCCGCCCGGATGGGACCTTGTGTTTAGTGCAAAAAATGCGATCGTTGGTGTTCGTTTGCCTGTTATTGCACAGGATACTACGATGATGTTACGTCGGGCGCGACTCCTCGTCCCCCCTCCTATGGGCGGCCAGGGAGTTGAACACGCACAAGGATTATAAAGGTGAAGTACATCGCACTTGGCTTAATCCGTTTGTATCAGCGCACGCTGTCGGTGGTCCTGCCTTCATCGTGTCGATTTACTCCCTCATGTTCACACTATGGATATGAGGCCATTCAACGCTTCGGCTTTTTCCGTGGAGGATGGTTGACGATCAAGCGTATTGGCCGTTGTCATCCTTTTTACAATGGTGACCTCTATGATCCGGTCCCTGAGCACCTGGGAAAATAAGATCAAGGAAGGCAGGAAGTTCTGTGGGTCAATTTTTTGGTGGGATAGGTTACCTGTTTAACCTCATCTTTACTTATCCCATTTTTAATGGTTTGATGCTATTATATCACCTTTTTGGTGATTTTGGTCTTTCTATCGTCGTTCTAACGCTTACTATCAAGCTGGTCCTCTTCCCATTGACGTTGCAGCAACTTAAATCCATGAAGGCTAATCAGGCCCTGCAACCTCAGATGCAGGAAATCCGCAAGAAATACGCGAAGGACCAGCAGGCCCAGATGCAGGCGATGCAGGCCCTCTATAAAGAGTACGGCGTGAGCCCAATGAGCGGCTGTCTCCCTATGTTCATTCAACTGCCAGTACTCTATGGTCTTTACTACGCCCTCAACGATGTGTTGCGCAATAGCAATCATAATGTAGAATCGATTAACTCACACCTGTATCCGTTTGTCACGCCCTTTCAACATTTCCCCAATGTTGACCTGAACTGGTTCACGTGGTTATCATTTCTCAATCCCATTTTCCACCTGCACTGGTCCTGGAGTATCTCGCTAGGGGTGCCTGATCCGACCCATGTCTTGCCTATACTGGCTGGCCTGGCGACGTTTATTCAGTTACGCATGTCACAGCCCAAGACCAATCCTGCCACTGCCAAAGCTGGTAAGTCTGATCAACCCGATCCTACTCAACAAACAATGAAGACAATGCAATATATTATGCCTCTGTTCACGGTCTTCATTGGCTGGACATTTCCTGCTGGCCTGGCCCTCTACTGGACGGTATCCTCGATCTTCCAGGCGGTACAGCAGTACTTTGTGACCGGTTGGGGGTCTTTGCTGACAACGCCAAACCTGAAGTCGAAAAGTGAGAGTAATGGCAGTGTCCCTGCGCTCAGTACCACAAGCAGTGCAAATAGCACAAAAACGTCTACAAGCAAAGGGCGGAGCGAAGTCGCCCGTGAAGTAAAACCGGTGGACGAGAGCGATGAGGATGAAGAGGCTGAGAATGAGCCATCGAACTCGGTAGCAAGCAATATGCGTACAACTCCGGCCCCACGTCCTGGTGGCAATGGTTCCTCGCAATCTGCGCGCCGTTCGCGCAGTGCTTCGGGACGCCGTCGTGGTGGCGCACAGCGATCACGCCGCTAAATCTGATCGCTCACAGGCGATTTTACGATAGTTTTTACAGGGAGGCAAGGAAACTGTGGAAAGCATAGAGGCGAGTGGCAAAAGTGTTGAAGAGGCGATCATGCAGGCTCTGATACGCCTGGGAAAACGCCGCGAAGAAGTAGATGTAGCTATTCTACAAGAGCCCAATCGAGGCACTTTTGGCCTGGGCAGCAAGGAA
>JAABUQ010006091.1_pt1 | contig 18600 bp, 13 predicted proteins | sample 5560001 | NCBI WGS metagenome assembly JAABUQ01 (sample SAMN10711888, study PRJNA513371) | rock metagenome | isolation source: Antarctica rocks | place: Antarctica: Victoria Land, Finger Mt nord | collected 2015-12-18
ACGCCGTCCGCGAGTTTCCCCGGGGGCGGGTCGCCCCGGCCGAGGTGCCCGACGAGGCCAAGCCCAAGAAGGAAAAGGGGAAGCCCGACCGGCCGGTCGATCGGCCGGTCGACTCCCAGGTGCTGGTCGACCCGTCGGGGACCAGGGAGGCCGAGCGGGCCCACCCCGCCTTCCCCCAGCCCGAGAAGAAGCGGGGGCGGTGGGCCAAGCGGCTGATCTTCCTCGCGATCGTGGGCGCGGTCCTGGGCGTCGCCCTCTACCACGGCATCCCCGCCCTCCAGTGGGCCTTGTCGACGACCTCGACCGACGACGCCTTCGTTTCCGGCCACACGACCAACGCCGGCCCCCGGATCGAAGGGATCGTGACCGAGGTCCTGGTCGAGCAGAACGACCGGGTCGAGCCGGGTACGCTCCTGGCCAGGCTCGACCGCGAACCTTTCGAGATCTCCGTGAGGCAGACCGAGGCCAGCCTGGACCAGTCGAGGTCGAACCTTCGACTGGCCAAGGCCCAGGTGAAATCGCAACTGGCGTCGGCCAGGGCCGCGTTCTTCACCCGGAAGAACCAGCAGGAGCAGCTCCGGCGCCAGGTCAAGTCGCTCGAAGCCCAGGTCGCCGCGCTCCGGACGGCCCAATCGAGCCAGCACCTCGCCGAGGTCGACCAGCGTCGGCTCAACAACCTGACGGCCCGGGGGTCGGCGAGCCAGTCGGAGCTCGACCAGCGGAACAACGCCCTCGATAGCGCCGTGAACCAGGTCAAGCAAGCCTGGACGGCGATCGCCGAGACCCGGGCCGCGCTCGGCCTCGGGCCCGACGAGGAGCACCCGGAGCAGGTCCCGGCCGACCTCCTCCAGCAGCAGTCGGGGATCCAGACGGCCAACTCGTCGATCGCCCAGGCCCTGGAGCAGATCGGGATCGACTTCGACGCCCACGACATCAAGCCGGGCGAGGCGTTCGAGCAGATCCTCCACATGGACTCCAGCCAGGGGCTCCAGGACGCCTTCGGCCAGGTCGTGGAGCGGGCGCCGGCGGTCCTGGTGGCCAAGGCGGCCGTCAGCCTGGCGGAGAGCAACCTGGCCAACAGCAAGCTCAACCTGAGCTGGACCGAGATCCGCTCGGAGGTCGCCGGCTTCATCCAGGACCGCCAGGCCAACCCGGGCAACCGGGTCGAGCCGGGGCAGACGATGTTCTCGATCCGCCCGGATTACGTCTGGGTCGACGCCAACTATAAAGAAACCCAGCTCCACCACATCAAGATCGGCATGAAGGTGGACCTTCATGTGGATGCTTATCCGGGCAAGGTTTTCCAGGGGCGGGTTTCCGGCTTCAACCCCGGTACCGGGCTCTCCGAGTCGCTCCTGCCGCCGGAGAACGCCACGGGGAACTACATCAAGGTGACGCAACGGCTGCCGGTCCGGATCGAGCTGGTCGAGCCCAACCCTAAGGACACGCCGCTGTTCATCGGCCTCTCGGTCGTCCCTTACGTCAAGTTCAAGGAGCCGCTCGACGGCCCCGACGCCGGCCAGCGGATCCACCCCGACGACTACCGCCAGCACCCCGACGTCGGTGACGGGCCCGCCGGCCGCCGGTCCGCCAATCGGGTCGACCCGGGCGGCCTCGGCAGGGGGACGCCGTGAGCGAAGGGGAAAAGGGGGGCGCCCCCGCCGTCAAGCCGCCGGTGAACCATTGGATCGTCGCCCTGACGGTGACGTTGGCGACGTTCATGGAGGTGCTCGATACCTCGATCGCCAACGTGGCCTTGCCCTACATCGCCGGCGGCCTGGGCGTCGGCAAGAGCCAGAGCACCTGGGTCTTGACGAGCTACCTGGTCGCCAACGCGATCGTCCTGCCGCTCTCGGGCTGGCTGATCGGGCTGATCGGCCGCAAGCGCTATTACATGAGCTGCGTGTTCCTCTTCACGGTCAGCTCGGCCCTCTGCGGGGCGGCGCCGAGCATCGAGCTGCTGATCCTCTGCCGGGTCCTCCAGGGGATCGGCGGGGGCGGGTTGCAGCCGTCGGAGCAGGGGATCCTGGTCGACACCTTCCCCAAGGCCCAGCTCGGGATGGCGATGGCGATCTACGGCGTGGCCGTGGTGGTCGCCCCGATCCTGGGCCCGACGCTGGGCGGCTACATCACCGACAACTATTCGTGGCGGTGGATCTTCTACATCAACATCCCGGTGGGCATCCTCTCGCTGATCCTGACCCATTTCATCGTTCAGGACCCCCCGGGGATGGCCGAGCGGGTCAAGGCGACCCGGGCCAGGGGCGACCAGATCGACTTCGTCGGGCTCTCGCTGGTCACGCTCGGGTTGGGGTCCTTGGAGGTGATCTTCGCCAAGGGGCAGGAGTGGGATTGGTACAACGACCCGTTCTGGCGGGCCCAGCCGTTCATGGTCGGGGCCGTCGTGGGGCTGATCACCTTCGTGATCTGGGAATACCGCCACCCCAACCCGATCGTCAACGTCCGCCTCCTGGGCGACCGCAACTTCCTGGCCTGCGGGGCGATCATCTATTTGTCCTTCGCGGTCCTGTACGGCGCCAACATCAACATGCCGCAGATGCTCCAGGAGCTCTTCGGCTACGACGCCTTCCGGGCCGGCCTGGTGATGTCGCCGGGGGCCTTCTTCACGATGGGCATGATGCCGGTGGTCGGCTTCTTGTTGGGCAAGAAGGTCGACGCCCGGATGATCATCCCGTTCGGGCTGCTCTCGGTCTCGCTCTCCTCGTTCTGGATGGGCAACTACACGCTGAATGCCTCGCCGAACGCGCTGATCTTGCCGAGGTGCTTGCAGATGCTCGGCGTCGGGATGCTCTTCGTCCCGCTCAACAACGCGGCCTACCTGTACCTGCCCAAGGACCAGCTCAATAACGCCACCGGGCTGTTCAACATGCTCAGGAACGAGGGGGGGAGCTTCGGGATCGCCATCGTCACGATCATGGTCGACCGCCGGGCCCAATTCCACCAATCGAGGCTGGCCGAGACGGTCAAGCCCACCAACCCGATGGTCGACCGCTGGGTGGACTACTACTCCGGCCTGAGGATGGCCCGCGGCGGGGTCAGCCAGCATGACGCCGACGCGCAAGGGATGGGCATGCTCCGCCAGATGGTGTACATGGACATCTATTACATCTTCGGGATCGTCGCCCTGCTCGCCCTCCCGTTCGTCTTCCTGATGAAGCGGTCGGTCGCCAAGGGGGGCGCGGCGCCTCATTGAGCGGCACGGCCCGACCGGTTACAACCGAAGGGGCCGGTCGACCGCCCCGCTCGTCCTCGGGGCGGGGCCGGCGACCCCTCCGAAACCGTGGCGCCGGTCCCCCCACCATGATCCGCATCCGCATGCTCCTCGGCCTCCTCGCGGTCGCCGCGCCCCTCCCCTCAGATGCCTCGGGCGCCGCCGACCGCTGGTCGGCCGAGAGGGCGAACGCCTGGCACGCCGCCCAACCCTGGGCGGTCGGCTCCAACTTCCTCCCGAGCACGGCCATCAACCAGTTGGAGATGTGGCAGGCGGAGACCTTCGACCCCGCCACGATCGACCGCGAGCTCGGCTGGGCCGAGGGCTTGGGCTTCACCGGCATGCGGGTCTTCCTCCACGACCTGCCGTGGACGGCCGACCGCGAGGGGTTCGCCGGCCGGATCGAGCAATACCTGGCGATCGCCTCGAGGCACAAGATCCGGACGACGTTCGTCCTCTTCGACTCCTGCTGGGATCCGAATCCGAGCCTCGGCCCCCAGCGCGCCCCCCGGGCCGGCCTGCACAACTCCGGCTGGGTCCAGTCGCCCGGGATGGCGATCCTGACCGACCCGTCGCGTTGGGCCGTGTTGGAGGCTTATGTCAAAGGGGTCGTCGGCCTGCTCAAGGACGACCCTCGGGTCCTCTGCTGGGACCTCTACAACGAGCCCGACAACCCCAACACCTCGAGCTACGGCAAGCTCGAGCCGGCCGACAAGGCCGAGCGGTCGCTCGACCTGCTCCGCGAGACCTACGCCTGGGCCCGCGAGGCTGGCCCGTCGCAGCCGCTCACCTCGGGCGTCTGGCAGGGCGACTGGTCGCCCGAGAAGCGCTCGCCCACCGCCCGGCTCCAGCTCGACGAGTCCGACGTGATCTCGTTCCACAACTACGACGGCCTGCCCCGGCTCCAGGAGCGGGTGGCCTCGCTCAAGCCGCTCGGCCGGCCGCTGCTCTGCACCGAGTACATGGCCAGGCCCGCCGGCAGCCGGTTCAACCCCCACCTCGGCTACCTCCGCGAGCAGGGGATCGCCGCCTACAACTGGGGCTTCGTCGCCGGCAAGTCCCAGACGATCTACCCCTGGGACTCCTGGAAGAAGCCCCACGCCGCCGAGCCCCCCCTTTGGTTCCACGACATCTTCCGCGAGGACGGCACCCCCTACCGCCCCGAAGAGGTCGAGTACATCCGCCAGGTCGCCGGCAAAGCCCGCTGATCGAGAGGCCCGGATCGGCGATCGTCCCACCTCGATCGGCGGGCCCGAGGACCAGGCCGGGCCGGCCACTCGCTTCCATTTTCGACCGGCCCATCATCTCAACGGAGAACGCACCATGATCCGCGGCGTCGGCCTGAGTTTCGCGATGGCGGCCCTCCTCCTAGCCCGGGGCGAAGCCCGTGCCCAGTCCGGCTATCGATCCCCTCAAGGCTACGGGAGCCATGGGTGGGGAGGATGGGGTTCGACCCCGGGGACCGGCATGGTCCGGGGGCTGGGAGCGTTCAACTCCGGCCCGGGGCTGACCTATAACGCGAGCTCGGCCCTGGCCAGCTCGATCGAGGCCGGCACCGCGGCGAGGTGGAACAATTCGCTCTACCAATCTAGCCAGGTTTCCGGGCGCGGGTATGCCGCGCACCTCCGCCACGAGATGGCCAAGAACGACAAGGATCGGGCCAAGATCCAGGACCGCCTCCGCTTCCACCCGGACCCGCGGGACGTCACCGACGGCGACTCGTTGAACGTCCTTCTCGACGTCCTCCTCAGCCCTAACAACGCCGACCGTTCGCTCCAGCGGATCAAGACCCCGCTCAAGCATGACCTCATCCCCGACATCCCCTTCGAGTTCGCCTCCGAGGGGATGACGGTCTGCCTGGACCGGATGACGATGGGCGAACAATGGCCGCTCGCCCTCCGCGTCGAGGGCTTCCGGGCGGAGCGCGAGGCGGTCAAGAAGGCCGTCGCCGTCGCCCTCGAAGAGGACAGGAAGGGCGACCTCGAGCCGGCCACGATCGAGGCCGTCCGGGCCGCCGTCGACCGCCTCTCCGCCAAGTTCAAGGCGGAGGTCCCCGTCCAGAGCCCCGACTATTACCCGGCCCGGGACGCCATCAAGGCGATGGCGGGCCTGACCAGGATGCTCTACAGCCCCGAGATGGACAAGATCCTCGCCGAGCTCGAGGACTACCAGGGGACGACCCTGGGCGATCTCCTCGGGTTCATGCAGGCGTTCAACCTCCGCTTCGCCCCGGCCACTTCGTATCGTCAGAAGCAAATCTATCGGAAACTGTACCCGATGCTCGCCGACCTGGCGAACGGCCCGAGCGGTGCCCTGGGCCCGATCGGGGCCGCCGCCTCGGCCACCGAGAAGGCCGCCGGCGATGCGGTCCAGACCGCCGAGAAGGCCGGCGGCGACGCCTTCGATGGCCTCAAGTCGGCCGCCACCGAACTCTTCAAGGGGATGAAAGACTGACGATCCGACCGGGGCCGGGGTGCCCGGCGCGGGCCGGCGAACTCCCCCGTGGCCGGCTGGACTCGGGGCGGGCGGACCGATTAGCCTGGAAGTTGGCCAAGGCCCGGAAAACCCGCCCTCGGGCCCGCCCGAATCGACCCAGACCGATCTCGACCTCGAACTCCCCTTCGATGGAGGCAATCCCATGACCGAGCCGAAGCCCGGCGCCACCCGGCGCGATTTCCTGAAGGCGACCGGCCAGGTCGCGGCGGCCTCGGCCCTGGCGGGCGTCGCCATCCCGTCGGTCCATGCCGGCGAGGACAACACGATCCGGGTCGCCCTGATCGGCTGCGGCGGCCGAGGCTCGGGCGCGGCGATCGACGGCCTCTCAGTCCAGGGGGGGCCGATCAAGCTCATCGCGATGGCCGACGTCTTCAAGGACCGCCTCGACGCCAGCCTCGACGCGATCCAGAAGGAGAAGCCCGACCAGGTCGACGTCCCCGACGACCGCAAGCACATCGGCTTCGACGCCTACAAGCGGGCGATGGACGCCCTCAAGCCGGGCGACGTCGCCATCCTGACCACGCCGCCGGCCTTCCGCTGGGTCCACTTCGCCCACGCGATCGCCAAGGGCCTGAACGTGTTCATGGAGAAGCCGATCACGGTGGATGGGCCGAGCACCCGGAAGATGCTCGCCCTCGGCGAGGCGGCGACCCAGCGGAACCTCAAGGTCGGCGTCGGCCTGATGTGCCGCCACTGCGAGGCCCGCGGCGAGCTCTTCAAGCGGATCCAGGACGGCGCCATCGGCGACATCATCCTCCTCCGGGCCTACCGCCAGTCCGCCCCGGTCGGCAACGCCCTGGTCGAGCCCAGGCCCGAAGGGATCAGCGAGCTGATGTACCAGATCCAGCGGTTCCACGGCTTCCTCTGGGCCTCCGGCGGCTGCTACAGCGACTTCCTGATCCACAACATCGACGAATCCTGCTGGATGAAGGATGCCTGGCCCGTCAAGGCGTCCGGGACCGGGGCCCGGACCTACCGCGACAACTACATCGACCAGAACTTCGACACCTACTCCGTCGAGCACACCTTCGCCGACGGCGCCAAGTTCTTCCTCGAAGGCCGGATCATCGAGGGGTGCAAGAACGAATTCGCCAGCTATGCCCACGGGACCAAGGGGTCGGCGATCATCTCGACCAGCTCGCACGCCCCCTCGAAGTGCCGGATCTACAAGGCTCAGGACATGACCAAGAAGGCCGACGTCGTCTGGGCCGCCCCCCAGCCCGAGCCGAATCCTTACCAGCTCGAATGGAACCACCTGATCGCGGCGATCCGCGACGACAAGCCCTACAACGAGGTCAAGCGAGGGGCCGAGGCCAGCCTCGTCACCGCGATGGGGCGGATGGCCGCGCACACCGGCCAGGTCGTCACCTTCGACGACATGCTCGCCTGCACCCACGAGTTCGCCCCCGACGTCGACAAGCTCGTCATCGACGGCCCCGCGCCGCTCCAGGTCAACCCCGCCACCGGCCGCTACCCCTGGCCCGAGCCCGGGATCAAGGTCGACCGCGAGTATTGACCGCGACGGACGAGACCGACGGCCCGCTCGGGGGCCGTCGGCCGATCCGATCGGATCCGGGGCGGACAAGCCTCCCCACTCAGTTGTCGCGGAGCAGGCCGATCACGGGCAGGGGCGGCCTGGCCATCCCGGCCTGCTTGCCGCCGCGAAAGAGCCAATCCGCCCATTGGGTCACGATCAGCTTGCCCGAATTATCATAGCTGTAGTAATAGGCAGGACGATCTTCCGAGGCCGGTTGGTAGTTGTAGGTCGGCGCGACGGGGGCCGGGGCCGACGCCGGCTGCTGGGCCGCGAGGGCGGGCTGGGCGTAGGTCGGCTGCGCGTAGGCCACCTGCGGCGAGGCGTAGGTCGGCTGCGCGTAGGCGACCATCTGGGGAGCATAAGCCGGCTGCGCGCAGGACACGGGCTGCGCCCCGCGGTGCATCCGTTTCGGGCCGCAGGCTTGCCCGGCCTGGGCGAGGCACGCGGACCAGACCGCGATCGTGCAAAGCAGCGTCTTCTTCAAGGGGGGGCTCCAGGGTGGGACTCAGGGCTGTCGGTCGAAAGTTTCGCGCTCGATCTCTTTCCAGGTTGGCGGGTCGGCCCTCAGGTCCACTTCGTAGGCATGGCCGGGCTCGATCAGTCCTTCCCTGGATCGGGTCCGCGGTCGGCCCTGCTTATCCATCCAGAACGCCCCGATCATGTAATCTTTGGGGCCGGACAGGGGCGGGGTGTGGATCATCCGCTTGGGGCCATACCACTCGTCCGGGTTGCCCCGGCCTACTTCTCCCTTGACGGCGAGTTCGGCCTTCGCCCCGGGCATGAGCACGGCGATCGTCGCGGTCGAGGGGAGGGGCCTGCCTTCCAGCTTGAGGCCGGGACCGAGGGCCGACGGGCCGGCCATCTCGGCGATCGGCCCGGGTGTGTTGGGGGGGCCTCCTTCGCCGGACGATGGGGGCCCCTCGGGACGCTCCCGGGCCGCGAGGCCCGCCGCCGCGGGCTCGACCCGCCAGTCCTCGGTCGTTCCCGGGCGTGGCATCCGGACCCGAGTCAAGTCGGCGAGCGTCCGGTCGAAGGCCCTTCGCGCCGGAGGGCCGAGCGCCCGGATCGTCGTTAGGGCCTCGGCCCGTCGCCTCGCGCCGTCGTCGATCGGGGCGACGCCTCCCGCGGCGGGAATGTCGGACCCGACGCGAGTTTCGAACCTGGCCGGTTCGGCCCGAGGGGCCAGATCCGGGCGATCGAGCAGGGGAACGGAGTCGAGGACATGGTCGGCGGCAGGGGCGGTTAAGGGGTCGGCCGGCGGTCGCGCGGTCAGGAGGAGATCGGCGACGAGGAGGATCAAGGCGGCGAGGGCCGGCAGGCCGACCGCGGCGGCCGGGATCCAGATCGGCCAGGCTCGGCGGGCCGGCGGGGCCGCCCGCGCCGGGATGGGCCCCGGGGGCCGGTCCTCGCGGCAGGAGCATTCGGCCAGCGCCGCGATGAAGGCCCCGCAGTCGGACCAGCGATCTTCCGGCCGCTTCGCCAGGGCGCGGGCCACCGGGGCCCGTTCCGCCTCGGGAAGCATCGACAGGTCGGGCGGCCGGCTCAGGTGCCCTTCCATGATCGACACCGGACCCCCCTCGAACGGCAAGCGGCCCGACCTGAGCTGGCAGTACGTCACGGCGAGGGAATATTGATCGGACCGGCCCGAGGCGCCCCCCCGGATCAGCTCGGGCGACGCATAGACCAGCGTCATGCAGGACACGGTCGACCCGCTCGCGTCGGCCTCGACGTCGAGCGAGCGGGCCAGCCCGAAGTCGCCCACCTTGACGCCGTCGCCGACGAGCAGGAGGTTCTGGGGCTTGATATCGCCGTGGAGGATCTCGGCGCGGTCCTGGCCGGTCAGGGCGTGGCGGGGCTGGTTGAGGTGGTCGATCCCCTTGGCCGCCTGCCGCATCGCTTCGATCAGCTCGGCCGGCGGGATCCCGGGTTCGCCCGTCCGGCTGGACTCGAGGAAGCGGTCCATCAGGGTCCGGTCGGCCAGTTCCATCCCGACGACCAGGTAGCCGGCGACCTGCCAGGCCCCGAAGATCGTCAGCAGGTTGGCGTGGCGGACCCGCCGCATCAGGTCCAGCGAGCGCCACTGGTCGGTCTCGCCGCCCCCGTCGAGCCCGGTGAATTTCAGGGCGACGGCGAAACCCCCCGGGCCCATCGCCTTCCAAACGTCCCCCGACCCCCCCTCGCCGAGCCGGCCCACCAGGCGGTAGCCGGACACCGGCTCCATACCCTCTTCCAGGTCGAGGAAGGTCGGACGCAAGGCGTAATCCGTCGACGACTCGAACAGCGATAGGTCCGGCTTATCGGAAGGCTCCGGGAACATCGCCCATCGATCCCGGTCCATTACGCACTCGGCCCTTTCCCGCGGGCGGATGTGCCCGCGCAACGCTCCGACCGACCAGGCTACTCGACCCGCCGTCCGCTCGCCTCGCCACCACGACCTCCAGCAGCCCTGACAATGGCATGTCGCGGCGACGAATCAAAAGATGTTAGGGAAAGCTGTGTAAACGATCCATGAAAAATTTCTCGATATCGACCATCACGTTTAAGTTGGCTTTACTTTCCGATCAAACGCGCCAATATGGCAAAAACGTTCGTTGAAGGCGGGGCGACTTGGCGACCCAAGAGTTGCGGGATGGCATCGACTGCCCCGCAAGCCTTCGCCAGCGGTCCCGCCTCTTAAGGATATGCGCGGACCCCCGAGTCGTGAAGGGCCTTCCACCCAACCCGCCTCGATATCGTGCTCGGCCTGGGCACGCTCGGCGTCGCTGCTCTCACGGCCCGTCGACGGGCCCGGTCCGCGAAATCATTCGGGTACGAAGAACGCCTCGGGCCCGGCATGGCCGGTCCCGAGGCGTTGGGCGATCCATGCCACGGCGATGGTCGTGTTTACTTCGCTGAGCGGCGACGCGAGGCCGAGAGGCCAGCGACGCCGGCAATGCCGAGGCCAAGCATGGCGATCGAGGCGGGCTCGGGGACGGCCGGGGTCCCGGCGGGCGGCGAGTCCAGCGAGCCCGACACGCTGATCGCCACGCCGGACTGCGTGAAGCTGAACTCGACGCTCGTCGGCGTCGGGGTGAAGGGCGTCGGGTTGCCGCCGGGCAGGCCGGAGTAGGTCCCGACGAGGAAGACGTCGAGGAAGCCGGCGGTCTGGGTCACGACCCGCGAGGTGAAGCCGCCGATCGAGGTGGCGGCCTGGAACGTCCCGTAGGTCGCGTTCGTGAACGAGAAGCCGGCCAGGTTGGCGAGGCTCAGGGTCGAGGTGGTGAAGGCCGTCCCCAGCGGGATGGCGCCGGCACCGGAGGGGACGTTGTCGTAATTGCCCGACACGAAACCGGACTGGACGGTGTTGGCCCCGGCGAAGGAGCTGAGGTTGAGGGTGGTCGCGGTCGCCAGGGTCGAGGCCCCGTTGATGTTGGCGGTGGTACCGGCCAAGACCATCGACCCGACGATGGGGCCGGCCTGGGCTTCGGGGGCGACGGCCAGGACGGCGGCGAACGCGGCGGCGAGCAGGATCTTACCGAAATTCATCGAGGCATCTCCAAGGGTGACGAGACGAGGGGAGGGGATGCACCTGTCGAAGGGCTTCAGCCCGGAGGCATGCCATCCGACAAGTGGAGGGAGCCGGGACGGTCCATCCCAGGCGTTCGGGCAGGACTTTTCCGCTGAGCGGGCGCCAATGACGCCGCCGTCTTCCGGCGGGATCGACGCGGGGAGGATCACCCGGCTGCTTCGGATGACACCTTACGTGAACACCGATCGTTAGTCAAAGAAAAATTGTCACTCGCTGGCGGAAAAATTCCGAAAAATTCACGAACATCCGAATCGCAGTCACCAAAACCCGATTAAGTTGAGAAAACGTCGTTATTTGGCGGCATCGACCTGTTCCGCCCTGGTCGAGAGGCGGCGCGAGAATTGCCACGCTCGCGAGGGTCGCACCGCGAAGCGACCGGCTTTCTCCCTTACCGACACGCTCGGCCCCGAATCGTGGAGTGCCCTTCTCGTGAAGATCAAGCCGGGGACACCTTACCCTCTCGGCGCCACCTGGGACGGCCAGGGCGTCAACTTTGCCCTCTTCTCGGAGAACGCCACCAAGGTCGAGCTCTGCCTGTTCGAATCGCCGGAAGCTACCCAGGAATCGTTCCGGATCTTCATGTTCGAGCAGACCGACCTGGTCTGGCACATCTACCTGCCCGACGTCCGCCCGGGTCAACTTTACGGGTACCGCGTCCACGGCCCTTACGACCCGGCCAACGGCCACCGATTCAACCACAACAAGGTTCTCCTCGACCCTTACGCCAAGACGATCGGCCGCGAGATCATCTGGGACGACTCCCTCTTCGGTTACAAGGTCGGCGGCGAGGAGGAAGACTTCGCCTTCGACGACCGCGACAGCGCGGCGTTCGCCCCGCTAGCCCGGGTGATCGACCCGAGCTTCGATTGGGGCGATGATCGGCGACCTTACACCGCCTGGCACAAGACGGTCATCTACGAGGTCCACACCAAGGGGTACACCAAGAAGAACCCCGAGGTCCCCGCCCAGGAGCGGGGGACCTACGCCGGCCTGGCCAGCGACGCCTCGATCGCCCACCTCAAGAAGCTGGGCGTCACCGCCGTCGAGTTGCTGCCGGTCCACTACCACCTCGACGACCGCCATCTCCTCGAAAAAGGCCTGGTCAACTACTGGGGCTACAACACCCTGGGATTCCTGGCGGTCGACCGCGACTACGGGATGGAAAACCCGGTCGCCGAGTTCAAGGCGATGGTCAAGGCCCTGCACCACGCGGGCATCGAGGTGATCCTCGACGTGGTCTACAACCACACCGCCGAGGGTCACCACCTGGGCCCGACCCTGGCGATGAAGGGGATCGACAACACTTCTTATTATATGCTCTCGCCCGAGGACAAGCGGTTTTACATGGACTTCACGGGCTGCGGCAACGTGCCCAACATGCAGCACCCCCGCGTCCTCCAGCTCATCATGGACAGCCTGCGGTACTGGGTCTCGGAGATGCACGTCGACGGCTTCCGCTTCGACCTCGCCAGCACCCTGGCCCGCGAGCTCCACGAGATCAACCGGCTCGGGACCTTCTTCGACATCATCCACCAGGACCCGACGATCTCGCAGGTCAAGCTGATCGCCGAGCCCTGGGACGTCGGGCCGGGCGGCTATCAGGTCGGCAACTACCCGGTCCTCTGGACCGAGTGGAACGGCAAGTACCGCGACTGCGTCCGGTCCTACTGGAAGGGGGAAGGCGGCACCGTCGCCGAGTTCGCCACCCGCTTCAGCGGCTCCAGCGACCTCTACCAGGACGACGGCCGCAAGCCTTACGCCAGCATCAACTTCATCACCTGCCACGACGGCTTCACGCTCCAGGACCTGGTCAGCTTCAACCAGAAGCACAACGAGGCCAACGGCGAGGACAACCGCGACGGCGCCGACGACAACCGGAGCTGGAACTGCGGGGTCGAGGGGGCGACCGACGACCCCGAGATCATCGCCCTCCGCGAGCGGCAGAAGCGCAACCTCATCGCCACGCTCCTGCTCTCCCAAGGCGTCCCGATGATCTGCGCCGGCGACGAGCTCAGCCACAGCCAGGGGGGGAGCAACAACGCCTACTGCCAGGACAACGACATCACCTGGTTCGACTGGTCGCTCGACGAGACCCGGGCCAAGTTCCTCGGATTCGTCGCCAAGGTGGTCGAGATCCGCCAGACCCAGCCGGTCTTCCAGCGCCGGCGGTTCTTCAAGGGGCGGCCGATCCGGGGGGTCAAGGACATCACCTGGCTCGCCCCCGACGGCAACGAGATGGGCGAGGAGGATTGGGTCGCCGAGTTCGCCAAGTGCATCGGCGTCCGCCTGGCCGGCGACCTGATCGACGAGGTCGACGACGACGGCAACCGGATCGTCGGCGAGACCGTCGTCATCCTCCTCAACGCGCACCACGACTCGATCCCCTTCACCCTCCCGCCCAGCCCCGTCGAGAAGCGCTGGGAACGCCTCCTCGACACCGCCGACCCCGACGCCGAGGCGGGTTTCACCGAGGGCGATGCCCCCTACGACCTCCAGGGGCGATCGTTGGCCTTGTTCCGCCTCCGGGCCCGCCACGAAGAAGCCGGCGAAGGGATATCCGCCCAGCAAGTCGACCGCTTGAGCGACGCCGGCAAGCTCTGAAATCCGACGCGGATCGACATTCGTCAGGGTCATCCTCCCGCACGCCCTCGGGCTTCGGGAGGATGACCCTGGCTTCGTTTTTCTCGATCGCGGCGTGGATCGCCAGTCGTCCCTTTTCTCCCATATTGCCCATCTGATAGACTCAACCCGGTCCATCGATTATGATTCGATTGCCCGATCCGTGCATTCCCCCTTGATTCCGCGACCCGGAGACAGACAGCGATGCGACTTCGATTGGCGGGGTATTTTGCGGCGGCCCTGGCCGCTTTGGTTTCCGCGCCCGGGACGGCCTCGGCATGCCACCAGTGCCGCCAGTCTCCTTGCGTGCTGGTCGCGGCCCCGGCCTACCAGTGCGTGACCGAGATGGTCCCCCAGACGTTCACCCACCAGCGGACCCGGACGGAATACCGTCCCGTCACCGAGACGATCATGACCCGGGTGGCCGACACGACCTACGTCGAGCGCCAGCGGGTGGTCTGCCGCCCGGTCTTCGACACGACCTACGTCCAGCGGACGGTCACGACCTGCCGGCCGGTGTCCGAGACCCAGATGGTGAATCAGACCATCAACGTCTGCCGGCCCGTCTCGACGACCCGCCAGGTCAACACTTTCGCCTACCAGCCGACGACCACCCTGGTCAGCGTGCCCGTGATGTCCCCGAAGTGCGGGCATTGCGGCAAGGCCCGGATCGCCTGCGGCTGCGTCACGGTCGCGCAAACCTGCTACACGCCGGTCCCGGTCGTCCAGGACGTGGTCGAGACCCGGATGGTCAACGAGGTCCAGACCCGCCAGGTCCCTTTGACCACGATCCGGATGGTCCAGGAGAGCCGGGTCGAGAACGTCCCGGTCCGCAACTGCCGGATCCTCCAGGAGGTTGTCACCGACCGGATCCCGGTGGTCAACTTCCGCTGCGAGCCCAAGCAGGTCACGCGGAACGTGCCGTTCCCGGTCTGCGAGACCGTCACCGAGACCCGGATGGTCCCCGTCCGGCGGATGGTCGCGGTCGTCTACGCCGCCCCGTCGACCTACGCCGCGCCCCAGGTCGCTCCGGCCCCGCGGGCCGCGCCGACGGGCCAGGCCGGCCCTTCGAAGCAGGGCTGAGCCTCGTTCGATCGATCGCGAGGCCGGGGACCGCTCCCTTGGGCGGTCCTCGGCCTTCCGCTTCTCGGTCAGATCAACGTCCCTCCGGAGACTTCGATCCGCTGGGCGTTGACCCAGCGGTTATCCTCGGAGAGCAGGGAGGCGATCATCGGGCCGATGTCGTCGGGCAGGCCCGCCCGGCCCAGCGCGGTCATCGAGGCGACCATCCGGTTGACCTCGGGGTTGTCGCGGACCATCCCGCCGCTGAAGTCGGTCTCGATGGCGCCGGGGGCGACGGTGTTGACGGCGATCCCCCGCGACCCGAGTTCCTTGGCCAGATAGCGGGTCAGGACCTCGATCGCCCCTTTCATCGAGGCATACGCCGAGGAGCCGGGGAAGGCGAACCGGGCCAGGCCCGACGAGACGTTGACGATCCGCCCGCCGTCGGCCATCAGGGGGACGAGCTTCTGCGTCAGGAAATAGACGCCCTTGAAATGGACGTTCATCAGGCGATCGAAGTCGGCTTCGGTCGTCTCCAGGAAGGGGGCGTGGTGGCTGGTCCCGGCGTTGTTGACGAGGAAGTCGAAGCGGTCGCGACTCCAGGTCGCGCCGAGGGCCCGGCCGACCTCGGCGACGAACCGGTCGAAGGAGCCGACCTCGCCGCTGTCGAGTCGGAGGGCCACGGCCTTCCGCCCCGCCGCTTCGATCTCCCGGACGGCCTTGTCCGCCTCGTCGCGGTTGCTGTGATAGGTGAGGATGGCGTCGACGCCTCGCCCGGCCAGGCTCAAGGCGGTGTTCCGGCCCAACCCCCGGCTCCCCCCGGTGATGATCGCCACCTTGGTCCGCGAGGTCGACGGATCGTTCGATTCGGGCATGGGTTACTCCTGATCTTTCGAGGTGAATCGGGCGGCAGGGTCCGACTCTACCCTCCCCGGTCCCCCGATCGTACGGCGGATGGTCCGAAATCTTTGCCCGATCCTCCGACGGCCGGGCCGCTTTACCGCGGGCCATCGCCGGGGCGATAATCGAGGTCACAGGCACCCCCGGGGCGAGGTTCGATCGGTCGGGCGCGTCGAGGCGAATGGGCTCGGGCGAAGCACGAGCGGCCCGCGTCCCCTCTTTTCCACCTCGACGGGCTCGACCCGACATCGCCCCGACCGATTCGGCCGGAGAGTCGTCGGACCATGTTATCATCGCTGGCCCAGGCCATCTCGGAGTCGATCGAAGCGTCGGGGGGCGGCGACGGCCCGAATCCGACCGCGATCGAGGGCTTGACCTTGTTCCGGGCGAGCCGGCCGGGCGACCGCCTTCCCGCCTTGTACGAGGCCTCCTTCTGCGTGATCGCGCAGGGGGCGAAGCAGGTCATGCTCGGCGGCGGGGTCCACGACTACGACGAGATGCAGTATCTCCTGGTCAGCGTGGGGCTGCCGCTGAGCGGTCGGGTCACCCGGGCCACGGAGGAGGCGCCTTACCTCGGCCTCGCCCTCGGTATCGACGCGGCGATCCTCCTCGAAGTCGTCGAACAACTCGACCCCGCCCCGGCGTCGCCGATCGGTCCCGGCCCCGGCGTCTTCGTCGGTGACCTCGGGCCGGCGCCGATCGATTGCGCGACCCGGCTGGTCCGGCTCCTCCGGACGCCCCAGGCCATCGCGGTGGTCCATCCGTCGATCGTCCGGGAGCTTTATTACTGGCTCCTGACCGGGCCGAACGGCCCCGCCCTGGCGGCCCTGGTCCTCCCCGACGGCCACGCCCGGCGGGTGGCCCGGGCGATCCGCGCGATCCGGGACGAGCTCCCCCGGTCGATCCCCTCGGGCCGGCTGGCCGAGATCGCCGAGATGAGCCCATCTTCATTCCATCACCACTTCAAGACGATCACCTCGATGTCGCCGCTCCAGTACCAGAAGCGGTTGCGGCTCCTCGAGGCCCGTCGCCTGCTGATGACCCGGGCCGCCAACGCCTCGGGCGCGGCCCGCCAGGTCGGCTACGAGAGCCTGTCGCAGTTCAGCCGGGAGTACGCCCGGATGTTCGGGGCCCCGCCGAGGCGAGACGCGGCGAGGCCCCGCTGAACCAGTCAGGCCGGCTTGATCGCCTGGGGCTCGTTCAGGGCTTCGGGCTCGACGGGGTCGGTCCAGACGACGAACTTTTCGAGCCGGGTCGTCCCGAACGAGGTGGTCAGGGCGACGTCGGTGGCGTCGCGGCCTCGGGCCATCACGACCCGGCCGATCCTCGGCTTGTTGCGCCGGGCGTCCATCGGGTGCCACCGGCCGCCAAGGAACACCTCGAACCAGCCGCTGAAGTCCATCGGGCTGGGCGAGCCGGGCACGCCGATGTCGCCGTCGAGGGCCCCGGCGACGACGAGCCCTGGCGGCGCCGGCCAGGGCTCGTCGCGATGAGGGGGCGGTGACGGGCCGGCCGCCGGCGTGCGCCGCCGGCGGCGCGTGGTCAGCCGGCCTTGCGGCCGACGAGCTTGCGAGCGGAGCGGGTGCCGACGAGGGCCAGGAAGCCGAGGCCGGTCAGCGCGAGCGAGCCCGGCTCGGGCACGCTCACGCCGGCCGGCACGAGCGTCAGGTCGATCGAGGACGCGCCGGCGACGAACGCCGAGGTCGTGAAGGTCCCGCTGGCGATGTCGTAGGTGTAGATCGAGGCGCCGGTGGTGCCCGGGGTCGCCCGACCGCCGATGACCCCGTCGGAGTTGGTGGGCAGCGTGATGGTCTTCTCGGAGCCCCCGAGGTTGTTGGGGTCGAAGGAGTAGAGGGTCGGGCTGAGGGCCGAGGCCGTGAACAACCGCCCGGTGACCGGGTCGAAGGTCAGGCCGTCGGCGCTGTTGATGCCCGGCGTCGTTTGGAGGATCAGGCCGGTCGTCGGGTCGACCTGGGCGATCGAGGAGCCGGCCGGGCCGCCGAAGCGGGTGCCGATGTCGACGAAGAGCCGCCCGGCGTTGTCGAAGATGATCCCGTTGGGGGCGCCGAAGTTGCCCGGCAGCACCGTGACGGCGCCGGTGGCGAGGTTGACGCGGTCGATCCGGCCCGAGTTGGAGCTCGACTCGGTCAGGTAGACGTTCTGGCCGCTCGGGTCGAGCGCCAGGTCGGCCGGCCGGCTGAACCCGCTAGCGATCAGCGAGTCGGCGCCGGTGGTGAAGTTGTGCATCCGGACCTGGCCGGTGAACGGCGCCGGCTGGTCCTCGCGCCCGGTGAAGCCCTGGTCGAGGTAGAGGACCCGCCCGGCGCCGAGGGCGAGCAGGTCGTCCGGGTTGGGGTTGGGGGTGGTGAACGAGTTGGAGACCACGCCGGTCGTCGTGTCCACCATGAAGATCGTGTTGCCCGCGCCCGAGGCGCCGTAGAGCAGGGCCGCCGTCGCCCGGCCCTGGGTGCCGAGGACCATGAGAGCCGCCAGCAGCACCGCCCGGCCGGCCCCGATCCGGGGGCGCCGCGCGCCCTCGCCACCGTTGCCATCCCGCCGCCGATCCGTCGAGAGGTCGCGTTGCATCGTCAGACTCCTGGATGCCTGAGGGCCCCCGAGCGATCCGGTGAAGAGCCCCAAACGCGCGGTGGCCCCCGAGGGCGCGCCGCGCCGGTGGTCGGTCCTCGACCGCAGACGCCGGCTCGGCACGGCGCCCCCCCCCGGCCGCCCCGAACACGGGACGCCCGGCCACCCTCCTCCGTCATCTTGGCGTCGGGAGGCGGTTGAGGCGGGGGCGAAGGATACCACGCGAAAAGGCAAAATTTGATTAATAGAACAAGAATCCTGGATGTTTCTCCGGAAAAAGGCGTATGGGCCGGGCGCGGTTGGCCCCTGCCCCGATGCAACACGGGATGGATGCGACGTCCGGCGACGGGGGCCCTCGGCCCGGCCGGCGGCGCGACCGTCGGATCAGGCTTGCTTGATCGCCTGGGGCCGGTCGAGGGCTTCGGGGCCGACCGGGTCGGTCCAGACGACGAACTTCTCGAGCCGGGTGGTCCCGAACGAGGTGGTCAGGGCGACGTCGGTGGCGTCCCGGCCCCGGGCCATCACGACCCGGCCGATCCTCGGCTTGTTGTGGCGGGCGTCCATCGTGTGCCACCGGCCGCCGAGGTAGACCTCGAACCA
>JAABUQ010006092.1_pt1 | contig 18599 bp, 23 predicted proteins | sample 5560001 | NCBI WGS metagenome assembly JAABUQ01 (sample SAMN10711888, study PRJNA513371) | rock metagenome | isolation source: Antarctica rocks | place: Antarctica: Victoria Land, Finger Mt nord | collected 2015-12-18
TGATAGACTTGTTCATGAGGTCGATCTCCTTTGCACCTCGAGTGCGTATTGAGCGCTAGACGCTCTTGGGAACTTGTGAAAGTATCCCGTTTTAGGAGGTCGGCCTTCTCATCTCATCTTGTCGAAGCGCCCTGTGCAACATTTCTGTGTGCAATCGGAGAAGTTAGTACTATGAACCTCGCCATCATCGTTTTCGAGGGCTTCGATGAACTTGACGTCGTCGGCCCTTTCGAAGTCTTGCGCCGTGCATCGCGTGTACTTCCGGACTTTGAAGTAAAACTCTACTCAACCGACGATCAACCGGTGGTAACCGGACAGGCGGCTCTTGCGATCTGTACTGAAGGCACCTTGGAGAAGGCCCCAGATCTTCTGGTTGTCCCCGGCGGCGGTTGGAATGATGGAAGCGAATCCGGCGTTCGCGCGCAGACCAGCCTCGGAAAGTTACCGAACATGGTTCGCGAGATGCACGAGAATGGAAGCACCATAGCAACGATGTGTACGGGCGCGATGATTGCAGCTTATGCGGGAATCGCAAAGGGTCGCAACATGACGACGCACCATTGCGCGATTGATGATTTGCGGGCCTTCGGTGCAAATGTCGTTCATCGCAGAGTCGTGGATGACGGCGACCTCTTGAGCAGCGGAGGCGTCACGGCCGGACTCGATCTTGCCCTGACGCTAGTCCAGCGTTACGGCAACAAGACAATCGCCGACAGCATTGCATCGGACTTGGAATACCAACGCACTACCTAACACCGAAACCCTGGGGCATTAGCCGATCCTCAGTCGTGAAGCTCTTGGAATCGGCGATAGAGCATTGCCTTTGCTTCAAAACCAATGCCGGGCTCGTCCGGCGGTTTCACGTTGCCTTTCTGCGGAAAAACTCCGTCGGGCAGTCCTCCAAAGGGCTCAAATGAAATAGGATTCATCTCACAACCGCCAAGGCCGAGGGCGCTGACGACGTGCAAGCCAAAGAGATGGCCGCCATGTGGCCAAAAGGCACTCGCGCCCCATTCGCCTTCTCGCATCGCATCGATGATGCGCAGATACCCCGGGATACCATAACAGTGCACGGGATCGAACTGCAAAATGTCGCATTTGGGACGCAAGCCACCGTAGCGGTTGAGTAACTTGGCTTCGGCCACTGAAAAGAGCGCCTCTCCGGCGGCGACCGGCCCGGCATATGATGCAGCCACTGTGGAAAGCGTCTCAAAATCCAGCGGATCGCAAATGTCTTCCAACCACCATAAGCCGTACGGCGCCAATGCTGCGGCCGCAGCCACGCTTTCCCTCCCGTCGTACGCATTCATCGCATCGACGCTCAAATGGTCCGCCGATGGTAGGAGCGTCAGTGCCGATTCGATGCGTGCAATATCCGTAGCGAGCGGTGCGCTGCCGATCTTGATTTTCACGTGTGTGTAACCGTAATCGAGTAGACAGCGGATCTCGTCCATCAATTGCATCGTATCGTCCCGAGGGTACAAGTATCCGCCGCTGGCATACGCACGCACTGGGACCGTCGTGCGGTGCGACACACCAAGGTAATCCGCCAACCATCGATAGAGTGGAAGCCCATCAATTTTCGCAGCGGCGTCCCAAATCGCCATATCGAGTGTACCTACGGCAACGCACCGTTCGCCGTGACCGCCGGGTTTCTCGCCGCGCATCATCACCTCCCAGGCACGCAACGGATCGAAGTTGGTTCTCTCGACGTTGGCGAGATCAGAGTCCGCAGCTTCCATTAGACGCGGCGCAAATCGTTCACGAATGAGTCCGCTCTGCGCAAAACGGCCGATGGACGAAAAACCGTATCCGACAATGGGTTTACCGTTGCGCCTCACGTCGGTCGTCAGCGCAACGATGCTCGTCGTCAATCCGCCCGACGGTATAGAGGAATCGCCGTAACGCGAAATCGGCACCGAACGCTCGCGAAAACTTACAAACCTCATGCGCAGTCCTATTGCTGCAGAGAAATAAGGTAGCGCCGGTTGATATGCCCTTTCGTCCGGCTGTCGGGGATGCGGACGCCGCCGCACTTTTCGATTACTCGCGCCGAAGGGGCATTGTTTTCATCGCACGTCACAAGTGCCTCAGCTTCACCGAGCGAGCGCAAATGCTGAAGGGCGAAGCGAAGCATGGCCGTTGCGACGCCTCGCTTGCGAAACGTCGGCCGAACTGAGTAACCCACGTGCCCACCGTATGTCAGAAGCGAGCCGCGCAGGTAATGCCGAATCGTTAATTCGCCGGCCATCTGGGTAGCAGCGAAAACCCAGAAGGTGTCCATCGGTACGAGTCCGGCGGGCAAATTGCGATTCTCAGCAGAGCGTTCAATCCAATCTAGGTACGCGGGCAAGTTCGTTCGGGCCGCCGCCGAGAGTCCGCGCCACATGTCTTCATCGGAAGCCAAAAAGGAATCCCTGTAGCACGCAAAGTCGTTAAGCAGCTCGGCGCACGGACGCCGGAAATCCAAATGCATCCGTTGCTCAATGCGCCGCCGTTATTAAGACTCCGCTCGGAGCTGCCAGGGGCATCCGGTTATTTTTCGAAATTACGGTCATCGTCGGTGCCGAAAAACGCGCGATACGTCAGGTGGTTAGCTATGGAATGCGTCGTTGCCCGAAATGCTGAGCCGCTTCATGTCATGCTGAGCCGCTTTAAGTCATGCTGAGCCTCTTTGTGTCATGCTGAGCCGCTTTAAGTCATGCTGAGCCTGTCGAAGCATGGTTTGAGCGCCAACCCCTTCCGATGAGTAGAAAGCTCCGGCACACTGACAAACTGCTGTGGGAGGAAGCGGATAAAGCGTGCCTCTTTTTAAGCGAGTACGCCGAGACGCCTGTGCTGGATGCAATGCAGTCGTACTGTGCCGACCTCAACCCCGACAATGCCGCATTTGCTCGTGATTGGGCTATGAGTTTTCTTGAGGAAGTACGTGAGCGGGCGTCGCGCATCAAACTTGGTTTGACCGGCTACGATCCGGTGTTCGCGGGTTCTGAGGAAGCCACCATCCTCATTCGTGATATGGTGCGCGGTAATCAACAGGGCGAGTAGAACGAAGCTGTAAGCAGCCTTCGGAACGAAACGCCATTGAGGATCAAAGTCGAAGATTACGGCAATCAGGTGGTTGCAGCAGCCTCAGCAGGAAACTGCGGGCTTTGAAAGTGCGCCTTGAAAATCATATTGACCGGTTATGCCGATCGAAGGCACATCTCGGCTGAACCAAGAGTAAAATGCTTCGTCTTACATCAAGAAACCGTTGAGCGAAAAAGTATGGTTAGTGACTGGATCTCCATCCTCTAACAATCCGCCCGCGCTGGTACTAATTTCACAACTGCCGTTGGCTGGGTGTGTCCTCCTGCGAAGGTAGTTATCGTAAAACGGGTCATTCAGCCATTCTGCGATCTCGTGTGAAAGAGTTTCCACCGCGGACGCTCCTACGCTTGCCCCAAGCGGTTGTGAAAATGGGTGGTCCCGACGGTGTTGATACGTACGGTGTGCGCTGCGTTGTTGAAAGAACCGGAGCTGCCCGGATTGAGAGTAATGACGCCGCCGTGTAGTAACTTGCGGTCCGAAAACGTCCTAAAAGCGTCCGGCGCTAACACGTCAGGAGCGCCTTTGGGTGAAAGGGTCCGACGGATCTGGCCTTAAACTAGTCAACTAGTCTAAAACCCTGGTATAATGGGTCGTATGAAGAAATTAGGCGTGTTTGAGGCGAAAACGCACTTTTCGGCATTGATAAAAGCGGCCAAGAGCGGCGAAACGATCATTATCACCAAGAACGGGGAGGCCGTTGCGCAGATTGGTCCCATAGGATCGCGCAAGACCGCAACCACGGCTGCAGATGCGATGAAGCGCATTCTTTCAAGTAAAGCCAAGCTCGGTCCGGGCGGCATCCGCCAACTCATTGATGAAGGGCGTCGCTATTAGAGGGGCCGCTGTGCTTGATGCCTCTGCTGCAATATCATGGTTTTTTGCAGATCAGCGGGACAAGGACTCGATATCGATGGCGACCGCAGTGACTGCGCAGGGTGCCGTCGTGCCGCACTTGTTTCGCTGGGAGGTGCAAAACGCCTTAATTATGGCTGTTCGTCGAAAGCGCATGTCTGTCGAGCAGCTCCGCACAAATCTTGAATCTCTTGATGAATTGGGCTTTGCAGTAGATGAGGTGCTAATAACATCTCCGCTCGCGACAGGTCTCGAATTTGCTCAACGCTTCGAGCTCACGGCCTACGATGCTGCCTACTTGGAATTAGCTGTGCGTCGCTCGTTGCCGATTATGACTAGAGACGAGAAGCTAAAGAGCGCAGCAGCCAAACTGCGGCTGTTATGGAAGCCCTGCGCAACGTCATGACCTTCAGTTTGAGATTGCGGCGGCATTCCAGAAAATCTGCGAGGGTCCAGGTTGAGCGTTCCTCATGTCGCTGTTGACGGTCAAGTGATCGACGCGCTGATATAAGGTAATGGTCGGCACGTCCCGCCCTATTATTTCTTGCGCTTTTAGATAATCGGCACGGCGCGTCGCGCGGTCGTAATGCGTAAGGGCGTCTTGTAGTAAACGATCGACTTGCGGGTTGCAGTAGCGCCCTTCATTTTCACCAATCGGTGCGGCTCGAGAACATTCATAGAGATCGCTGATGTCCGGATCGGGCAGCCAGAACCAAGTAAATAAGGACAGATCAAATTTCCCCGAATCGAGAATGCCGTCGCGTTTGGCAAACAGTTGGTTTGCCTGATACCGCCGATACGACAAATCGACACCGATTTGATGAAGCGAACTTTGAATGAGCACTGCGGATTGATCCCGCGTCTGGTTCCCGGTCGTTGAGACGAGGGTAAGCCGCAGCGGTTCGCCATTTTTGCGGCGCAAACCGTCGGGACTGAGTCGCCATCCCGCTTGGTCCAACAGCGTGCCGGAAGTTCGACGATCGAAGGCATAGCACGGGGTCTGCGCGTTATACGCCCAGCTAAAGTGTGGAATGGGGCTACACTGCAAGAACCCCGATCCGTGATTGACCTTTTCGCGAATCATTGGAGTGTCAACGGCGTGCGCAAGCGCTTGGCGCACGCGCAAGTCTCGCAAGATCGGGTTCATTAAGTTGAAAACAATGTGCTCGAAACCATACGTGTCAAAATCAATGGTTCGCGTGCCCGTTACACCGGCCGCAAAGCGGTATTGTTCGTTGGGGACGCGCGCAAAGGCATCCAGTTCATGTGACTCAAGTTCGCTAATCGCCGCGCTGCTATCGGTCACGATGTTGTAGGTGATTTTGCGCAGTTTGGGCGCCCGGCCCCAATAGTGCGTGAAAGCCTCTAAGACCACGTTGCCGCCGCGTTGCCACCGTACGTACTTGAAGGGCCCCGCGCCGATGGGTAGCCCGTTGTAGCTGGCGTGATTTATGTCTTTGCCTTCTAGCAAATGCTTTGGCAGTATTGCAGATCCTACGTGCGGAGTCATAAAGGTAGACACGAATGGTGAGTACGGTTGCCTCAGACGCACGATGACGGTGTACGGATCCGGGGTATCGAGCCGGGCGATGTCGCTAAAGCCCTGAGTGCTAGCCGCATTGACGCGCGGATCAAGGATGGTTTTCACGGAAAACGCAACGTCGGCGGAAGTAAAGGGTACACCGTCGTGCCAAAGGACGCCGCGCCGAAGTCTGTAGATGATGGTTTTGCCGTCGGCGGAAAGCAATCGGTTCTCGCGGCTCGGCTCCGTTACCGCTAGGGAGGGAACAAGTTCGCCATGCGCTCCGAAGAGGAACAAATACGCCTGCGTGAATACTGATAAATCCGTCACGGCGGCCTCGTTGGTAAGAATCGGATTGAGGTTGTCGAGATCTTGGCCTTCGGTCCAACGCAATTCCCCTGGCATCGTCCATGAATTGCGCCCACCACCGCCATGCGCAACCGTGCACCCCGCAAGCACTACGGCGACAAAAACGCCCAAAATAATTCTATGAAGCATAAACGCCCTCATACGATATGCCAGTCGCCCCCGATCCTCAATGTCGTCCTGAGCTTAGCTTGTACTGAGCCTGACAAGGCGGCGAACAATGAGCACCCGGAGCATTGGCGTCGTCAGGTTAGCGGCCTTCGGCGAGGGTCGCACCAAGACCCAGAGCACGGAACTCGAAGGAGTCCGGCGTGGCTCAAGAGGTGACCGATGAGTGACAAATCAGGCAGCAGTAAATTCCAGAAACGCCTGTGGGAAGAAGCCGATAAGGCATGCGTCTTTTTGAGTGAACATGACGAGCAACCCGTTTTACGCGCCATGGAGACGTATTGTGCCGATGTCAATCCGGGCAATTCCGCATTGGCGGGAGCGAGTTTTCTCGAGGAGGTTCGCGAGCGCGCCTCGCGGGTCAAGCTCGGCTTGCCGGGCTACGACCCCGTCTTTGCCGGGTCGGAAGAAGCGGCCATCGTTATTCGCGACATGGTGTACGGCCATAAGCCGAAATCAGTGGATGATGTTGCAAACGAGCTTCGAAGTGCTATGCGGTCCCCGCACCTTGAGTAACCGCTTGACCCGGTATACCGGAAGGTCCCCTATGGTGGCGTCGCGCTTTATCATCGACCAACCATTGACAATCGATATGTCTCCGGGCCGAGGGACGGTTAATGCTTCCGGCACGAAAGGAACTTTTCGCCAGCCTTGCGCTAGATTTGGCGTGGGCGGCGAGTAGCCGAAGTCGATAGTAACTCTTTTGCCGCCGATCACTGCGTTGGTGGCGCCGCGTGAGTAGAGGGCCCCGCGGCCATTTCCCGTTAGCCAGGAAAGCACCGCATCGCGATCGCGCTTTCCGCGGGACCAAATCTGTGATTCCGCGACTTGCGCGGGCAAAAAGGCGCTGTTGGACTGCGAAGGGTTTGCCGTCATTTCGAAAACCATCATGAAATTGCTATCGCTCAAACCTTGCAGTGTTGTCAGAGAGTGTACCAGTGCGTAGCTTGGCCCATCGTCCGAGCATGTAACCGCCGGTACTGTTGCAACGGCCAGAAAAACAAGACTAAGTACTTTTGAACTGGTTAGCCTCTAAGACTGGTTCGGCACGTTTCGCCGCCAGATGTTTGAGGCACTTTGCGGATCACTTGACAAACGTGTTGACAATTTCAATCCGTTCGGTTGAACAAGAAGGGTGAGAAGCGCTTCAGATGAAGACCGCCGTGATCTTTGTTTGATTTGAAAGGATCCATTTGGAAGCATCGACGGTAGATTCAAAGCAAGCTGCTGCCCTTGACCGCGACCGCGTCGAACTTACCGTGCGCGCACTCATCCTCGGCGCTGCAATTACGCTCGTCTTTACGGCGGCCAACGTCTACCTGGGCCTGAAGGTCGGCCTAACCTTTGCCTCCTCCATCCCGGCGGCGGTCATCTCGATGGCGGTTCTGCGTGCCTTCAAGACCTCGACCATCTACGAAAATAATATTGTGCAAACGGTAGCTTCCGCGGCAGGAACGTTGTCGTCGATCATTTTCGTTTTGCCCGGCCTTGTCATGATTGGATGGTGGACGGGCTTTCCGTATTGGGAATCCTTCGGCGTTTGCGCCGTTGGAGGGGTTCTTGGCGTGATGTACAGCGTGCCGCTGCGGCGAGCGCTCGTGACGAACTCCGACCTGCCCTACCCGGAAGGCGTTGCGGCAGCGGAGGTGTTGCGCGTCGGGGCCGGCTCACGCAGCGTCGAAAACATGAAACAAATCGGGCCCTCGGCGCAAGCGGTTGCGGAAAACAAGGCGGGCCTCGTTGCGTTGCTGGCCGGGTCGATTACATCCGCAGCATTTGCCGCCATTGTGGGCGCGCGTGTGTTTGCGGCAGACGCTACGAAATACTTCAATGTCGGTTCGGGTGCAACAGGCTTCGGGCTCTCGTTGTCGCTCGCACTGATCGGTGCAGGTCAACTGATTGGACTTGCAGTGGGACTCGCGATCTTCACGGGCTTGGTCATCTCCTGGGGCCTCGCCACGCCGATCATCAGTGCGCTGCAGCCCTTGCCCGGCGTTGCGGCCGACGTCGCAACGGCAACGTGGCAGCACAAAGTGCGCTTTATCGGCGCGGGCACGATCGGAATCGCTGCAATTTGGACCCTGATTTCGCTTGCCCGACCGGTATGGGGCGGCGTGCGCTCGGCACTCGCGGTGACGCGCCCCTTCAATACGGAAGATGAAGCGGATTTGCCGATAACCGAGCGCGATATACCTATTCGGCAAGTTGCTTTGATCAGCGTGCTTTGCCTTATTCCGTTGGCCGTGCTGCTCGCTGCCTTTCTATCTTCAGGTCAACTGAGTTCACTGATCGTACCGCTGGTTCTTGGAGCAATGCTTTACGTCATCATTGCCGGATTCTTGGTCGCTGCGGCCTGCGGATACATGGCGGGACTCATCGGTTCATCCAACAGCCCCGTTTCGGGGCTTGCTATCCTAACCGTCATTGGAGCTTCGTTGTTGCTCTTGCTCTTGGCGAGAACGACAAATCCGAGCGTCGCCCAGGCACTGGTTGCCTACGCGCTATTAGTTACCGCCGTCGTGCTCTGCGTCGCAACCATTTCCAATGATAATCTGCAAGACTTGAAGACGGGGCAACTGGTAAACGCTACGCCGTCCAAACAGCAGTGGGCGCTGGTCGTGGGCGTGATTATGGGCGCGCTGGTGATACCACCCATTTTGGACCTGCTCAGTCATGCTTATGGTTTTGCCGGCGCACCCAACGTGCATGTCACGCCGGGATCGCAGGCACTGCCCGCGCCGCAGGCTACCTTGATTTCCGCCCTAGCGCTGGGTGTTATAAAAGGACACATTGATTGGGCCTTGATAGGCATCGGCGCTTTGGTCGGAGTTGTCATCATTGTGATCGACGAAACGTTGCGGCGCAGAGTTCCGGGATTTAAGCTGCCGCCGCTGGCTGTCGGGTTGGGAATATATCTTCCGGCAGGCACCACGTCGCCCGCGGTGCTCGGTGCGATAATCGGCTGGGCGTACAATCGCTGGGTGAAAAACGGGCCCAATGGCGAGGTGGCTAAGCGCCTGGCGGTACTCGTTGCCTCAGGGCTCATTGTCGGAGAAAGCCTTTTCGGCGTCTTCCTTGCCGGATTGATCGTCGTTAGCGGAAAAGCGACGCCGCTTGCGGTTGTCGGGGATGCGTTCCAGCCGTATGCAAACGTCATCGGCCCGATCGCTTTCGCGCTGGTGCTGTTTTTGATTTACACGTGGACGGCCCGACTGGGTCAAAAAGCAATCGCCGAATGACGCCGCGTCGGTACACCTCCTCACCTTTTGCCGTTCCCAGCAATTTCCAAGATGTCCGGGCAATACTGTTGACATGAATAAACTAGTCTTAGCGACGCTCGCGGTCGCTGCCCTTGCTTTGCCCTCGGTCGCGCGAGCCGACATGACGCCCACCCCCCAATTGCAGCAGATCCATCAAAACATGATGCAGATGCATCGCCAAGCGCGCAGTCAAATACTCGCCGTACTCACTCCGGCACATCGCGCGCTTCTCGGTCAGGTAACAGGCCGGCTGGCAACCGACCCCAACCCTGACGTCGCGGCCGCCGCTAGGACGCTTGATGCGGCACTGACGCCCGCTGAATCGCAGGCCATCGTGCGAATTGCTCAAAACGTCCACGCGCAAAGCCGGCAACTGATGCAGCAGGCGTTTTCACAGATGCCGAACAGACCGGCGCACCAGCTAAATAGGCCTGGAAGCAACGCGAACGGCCATAAGATGGACCCCGGCTACATACTATTGCGCATGAGCATGCCTCATCCAGGAATGGGTCACAGCATGTAAGGGCTCCACGCGCGAAACCTACTGAAAGCCGTTCGCCTCAAGCGCGGCTTTCAGTTCTCTTTTCGCAACTCACCTCGGCACGCTCCCCATTTAGGGAGATGACGTGGCACGGTCCTATGGTCCGCCTAACCCAGCCAGCCGGGGACGTTGATGAGAGGCAAGATTGCCTTTCGGCACTCCGCGTTCTGTTATAACGGCTGCATACTCAGGTCAGATGAAATTGATGGCAAAGCCGCCGGTCGTCGTCATGTGCCTCTTGCTGAACGGATTGTTCGCTAGCTCAATGGCATCGGCGCAAGACGTTTCGGGGACGTTTGACGCAGTGAAACCCGCCCTGGCGCTGCTTTCCTACACCGATCAAGGCAACATCCACTTCGGCACCGCTTTCTGCATCAAATCTTCTGGAGCTACGTCATACTTCTTAACCAATAAACATGTGGTAAGTTCGCGGAAAACTATTAACGTCGATCTGCTCGGTGCTCCAGGACACACGTTTACCGGAACCGTCGTTGCGCAGAGCCCCAGCGTCGATGCTGCTATTGTACGCGTAGACGTGGGAAGCGTTAAAACCTTGCAACTGGCGACCGACCCGCCCCGCGTCGGGCAGGCCGTTTCGATTGTAGGCTTTCCACTGTTTCAGGTACGCTATCTGTTGAGTTCGCATAACTTGGTCGCCTCCTTACATTCCGGCACAGTTAATGCGCTGCTTTTCGACAGTGCGTACATCGAGTACGATGCGCAAACCGATAAGGGAAACAGTGGAGGCCCGATCGTAGACAACAGTACGGGAAAGGTTTACGGCATTGTTACCTACATCTTTCCTGGCGCGTCTCGAGTAATCCAGAATAATTTCGGGGTATCGGTGTCTGACTTTCCTGATCTGCTTGCCAGCATTAATCTTGCCGACGTACCGGCGGTTGTGCCATCGCCTCAAGCGCTGCAAAGCGCGCAAGGCTTCTTTTCATCTGCGGCGGCATCTACCGGAAGCTACCCTCAGCACTGAGCGCCGGTTTCAAGCGCGAAGGCTTAACACTCCGCGCAGCACTGGAACGACGGTACCGCCCACGCGAAGGCGCGATATCGTTTTTCCTTTATGCTCGACGCTGACGTGAATGAAGCTTTGCCTTCGCATTTTCGTGCCTTGTTCGCTCACTATATCGATACGTCCATCGCCGCGGACGAGGTCGTGCTCTAGCAGGTACGCTCCCAGCGGACCGCTGGCGCTGCCGGTTGCCGGGTCCTCCGCAATGCCGACGGTATGCGGGGCAAACATGCGCGAATACAACCGGTCGGATTCCGCGGTCGGCGCGGTTACGAAGACTGCAAGCGGCTCATGACTGCCGAACGCTCGCAGCAGTTTAGGCAGATCCAGGCGGCATGAGTCGACGGCTTGCGCACTCGCTAGGGGTATGTAGACGTGGGCGACCCCGGAACTCACCACTTGGATCGGAGCGTCGGCCAACAGTTCCGTTTCCGCAATGCCGATTGCTGCTGCAAACTCCGCACGATTTTCGAACACCGCGCCGAACTCTGCGGCCGGGACGGTCATGTACAGCAGTGGCGGATCGCCATTACGGGAAACGGTCACGGGAATGCGCCCGACAGCCTCCTCGAGTGCGATTTCGTTTCGCGCAGTATCTGTGAGCAGCACCGAGGCGGTTCCGATGGTGGGGTGTCCGGCGAATGGCAGTTCCGTTCGCGGCGTAAAAATCCGCACAGCCACATCGCAGTCGGTGCGCTTCGCCGGCAAAACGAACGTCGTTTCCGAGAGGTTCATTTCCTTGGCGATGTCCTGCATCTGTGCGTCGGTGAGACCGGCAGAATCAGGGAATACCGCGAGTGGATTGCCACCGAACTGCCGGTCGGTGAAAACGTCCACTTGAACAAAGTCGTATTGTCGCGCGATCGTGCGTCTCCATGGTCGCCGGGCTAAATCCGGTGACTTCTTGCAGTGAAGGCTAAAGCCCCACTCACCTGAAACGTTTACGTATTATGAGCGATATAACGGCTAAACCAATGCCCGCATCAGAAGAAGAGTGGCGCTCAAGATTGCCGCCCGAGCGCTACGCCATCCTGCGCAGAGCTGCAACGGAAGCGCCGTTTAGTGGTGCGCTGCTGAACAACAAGGAAAACGGCATGTATGCCTGCGGCGCTTGCGGCAACGAATTGTTTTCATCCGAACGAAAGTACGATTCCGGTAGTGGTTGGCCCAGTTTCACCGAACCGGCCGATCGAGAGCAGGTCATCCTTGAAGATGACACGAGCTTGGGTATGCGCCGTACCGAAGTGAAATGTAAGCGTTGCGGCTCGCACCTTGGGCACCTGTTCGACGACGGGCCGGGGCCGCAAGGGACCCGATACTGCATCAATTCCGCGGCGCTTGAATTTCAAAAGCGCTAGCGCACCGTTCCAGGCGACGCTTTTTGCCGACGGCGGGTCGCGCGGTAATCCGGGTCACGCGGCCCTTGGCGCGGTCATTATCGACGCGAAGGGCGCTGTCGTCAAGGAGGTCGGCCGATACTTGGGCATCGCCACGAACAATGTGGCGGAATGGTCAGCGCTGATCGAAGGTCTTCGTGCTGCATTGGATTTGGGCCTGAAGTCACTTGCCGTGCGTATGGACAGCGAATTGGTGGTGAAGCAACTTAGCGGTGAATATCGCGTCAAACACCCAGACCTTCAGCCACTTCACGCGATGGCCCGTACGCTGCTGCGACGCTTTGAGTTCGTGGACATCGCGCACGTCCCGCGCAAGCAGAACAAACTTGCCGACGCCCTCGTCAATCATGTGCTCGATTCCCAAACAGCGTTGCTTCGGTAAGGATGCGCCGCTCGCTCACCGCACCGCTCATTTTCGCGGCCGCCGTTTTCGCCGTGCTGATGGGTTGGTTTATTTTTGCCGGCACTGAGTCAAGCCGCTATCACCAAACGCATCAAGTCGGGGCTTCGCGTTCAGTTATAGATCTGCGCATGCACGTGGTGTATGACACTGGCCCAGTGCGCGAGGAAGAGTATCGCCTGCGTGACGTCGACGGCACTTCGATGGTGCAGTATCGTGTCTCCGGTGTGAACGGGAGAACTTACACCATTATCTCACCGCCTTCACGTGGATACACGGTTTCCTTTTTCTTCGATCGGGTCGTGCAAGACGGCATTTGGCAAATTGAAAACAAACCGCCGCGCGGCGACACCTCGGTGCGTTACACCATCAGTATCGCGCAGGTCGCGCAAAACGAGCAGGGAGCGCGCACAATTACGTTCACGGATCCGCACTACTGGGCAGTAACGGCCGGTCGGCAGTTTCGTATTCACTTGGATCCTCACAAGCCGACTCCTGATCTGCTTAAGCTTGCCAGCACCTCAAGTGCGGATCCCAGATACGACCGGATTGTCAAGGCCTTTCGCTCGGCCGGTACTGCCTCGTTTCAGCGAAAAGTCAAAGAAGTGCAGGCAAAACTGCGAGCCGTTCGATGACCAGCAAGGCAATCCGCTACGGCAGTCGCACGGCGCTGTTCGTCGCTGTGTTACTGGTGGTCATTTACTTCGGATACAAACTCGTCGAAGATCCCTCTAATCAGATTTTCGGCACCACCGTAGTGAGCGGGCCCCTCGACCAACGCGTCGTTGCACTAACCTACGACGATGGACCGAATCCACCGTACACTGATCGCATTTTGGATGTCCTGAAGAAAGAAAACGTGCGTGCTACCTTTTTTGTGGTGGGTCGCGCAATCCAAGAGCATCCGCAGACCTTGCGCCGCATCCTACACGAGGGGCATGCAATCGGTAATCACACCTGGGATCACCCCCACCTCGTCATGCTATCGAGGGCGGAGATTCACAATCAATTAATCCGTACCGATGCGATCCTGCAACGCGTTGGGGGCGTTCACACCCGTTTAATGCGCCCACCGTTTGGCGCTCGCGATTGGGAGGTGCTGGATGAAACGCGCAAGCTTGGCTACACAGTGGTAATGTGGTCGGTCCCCTTGCCGAAAGACTGGCAACTCCCGGGCGACACGACGATCGCACGCCGTGTGCTTTCGCATGTGCGAGACGGCAGCATCATCGTATTGCATGACGGTAACCGCGGGCTATTGTGCAGCGGTGCTAAGCGCTCCGATTCACGCATGTGCGACCGGTCGCAAGATGTCGGAGCAACGCGGCTCATTGTCGAATCTTTGAAGCGAGAGGGATACAGGTTTGTGACGATTCCCGAGCTCGTGGCTCTCGGCAGAGATGTTGCTAAGCGTAAATCTGGCCATGGAAGCGAATAAATCCATCGGAATGGCGGTGGGTGGGATCGTGATGCGTCCAGTGCACGAGTGGCCCGTACTGCCCATGGGGCACGAATTCGCCACGCACCTCAATCTGATCGCCCGGCAGTACCGGCACACGCGGTGCCAAGGCCACGTTGTCCACGATCTGCAGGGAACCGCTCTGTGTGGTGACGTTAAAAGCTTCGTGCAGACAGTGGGTGCGCGAACCCATAAAGAAGCGTGGATTACTGCTGACCGTCGCAGGAAAGCTGACTTCAGCGCAACGTCCGGCGGCGACCGCTTGAGCGAGATTCATGTACACCTCCGCATACTGCATCACGTTGCGCAGGCAAACAACAAGGTTTCCGTGCGCTGATGGTTTTGCTCATCGCCACGCTTTTTATGTCGCTGGGTCTGATCAATCTGGATTTTTCGCGCAGCTGGTGGTTCGGGCAGCGTGCCCGTCTCATAGTAGGTGTCCCGCTCGTATTGATCTACGTGTACGTCGCAATGCCGGCGCTGGTCATGCCGCAGGCGCTCACGCTCTTGCTCTACACGTTCCTTCCCAACGCAGCCTACAGTTTGATGCTCGCTGCGCGGACCGCGGTTGTCTCTCGCCGGATCGTTTCTATGCGGCGATCGCCGTTGCGACCCTATCTACTCGTGTCGGCAGTCTTGTTGCTTTTCGTCGGCTTTTTGGTTATCGCTCCAGTGGTTGACGCCAACGGATTACGCAATCTTGCCGACGTGCGACTGAGTGCCTCGGCACCGCCGCAGGCATCGCTGGAACATCTGCGGATCGTGCCCGAGGAAGCCGCGATGTTCGCAGGCGATAAGGTCATTGGGCAGCTCGGTGCCTATTACCAGGTCGGGACCTTTAACATTCAACCCGCGCAGGGAAAACTGCAGTGGGTGGCACCGCTCGAATTCCGGGATCCGATCAAATGGATTACCCGCCGAACTAGTCCCGGTGTCATTGTAATCAGTGCTGAAAATCCCGACGCTCCGGCTGAGGTGCGCCAACGCACTGCAATGCGTTACATTCCCTCGGCGCTTCTGAACGACAATCTCTACCGTCATGTGTACCTGCGTTACGGCTTCGAACAAATCATCGAAACAACGCTGCAGCTCGACGATCGTGGCGATCCGCAGTATATTGCGACGTTGGGCCGTCCTACCATCGGCTGGAGCGGGCAAAAAGTAACCGCAGTGGTACTGGTGGATCCGGTCACGGGCGTCATGCGAAGAATACCACGCGCAAACTTCGCAACGTTGCCGCGTTGGGTCAAGCGTATCGTACCGCCCGACCTTGCGCTCGAGTACAACGATTGGTTCGGACGCTACGTGCACGGATGGTGGAACGCACGGCTGGGGGAACGCGACGTTCATCTTCCAGCGCGCAATGAAGTCTTTGGCATGTTGCTTTCTTCCGATGAATTTGTGTGGTTCGTCGATCACACGTCGCCCGCCAGCAGCGATCAATCGATGACGGGCTTCACGTACATGGATACAGTTACCGGTGCGATGACGTACTACACCTCCGCCGGGGGCGAGTTCAGCTCGATGGGCGCGCAGCGCGCGGTGGCTTCGAATCCCATCGTGAGGCAGGGGCGCCTTGTGCCGACGCAACCAATCCTATATAACGCTTTTTCGACAAGCACGTGGGTCGTGCCGTTGGTCGCCGAAAGTGGAAAGTACCAGTCGCTGGCGTTAGTGCAAGCGTCGAACGGTCATGTTGTGGTTGGAAACGTCAACGCTGGTTCGCCGCAGAACGACGCACTGGCGCAGTATCGCATGTTTTTGGGCAACCGGGCTGCGACCGCCGGGGGACAAACCAGGGTGAGCGGGACCGTCGATCGCATCGCCGTAAGCCAAGCGTCGATTTACGTCGTCTTACGCGGTGATTCGCGGATCTTTTCGGTGAACGATGTGAACAACGCGGGCGCCTTGTTGACGCGGCAGGGCGACCAGGTCTCCTTCCAGGTTTCGATGGACGCGCAGCGGCAGTGGATCGCGCAGAACTTCAAAAATCAGACTTTGCATAGGTGAAAATTATTCGAACGCAGCGGTTGCGCTTGGTTCCGGTAACGGTGCACAATTCCGAGACGCTATGGAACGTCTTGCAAGCGCCGGATTTGCGGACGTATCAGGATCTTCCTAGTGTGGGCGCCGCGGCGTTCAGCTCGATGGTGGCCAGAAGGCCGAGCCGCTTGCAGCCAGGCGTGGTCGGGCGGTTCGAGTGGTTGATTTACCTGCACCGCGCCCGCAAACCGATGGGTTGGGTTTCCCTGCGTATTAGCATGCGTGAAACGCAATCAGCCGAAATTGGCTACAGCATCATGCGCGAATTCCGCGGTCGCGGATTCGCTCGGGAAGCCGTTTGGGCCCTCTTACAAGAAGCTTTTGCGGGAGCGGGACTCCACCGCATTAGCGCCTACTTGATGCCGGAAAACGCTGCTTCACGACGGCTCCTGGAGTCTCTGTGTTTCAGAGACGGCGGTGTTGTGCCAAAGGGTGCTTCGATCGCGGGCAATCCTGTCGATGTCCGTGTGTTTCACATAAGTAAAAAAGAATGGCATCAGTCGGCGAACTCTATGGAAATTCCGGCGTTCGCATAGCCGAAGTACCGTGACCGCTTTCCCGAAAAAAAGGCAAGCAGCGGCTCACGTACTACAGCAACCCTGATATGTCCGGCTAGGTCTTGCGGCGGAACCCACTTGAAAGCGACGACGTGCGCGTCGGTAGGCGGTATCGCCGGTTCCCCCGCTGCGGTGACGGAAAAGGTATGATTGGTGAAGTGAGTCTCCGTTATGGGGTCGTACGATTCGCTGACGTAAAGTAGCTCATCGACCGCAACCGATAACTGCGTTTCTTCATACAGTTCCCGCACCACCGTTTGCGTGAGCAGTTCTCCCGGTTGTTGTCGGCCTCCGGGCAGATGCCAAAGCGCCTCGGTGTGATTGGGATACCGTGAGGCGACGATTAAAATGCACTCATTACGGGTGACGAGTGCTGTGCCGAGATGAACGCAGTTCAGGCGATGATGGACGGAGGGATCGCCATGTGCCGGCGTCGGAAAGGCAGAGGTATCGGCGTCCTCCTGGGTGCGATTGGTTGCACTTGCCCTGGCGCAATGACCGGCGGACGAAACACGGACGGTCGCAGGGACGGTTGCCTTACGAAACCACTCGAGCGTACCGGACGAAAAATTGGCGGCAGATGCACCGGCGCATGCAGCACCGCGATCCTTCGACCTGCGGGCTGAGTCCCCATCGTGAGCAAGCTCAGGCACGCAGTGCCGAAACAGAGGAAGAACACCGGGCTCGCCGGGCTAATCTTCACGCGCCGAGCTTCGCTTGTTAAGTGGCCCCTCCTTTCTCCACGGTCCCTATTAAAAATGATGGTCGACAGTAAATAGTTTGTTCGGTCGGTGCTTGATTTCTCCGCAACCTCTCTGCTAGCACCTAGCATCTGCCGCATTCCGTTCCAAAGATGCTAAGATGGTCGCAGACCCGTTCTGGTGAGCCACCAATGTGTTGCTCCCGCTTCGGACGAGTTGGAATCGAACCTATGGAAACTTTACTCAACTTCAAAATATCGGCGCCGCTTGTGCTCAGGGTCAAAAAAATAGCAGCACAGGCCGATGTCGACGTTCAGACGGTCGTTGAAATCGCTCTGGACCGCTATTTTTCGCAAGGTCGTCAGCCGGAAGAAACCTTGTCATCCATACTTCAAAAGTGTAGTGATGAGAAGATACTGGAAAGGTTAGCGTACCGCTAGTCCGGTGCCGTCAAAGCGCGCGCTAATGGCACGAGGGCCCGCGAGCGCCAGCGCTGTTCGTAATTCAGCCGACGCACTTCATTGATCGCTTTGCGGCATAAAGTCTGACCTTCAACTACCATGCGGCGCGTTAGTGCGTAACTCGACGCGTACAGCTCTTGCAAACGCGCAATAGTCGGCAGTACTATTGAGGGGTGATCGCCTCGAAAGCGCAGTAGCCTCGGGTAATCGGCGAGAAAATATACTCGCGGGTCGATGCTTTCCAGCAGTTGTTCGTCCAAGACGGCCCCAGGAGCGCCTAAACTTGAGTACTGCCGGCCCTTTTCCGCATGCCTTCGCACGCACAGCGTATGTCCGTAGTGCGGATACACGTAGGGCAATGCGAGGCGGGCGCCCTTCAAGCCACTGAGCTTTTCGTGTACGCTTCCCTCCCAGTGCAGGTCTGGCGAGTAACGGAAGAACATCATGCGTCTTTCTATCGACGAGTAGTATTCGAATGATTGAAAAAAATGCCAAGTAAAGCCATCGACGAAATCGATGTTCGGGGGCACGCGGTCCAGACGGGATGCGATGCGCCGGACCGCATCGCCGTGTACTTCGTCGGCGTCGACGAACGCGATCCAACCTCCTGCGTCATGTGTTGCGTGCAAGTTCAGGCAGCGATTGCGGGCGGTCCCAAAATCCACAAAAGCGGAGCGTTCCACGATCAAGCGCTTCGATTGCCCGAAAACACTTCGCGACAGCGTTTCGGCATGAGGAGAATCGCCGGACGCATTGTC
>JAABUQ010006093.1_pt1 | contig 18597 bp, 19 predicted proteins | sample 5560001 | NCBI WGS metagenome assembly JAABUQ01 (sample SAMN10711888, study PRJNA513371) | rock metagenome | isolation source: Antarctica rocks | place: Antarctica: Victoria Land, Finger Mt nord | collected 2015-12-18
CCAGACGCCCTATGGCCTGCTTGGCCTGAGGGTCCCCGATCTGAGCTTCGGGGAGTTCCTCAAGCTGACCCCGGAGGAATTGCGGAAAGAACTGTCCGGGAAGGAGGTTACGCCGTGAGATAGTGCCGAGGATTATCCCGGTTCCTCCACGCTGCCGATGCGGGGGATGGTGACGCGATGCTCGCGGGCGCCGCGGAGGACGGCTTCACAAAGGGCGATCGTCGCGAGGTTGTCGCGGCCGGAGATGTCGGGCTCGCCGCCGGTTTCAAGAGCGCGAAGGAGGCCGGCCATCGGGCCGGAGAAGGCGTCGGGGAACCACGCCTCGGGCCATCGCGGCCGGTGCCAGTCGCCACCATCGTCGGCGGTGGCGAAGTCGATCGTGCTGGGAACGCGCTTGGGCCATCCCGGCCAGCCAATCGTCCCGAGCGCCAGCCCGCGTGTCCCTTCAACCCGCCAGCGGATGCCCAGGTCGGGTGCGGTCCCCTCGCGCGCGGGTCCGGCCCAGACGTCGTCCCAGGACGAGGCGCGAGCGCCGCTCTCGTATTCGAGGATGTAAAGGTTGATCCCGTCGGCATGCGCGAACTTCGTGCGGGGGTCGGGCCGGGTACTGGCGAGCACGCGGTTGGGGTCCCCCAGCCAGAAGCGGAACGTGTCGAGGTGGTGGATGCTCATGATGAACGTCGAGAGCGACCGCCCCCCCTCCGCCCAGGGCATCCAGTGCGGGATCGCGCGCATCTCGATCGTCGCCAGGACCGGGTCGCCAAGTACGCCCCGATCCAGCAGCGTCTTGAGGGCCCGCACCGAGTGGTCGTATCTCATGTTCTGGTTGACCTGGAGCGCAATCCCCGCCCGCCGGCACGCCGCGACGACCTCCTTGGCGTCCTCGATCGTCAACGCCAGAGGCTTCTGCGCCAGGATGCCGCGGACGTTCCGTGGATTCCTGGCAATTTCCAGCAGGATTGGGGGCTGGGCCTGTGGCGGCACGGCCAGGTCGACGACCTCGACCTCGGGGCAGTCCAGAAGTTCCCGGAGCGTCTCGAAAACGCGCGGTATGCCACGGAGGCGTGCGACCTCGCGGGCGGTTTCCGCAGTGCGCGAGGTGATTCCGACGACGCGGAAGCCGGCCTCAGCGTAGGCAACGAGGTGGCAATCCCGCACGATGAACCCCGCCCCGACCACGCCGATGCCAGGCGCGACCCCCGAGGGCGTGGGCATCCGCGGCAGGTGGCCGAGGTCGTCAAGGTTGAGGGTTGGCACCGCTCCGATTTCCACCTGCTCGGGAATCAGGATGTTCCCCTCCCTTCCATTATGGTGCGTGCCCCTCGCGGCCTGTCCAGAGTGGGCCGGCGGCAGTTTCCTGAGAAATTCGGTCCCCGGTTGACACCCCCCCCCGCGTTCCGGCCATCATAAGACCGTACGCCCGTCTCGGTCCGCGGGCCCAACCGTTCACCCTCCAGCCCGATTGAGGGATCAAGAATGAGGCTCTCCCACCACCGCGGGCTCGGAACCGCAGCCCTGCTCCTGTCCTGTTTCGTAGCCGCCCTGGCCGAGGCAAGAGCCGACGAAGGCTCGGGCCGCGAGTCGGTCGTCAAGGTTTTCGCGACGATGCGGCTGCCGGACCCCTATCACCCCTGGGTCAAACAGAGCCCGTCGGAGGGCAGCGGTACCGGCGTCGTCATCGAGGGGAAACGCATCCTGACCAACGCGCACGTCGTCTCCTATGCGAGCCAGGTCTTCGTTCAGCCGCATCAGGCCAGCGGGCGCCTGCCCGCGACGGTGGAGTACGTCAGCACCGGCATCGACCTGGCCGTCTTGAAACTGGCCGATGAGTCGTTCTTCGACAAGCATCCCCCCTTGCCCCGCGCCGAGGCGTTGCCGGAGGCCAAGGAGGCGGTGATGGTCTACGGCTACCCGACCGGCGGGGCAAGCCTCTCCGTCACCAAGGGGATCGTTTCGCGGATCGAGTTCACGGGTTACAACGGGACGACCTCGGGCCTCCGCATCCAGATCGACGCGGCGATCAACCCCGGCAATAGCGGAGGGCCGGCTCTGGTCGACGGCAAGATGATCGGCCTGACTTTCAGCAAGCTCGGCGGCGCCGACAACATCGGTTACATCATCCCCAGCGAGGAGGTCGACCTCTTCCTGAAGGACGTGGCCGACGGCAAGTACGACGGCAAGCCCGCGATGTTCGACATGCTCCAGACGCTGGAGAACGAGGCACTCCGCGCCAAGCTTGGAGTGCCCAAGGAGGTCAGCGGGATCGTCGTCCACGAGCCCGAGCGCCGGGTCGAGGGAGAGCCCGCGAACCCATTGAAGCCCTGGGACCTCTTGACCAAGATCGGCGATTACGCGATCGACGATACCGGGATGGTCACCGTTCGCGACGGTCTCCAGCTCAAATTTCAATACCTGATCCAGAAGCTGGCCGCCAACGGCAAGGTCCACCTGACCGTCATACGCGACGGGGTGGAAACAGGCGTCGACGCGCCGGTTTCGCCCAAGCGTGAGATGCTCATTTCCGACCTCCGCGGTCGCTACCCGTCATACTTCGTCTTCGGCCCCCTGGTCTTCTCCGCGGCGACGAATGAGTTTCTGTCCAGTTTCGACCGCCTCGGCGAGCGGATCTACCCTACGTTGGCCTACGTCGGCAACCCCCTGGTCACTCGGCGGGGCGATCGACCGCGGTTCGAAGGAGAGGAGCTTGTCGTCGTCTCCTCGAAGATGTTCCCGCACAAGCTGAGCGCGGGCTATTCGGACCCCTTTGCGAAGGTGGTCAAGGACGTCAACGGCACCCCGATCAAGAACCTGCGACATATGGCCGAGACGCTTCGCGACTGCGCCGATAGGTTTGCCGTCATCTCCTTCGACGACCGCGCCTCCGAGACCATCGTCCTCGACCGCGAGGGTGCCCTCGCCGCCACCGAGGACATCCTGACCGAGAACGGCATCCGCCGCCGCTCCTCTGAGGACCTGGCGCCGATCTGGGACAAGAAATGATCTGAGAGGATCAGGTGTCAGGTGTCAGGTGTCAGGTGTCAGGTGTCAGGTGTCAGGGTGGAGCGTCTCGCACTCGCGAGCGGAGATTCCGACGTTTACTGGTTAATTCAGAGTTTCGGGGGCCCTTGGGGATGGAACCAGCGGTCGAACTCGGCCTCGACTGCCCCTGCGATCGCCGCCTTCGCGACCCGACCGGCGGCCAGGGTTGGGGCCAGTATCGCCATCCCGAGCAGCCCAAACCGCCAGAGGGCCATCCAGGTCGCGGGCGCCATCAACGCGGTCGCGGCCAACGCCGTGAGGCCGAGCAGGACGGCGTGGGGCTCGCACATCTTGTAGGCCGGCCATGTCACGATCCCGCGGCCTCGACGGGGCCAGGGCGACGGCGGGGAAGGATGCCCACCGGCCCCGCCGGTCACGCGGAACGTCCCTGGCGCCCCTTTCAGACGCTGGAAAAACGCCTTGTATCGGCAATCGTTGTGCAGGCCGTGAAACGTCCAACCGACCGCGACGGCGAAGCCGGCCGCCGCCCACCGGACATCCCCGGTGCGGGCGGCCAGGCCGTAGCCGAGGCCGAATCCCAAGGTCATCGCGGCGGCGTGGTGCATCAGGTAGTCGAGATACACCCCGTCCAGACCAGCCGTCCCGTTCCAGCGTGCGACCTGCCCATCAACGTGGTCGAGCCAGAAGGCCAGATGCGCCAGGACGACCCCGGCGACAAACCCCGCGCGCGAGCCGGTCGCGATCGCCGCCGCCGCCAGCAGGCTCGCGGCCATCGCGCCGGCCGTGACCTGGTGGGCCGACAGGCCGAGCTGGACCGCCAGCCACGTCCCGTACACCGCGGACGGCCGGGCCACCCTCCTGGCCAGCCAGTTGCCGACCTCGCGATGCCTGTCCTTCTGCACGCGCCCACGCAGTTCCGCGAGCGTTGGTCGATCACGGAGGCTCATCGTCGCGCCTCCCGGAGGGGAACGCTGGCCAGCTCGTAGATTTCAAAGCGCCTCACCACACCGTCGGGGTCGCCGATGGCTTCGCGGTACAACGGGCGACGTTCCGCCAGCCAGGGGCGGAGCCGCTCTCCGAGTGTCGGGTCGAACTCGACGGCATCCGCCGGCTCGGGGGGGCAAAGCAGTAGATGCGTGAACCCGACTGCCGTCAAATGGTCGACGATTGCCTCGGGCGACTCGCCCCGTGTCCCCAGGCCGGTGCGACGGCGGTGCGCCAGCTCCATCGTATAAGGCCTCGGCAGGTAGAAGCCACGGTGATCCTGCCCGACGACCCGCGCGGACTCGGTCAAGTGGCCCTCCATCCATCGCCCTACCCGATATGTCGGCTCACGGCGCTCCAGGTACGCTTCGGCCGATTCCCATCCGAGCACGACGCTGAGCCCGTGCCGCGACCGCGCGAGGGTCAACCCCGCTTCGCCCATGAGCATGAGCGCCAGACCCGCAACGATCGCTCGGCCGGGTACCGTGCGCCTTTCCTTCCAAGAGGCCGCCGCTTGCGCGACGCCAACCGCCATCGGGCCGACGGCGATCAGGACGAATCGCATGCTCTGCCGCACGCAAAGGCAAAGCGACAGGAACGTCATCCCCATCGCGACGACCGCCACCAATCGGCGAGAAGGCCGCAGCAGGACCATCCCTGGGAGGAACAGCAAGAACGCCGGCCCGAACTGGTGCGCCAGGCTGTCGAAGCGATCCGGCTGGAGGGTCAACGCCCTGATCGCCGTCATGAGGTTCCACGCCGTCACGGCCATTGGCCGCTTGATCGGGTCGAGCACGTCGTCGATCCCCGCCCCGCCGAACGTGTGCCGGAAGAAGGGGTGCACGGGGTTCCCCGTGTAGAGAAACGCCCGCAGATACCAAGGGGCCCCGATCAGGGTGGCAATCACGGCGAAGGTCGTGAGGTCGCGCAGGATCGATCGCGCTGACCGCGGTCCGCGCCCGATCGCGAGGGCAACCATCCCCACGCCGAGGATCGCCGCCCAGACGAGGGCCGGATACTTCACACCGATGGCCATCCCGGCGAGCATCCCCGCGACGGCCGCTCGCCTTGGCGAAGGCCGCTCCGCCCAGCGAATCCATGCGAAGAGGGCGGCATTGCCGAAGGCGGCCAGGGCCACGTCGTTCAAGGGCGCTCCCATCCCGACCGAAACCGCAGGCGCGAGCATCGCCACGGCCCCTGCCCAGTGCGCCCGGTCCCCGAGCGACGGCCGCGCGATCGCCGTGACACTGCCCGCGAAGATCAAGCCCGTCGCCCACTGAATGAGCCGGCAGGCCACAGGCCCCCTTAGCGCCAGGGCGACGGCGTAGAGCATCTCGACGCCCAGGGGATACACGGTCTCATGCAAGTCGGGATCGAATCTCGCGGCCCGATCGGCGAGGAAGATTTTCGGCACTTGCAGGTGATAGCAAAGCGCGTCACCGTCCGTCACCGGCGCGAGAGCCGTGAGCAGCGTTCCCACGACGCCAATGGCCAGGGCCAGGTCGATCCACCCGCGGATTCGCAAACATGCCGCGCCGGCCTTGAGGAGGGACCGCCGCCAAGAACCATACCGACAACAAATAAACCCGCCAGCCCCTCCAGGCTCAACACGCCGAATTCCGCAAGCCCAAGCGCCGCGATGGCCAGCAGACCGAACCCGATCGACGCGGCCAGCGCCAGTGCGTCGATGGGATGCTCGGGCTCGCCGCCCAACCGCGACAGCACTCGACGGCCCAGGCCCGCGGCCCAGAGCGTCAACAGGAAGAGGAATCCGAGGTCGAGCATCCTGGCCTCTTGCTAGCTAGGGCTTCGGCCGTTTGCGGGACGAGGGCGGGTCGTGGATAGCACGATGCTCCGCCTTGAGGCGGACGTATTCAAGGTCTTCCTTCGCGAGCATCCATTGCTCGCGAAAGTCGAGGGTCGAGTCGTCGCGCGAATCGTCGAATTTCATGGGGTCTCTCAGTCCACTCCGGACTTCCGACCTGGATCGAAGACCCCTCCCCAACGGTTCCGCCGCCCCCAGACCAGCAGCGGCGGCAAACCCCAGGCCGCCAGCAGGGAACACCGGGCGGCGAAATCGAGCCAGCGATTCGCCGTCGGCAATGGCAAACGATCCGCGAGGACCGCTCCCGCCGCGAAGAAGGCCATGACCAGGGCCAATCGCAACTGATGAGCCAGCCAGGCCCGCCCGCCGAGGGCCCTCGCGAACGCCGCGGCGCTGGTGGCGAGATATACCCCCGCGTAGCCGACCGACATGCCCCAGGCCACGCCGACGATCCCCGCGCGGGTCGCGCCGAGCGTCCCTGCCTCCGCCGCGAGGGCCAGGCCGGCGAGGGTCGCTAGCAGGAGTCGCTTGGAATGCCCCACGGTGATAAGCAGCTGCCGCGCAGGCCAGGAGAGTCCCAGGAGGACCGTCCCCGGCAGCAGCGGACGCAGGGCCGGCAGCCCCTCGGCGTAGCTCCTGGGGTTCACAATTCCCAGGAAGACCGGCCCAACCAGATAGGCCACGGCCGCGCCGGCGGCGAGGATGGGAACCTGGGCCTCAACGGTCCGAGCCGCCTGCCTCGCGACGGCCTGTGGATTGCTGGTCCGGCCCAGCGTGGTTTGGAAATACGTGTACATGACGATTGCGATCCGCCCGGCCAGGTCGAGGCTCCACCCGGTTCCCATCAGGGCGATCGTGTAAAGCCCCGCCGCGCGGGTGCCGTCGGGGACGAATCGCAGGATGATCGCCTTATCCAGGTGCAGGACCATGCCGAAGGCCACCGTGTTGGCCAGAATCGGCAGTCCGACCCGCATCAGTCTCCTGACCGCCCGGCCGTCCCACGCCCATTGAAACCGCAGCGTGCTCCGCACCCTCAAATAAACAATGTTGAAAAGAAAAAGCGTCCCAATCGCCCCCCACAAGCCCCAGAGCCCGGCAAACCAGAGCCCCCCGACGGCCAGAAGGGCGAAGAGGAGCGAGTCGAGGATCGCCAGCTCGGTCGTCAGCGCGAATTCCTGGTGCGACCTCAAAACGGCGATCAAGAATGTCTGATATCGATGCAACAGCGCCAGCACGGCGACGATTGCGAGCCCGCCGGCCCATTCGCGACCGAACTCCACCGTGGCCGAGGCCCGCCAGAGGGTCGCTGACCACGCGAAAAGGGCGGCGGCGTAAACGAGGCAGAGCAGGGTCGTCGCCGTGTAGGCGACGTCCGCCACACGGCGGGCCTCGGCCTCCTTGCCGGCGGCGCGCAGAATCGGGATCTCCTGCACCGCGCCCAAGCCGACGCCCAGGCTCGACCAGTTGGCGTAATCCAGCAGTACGCGGAGCGACGAATAAACGCCCAGGCGCGCGGGGTCAAGACCCCAGCGCAGGGCCAGCGCCGTGACGGTGCCGAGCACCTGTTCGAGCTGACCGCCAAGGGTGACGATCAGGCTGTCGCGGACCGCGCGACGGCCGTCGGACTTCGGCGCGGGCTCCGCGCGTAGCGTCACGGTCGCCATCGTTCCACCACGCAAAATTGCGAGGGGGAGGGCCGCGGGTCGGTCGCGATCGGCCCGACTTCGGCGAGCGCGATGCCCGCTGCCGTGTACCAGGCCGCGGTGTCATAGCCGAAACGATTGTAAGAAACGTCGGTGTCCTCGTTGTGCGCGGCCCAGCGCCTTGCGACCCGCAGCACCTCGCGGCGGATGCCGTCGGCGACTTCGGGAGGGTTGTGGAGGATCACCGCCGAAGTCAGCACGAGGTCAAACGACCCGTCGGCGAACGGAAGGGCCACGCCGGAGGCCAGCGCCAGGCCGACATCGCCAAGGCCCTCCAGATAGGATCGCGCCCGGCCGAGCTGGCTGGGGCTGAAGTCGACGCCGACCATTGGTACGTCAAGGCGAGACCGGATCGCTTTGAGCTGCTTGCCATAGCCGCAGCCAACTTCCAGGATCGAAGCCGGCCGGTACGCGGCAATGCGCCCGGCGATCCAGTCGGCGCGGGCCCCTCGGGCGGCCTGGCCTTCCTGCTCCCGGAAATACTCATCCCCGCCGCGAAGGGTCCAGTATTCGCGCGGGTCGGCGTAGAGGAGCCGCCGCTTCAGGGCGGGCCACCGGCCGACGGTACGCCGCAGTGCCTTGTGCCAGGCGTAACGTCCCCCCCGCGTCCGCAAGGCGGTCCAGGCACGCACGGGCAAGGGCAGCGTTCCGGGGTGCTCCACCGCGCGTCTCCGGGGGCGGGTCGATCGGGGTCCGTCCAGGCGCGCGGCGAGTCTACGACCGACCCCCGTATCGGTCAAGTCGGGCTGCAAGGACCTTGGCAGGTGCCTTTGCCGACATCTTGCGGGCGTTCTATAATTGGGCGTTCGGGTCGGGAGACCGTGAGATCGTGGGATCGGTTGGGATGACCGCCGAGAAGAGAGGGCACGGGAATGGGCGTCAGTTCCAACCGTTCGCGGGTCGCCGACCTGGCATTCCAGGTCTTCGGTCGGGCCCTGCACCCCGAATGGTTCACCGTCCGCGGGCATCGGAGGATCGAACGCGAGGGGTGGGAGGCCGACCTCCGGATCGTTGAGGGAGGTCACGCCGTTCTCTGGCGGACCGGGCACACGGCGTTGACCGAGGTGCTTACTGGCCCAGAAACGACCCTGCCGGAACCGGGGCTCTTGATCCATTCGGCGGTGCGTCGCGAGCGCTCGGCCGCGCTCAAGCCGGCGGATGGGGTGGAGTACCAGATGTGCTTTGAGGTCGAGCGGGTCGACCCCGAGGTCTTCCGCCACCTCTGCGACGAGCTGATCCTCGACCCCACGCGCGGCGACCTCTTCCACCGATTCGTCGCCAAGGACCGGCTTTCCCCCGCGCCGATCAGCCGGATTCACGCCGAGGCCCGCGGGTCAAGCCTCTCCATTCAGGCGTTCCATACCTTCCCCGATGAGTTGGCGATCGTCCGATGTCAGTCGCTCTTCGAACTCCAGTCGGACCGCCTCCGCTGAACCGCGGACGGTGCCCATACGCTCCGACCGGGGATGAGTCGCCAAGCTCAGGCCTTGGTGGACCTGAGAACGTCGCCCACCAGGACGACCTTGAACGTGCCATGCGTGACGCCGATCGCGGCGTTGCTGGCATTCGGGGAGGGAACGAGGGTAAGGGCCGCGGTCCCCTGCCCCTTGACGCCTTGATATCGACCAGTGCCGCCCGTAATCGTGAAATGGAAGCGGGGCGGGAGGCCGGTCGGACCGGACTGCGGCGGCCCGACCAGGCGGATGGTCACGGTGCCCTGCGAGTCAGACAGGGAGAGCGTCCCCTCCGCATGCCTGTTGGCGATAAAGCCGACGGTACGCAGATTCCCGGCAACCCCTGTGTGCCGGAGGGGGAGGACCCGGCCCGAGCCGGAGAGGTCGTACGTCTTGCCCGCGTCGGGGTTGGACTGGTGGGCGCTGTAGCGGCCCGACAGCGTGCCGTTGAGCACCAACGTGTGGGGAGTCGCCACGATGGCGGCGGCTCCGGGAGCCGACGCGGCGACCGCGGAAAGGAGCGCCTTCGACTCCATCGCCTCCAGATTCGGACGGAGCGGCCTGGATGATTTCACGATCAGCCTCCTTCGTTCAGTAAGCTTCGGACATTGGGTTTGGGCAGCGACGGGGGCAGCGACCTCGACAACCTGTACCGCCCTGCTGCTAGAGTATTAAACACAGGGGGACGACGCCTGTCTCGTGGAAGACTCGTAAATTCCCGCGAATCGCCTCGAGGCGGATTTCAAGGACTTCAGGGATGAATCTCGAACGCCCGATCCTGCTATACGACGGCATTTGTGGCTTGTGCAACCGCGTCGTCCGGTTCGTCACGAACCGAGATCGGGCGGACAAATTCCGCTTCGCCCCCCTTCAGGGGGGACTGGCCGCTGATATCCTCACTCGCCAAGGGATCGATCCCGGGCGGCTGGACACGATCTTTGTTGTGATTGACCGCGGACTGCCGACAGAGCGCCTTTTGAGCAAGGCCCGCGCAGCTCTCTTCGTGGCCCGAGAACTTGGGGCGCCGTGGTCCGCGGTCCAGCCACTCGGCATCCTGCCCGACCGCCTGCTGAATCTCGGATACGACCTGGTTGCCAGATTTCGCTACAAGATTTTCGGCAAGCATGACCAATGTCCCCTGCCAAATCCTGCCGACCGGCACAAATTTCTCGATGCGTAGGCAAGAGATCAGCCGGGGATATCGTCGACCTGGAACCGGAAGTCGCGGAAGGGGGCACCTTCCATCAGCGTTTGCTTGCGGGTCAGGCGAATCGCGGGACTGAAGCCCTCGACGAGGGCGAAATCACGGCAGCACGAGAGCGAGGAGCCGAGGTCCGCCAGGCCCACTGCGCGATCCATCTCAGCATAGCGGCACCGCGTGACGTTGAAGTCAAGCCGCTCGGGAGACTGCTCCAGCAGGTCAAGTTCCAAAGCCCCCCCCTCGCACCAGCGATCGAGGCTGGTCGCGAACGCCGAGAGCGTCGCCTCCCCCAGCTCGCGCGCCAGGGACGCACCGGCCTGGTGGGCGAGGTCGGTGATGACTCCTCGCAGCAGTTCCAACGCCCGCTGGTCGCCGATCTCCGTTTGGACCGCCCGGATCAAGGGTCCGACAATCCTCGCCTCGATCTCACGCCGCTGGAGGAGACTGGGGACTGATGCGTCATTCGCCATCTGGGACACCTTTCCGCGTCAGCGACCCCAGGAACGTCCCGGCCCCAACAGATTCCTTTTCTCGCGTCCTCATCCTACGAAGAGTGAAGGGCCGGCGTGGGAATCCTCGGAAAATTTACGCTCCTCTAGGCCGCGACGACGTGTTCCCAATAAGATGGGCGCGACGGATTCGGTCGGACGGACCACGGCCCCGGGGCAACGGCGATGGGCGGCTTGCTCGGTCGGGTGGAGGTGCGCGAGGGCGCGGCGGTGCTCGCGGATTCGGGCGTGCCTCTGGCGATGATCTGGCGGCGGCTGGAAGGCAACGAGTCGCCCGCGCAGGTCGCGGAAGGGCTCGCGATCTCGGCGGCGGACGTGCTGGCGGCGTTGGCATTCGCGGGGCTCGGCGACCCGTTCGGGCCCCCGCTGATGCGTGCGCAACCGACGCGGCCAGCGCTGGCGGGTTCGCTGACCGACGATGCGTTGGCGGCGCTGCTTCGGGGTTCGGCACGGCCCGCGAGGCTGGCCCTGGCGGCGGGGCTGCTCCAGGGGCTGGACGCCTGGGAGGCCAGCCACGAGGCGGCGCAGGAGGCCGATGACCTCGGGGAGTCGGCGACGGCGGCCTACTGGCACGGGATCGCCCACCGCCGCGAGCCCGACCCCGGCAACGCGGCCTACTGGTTCCGCAGGGTCGGCCGGCACCCACTGTTCCGCACTCTGGGTGCCGCCGCCAGCGAAATGATTGGTCAGGACGACGGGCCCATTCCCGCCGAGGCCGCAATGCTGTTGAAGCGCGGCGATTGGGACCCTTTGGCGATGATCGCCTTGTGCGGCTCGGCTCGGCCAAAGAGTCCGTCCGAGGCGATCGCGCGGCGGCTCCAGAGAGTCGAGATGGTGCACTTGCTGGATCTGTCGGCGAGGATCGCGTTTGGCGATTGAGGGGGCGCGGAGCCTCCATCCCGCGCCCCTGAGCGTCGCTCAATTATCGTCGGCTTGAGGCGGAGGGAAGGTCATTGAGGCGTTGGGCATGGCAAGCATCCGGTGAAGTTGCTCGCAGGTCCTTCCGATCTCCCAGACGCGGTTGATGTTGGGGCCGGTGCGATTGCCGGCGATCCGCTGGACACGGCGCCCCAGGCGCTGCCAGTAGGCATCGACGTCGCGATAAGCGAATGCAAGCTGGTTGGGGGCTTGACCCTGGGCGACCTCGCGCTGGAACTCGACGGCGGCGGCACGGAGCCGGGTGGCGTCGTCGAGGCTCTGCATGCCTTCAGGAACGACGCGGGCAGTCGGCGCGTAGTTCTGGAGAAACTCATTGAGCTGCGCGACAAGCTGGTCGGCCAGCGGCTCAAGCGGCGAGGCGACAGGGGCGGCGTCCGGCGCGGGAGCCCGCAAATAATTGGGCGGGGCGGCGGCGCCGACAGCCAAACCGAGGTTCTGGCGAATCAGAGCGTCGGCGTAGGCGTAGCCCTGCCAGGCGCGGACGAGGTCCGGGGGCCCCTGCGCCAGCGCCGGGCCCAGCCGGTCGGAGATGACGATGATCGGAGCGTAAGCCTCCTGCAAGGCCTCCTGACCCTGGCCGGCGTCGATGCTGTCGTGGAAGCGATCGGCCGCACGGGCCAGGTTGTTGGCGTCCTGGGAGTAGGCCCCGACGTTCGGGTCGCCCGCAAGTTGCGTCGGGAGGATCGCCGCCAGGGCCTGGGACCGAGAGGCCAACGCATGCGCCACGCGTCGGATGTCGTCGACGCCGGTGGGCGGCCGTTGGGCGCCGTGGAAGTTGGGGGGCGGATTGTTCAGACCCAGCGAACCGCGGATCTGGGCGGCGACCTGGTCGACCCTTCCGGCGGCACGGGCAATGCCCGGCGTGGTCGTCCCCTGCTGCGAGAGCATGGACCGCAGATGGCTCCAGGAACCGTCGATGCCGGCGAACGCCTGGCGGACACTCGTGGCCTCAGGCCGATCGTGGACGGTGTCGTGGAACTCATCGACGGCCTGCGCCAGTTCACGCGTGTCTTCCAGCAGGTGCCGCGCCGCGGGCGTCTGGCCGATGTCGGACTGGATGTCTTCGGCGAGGTGCCGGACCCGGTTGGCCATTTCATGCGACAGGGCGTTCACGTCAGGCGCGGTGGCTGGCCGCTCTTCCGGGAACTGAGCGGCACCGCCGCGTGCGAGGCCCAGGATCAGGCAGGCACCGAGGGCCGCAAGGCGTCCGGGATGCTTCGACATGGTTGGAACTCTCTTGTACCTTGGGGGGGACGTGGGGGAATCGCAGGGGAATCATTGCAATATCAGTGCCGACGCACCAACATAGAACGCATTCGCCCGAGAGGATCTCCCAACCGCCATGTCTGAGCACCCGAGTCGTAGCCGCGTGACCGCCTGGGCACTCCTGGCCGTGTTCGTGCCCCTCGGGGGGTGGCTGGCGGGGGAGATCGCGCGGACGATCGGCTTGAGCAAGCCGCACCTGTGGGATCGCCTTCGCACCGACCGGGTCTTCGACCTGGCGATGCTCGACCTTGCCCTGACGGCGATGGGGGCCTTGCTCGTCATCGGCGACCGATCGCGGTGGCGGGGCTGGCGGTTCTGGGTCGTGCTGCCGGTCTTCCGCGTCATCCCCACCTTGGGAATTGTCCTCCACCTGCTGCTCGACCGCCGGGCTGTTGACCCTCGCCCACACGACGGCGACCATAAGGCCACGCTCCCCGGCGATCCTGATCCGGGGGCGACCACAACACCGGGGAGTCGGGCACCATGAGGATCTCGCGGGTAGGCGGCCTCACCGCCGTCGTGCTGGCCATTGCGGGCGTCGCAACGGCGCAGTACGGCGACATCAGCACCGTGAAGGTCGCGAAGGCGGAAGACAAGGTCGACGTCAAGTCCGTGCCGCCGCCGCAAGGCGCGATCGTCCTCTTCGACGGCAAGGACCTCGACAAGTGGGAGGGCCTCGACGGCAAGCCGGCCCCCTGGAAGCTCGTCGACGATCGCGCGGCTCAGGTGGGCGGCGGCGGCATCAAGACGAAGGACAAATTCGACGACCACTTCAAGCTGCACGTTGAGTTTCGAGTACCGTATCTGCCCGACGCCAAAGGGCAGGGCCGCGGCAACAGCGGCGTCTACCTGCAAGGGCGTTACGAGGTCCAGATCCTGGATAGCTACGGGCTGGAGCCGAAGGACAACGAGTGCGGAGGGATCTACAAGGTCGCCATTCCCAAGGTCAACGCCTGCAAGGCGCCGACGGTCTGGCAGAGCTACGATGTCGACTTCCGCGCGCCCGTGTTCAAGGATGGCAAGAAGGTCGAATCGGCCCGGATCAGCGTCAAGCAGAACGGCGTGACGATCCACGACGACGTCGAGATTCCGGTGGACAACACCGTCGCGGGCCTGGGCGGCGACCCGAGCACCCCCGGTCCGATCCACCTCCAGGACCACGGCAACCCGGTGCAGTACCGCAACATCTGGCTGCTGCCGGCGAAATGAACGCGGTCCGTCGGCGGGCCCTCGGCTTGATCGTGCTGTTCGGGGCCCTGGCGTTCGTCCAGTCGTTCACCGAGCCGACCGAGGGCCTGCCCGCGCAGCCGGCCCGAGCCCTGTTGAAGGCGTCAGGCCGGGGCGATCGCAGGGTCACGGGCTTCGTCGCCATCCTGGCGATCCCCTGGATCCTCAAGCCGCTCTACGGTCTGATTTCGGATTTCCTCCCCCTGGCCGGCTCCCGGCGTAAAGGCTACTTGCTCGCGACCGCGGCCCTGGCGGCGGTCGGCTTCTTCGCCGCCGAGGTCTCGCCCGTCTCGGGACTGCTGGGCTGGCTGCTCCTTTCCACCTTGGCGGTGGCGTTCGCCGACGTGGTGGCCGACGCCTTGATGATCGAGGTCGGCGGCCCGCTCGGGCTGATCGGCCGCTTGCAGGCGGCGCAGTGGACCGCCTTCTGGGCCGCATCAATCTATGCGGGGCGGCGGGGCGGCGAACTGAGCGAATCCGGCCGCCAGCCCGCCGCCTTCGCGATCTGCGGGTGGCTGTCGCTCGCAACGCTGGGGATCGCCCTCGCCTTGGTGCGCGATCCGCCCAAGCCCGCAACGGGCGGCGGGGCGATCGCCGCGTGGAAGGCGGCGAAGGCGTCATTGCGATCGCCGGGCCTCCGGGCAGTTGGCGCGTTCCTGTTCCTCTGGAACTTCAACCCGTTCAGCAATGCGATTCTGTATCTGCACCTGACGAAGGCCCTCGGTTTCGGCGAAGAAGACTTCGGCAATCTTCAGACTCTCTATGCCGCGGCAAGCCTGGCCGCGAGCCTGGCTTATGGGGCGATCAGCCGTCGCATTTCGATGTCCACCCTGGTTCGTGCGTCGATCCCGCTGGGCGTGGTCAGCAACCTCGCGTACTGGACCCTGGTCGGGCCAAGATCAGCGGTGGTTGTGACTCTGTTCGCGGGCTTCACCTACATGACGGCGACCTTGATCCAGCTCGACCTGGCGGCAAGCTCCTGCCCTCCCGCGGCGGCGGGGACCGTCTTCGCGACGCTGATGGCCCTTGAGAACCTGGCGGCGTCCCTATCCACTGTGTTGGGCGGCGTTTGCTACGAGAGTGGGACGGCTCATTGGGGGACGCGCGGCTCGTTCCTCGCACTGGTTGGCCTGGGCGCGGCCTTCACGGCGGGGTGTTGGTTCTTGCTGCCCTGGCTCAACGCAGAGGTCATCGCGAAAAATGGTCCCCTAAAATCGGGGAAATCGCTCAAGTCGGGATAGGGCGGCGACGATCTTGACGATTATGCGGATGGCAGCCGAGAGTCGGTCGTCGCCGCGCTTGTTCCAGGGGCAGACGCATGTCGCGAGCCGCTCACCGTCGTTCAAGGCTGGCCTATCCCGGCACCCTGGGAATCGTGACGCTGGCGTTCGCCTTCCCGGTCGCCCTGATGGTCTTCAACCCCACCCTGATGTTCGAGCGCGGTTGGGAACAGTTCGTGGGAACGGCGATCTACTCCTGGGCGGTCGTCGCCCTGGGGCGTGAATTGCTGCAACTTCGCAAGGACGAACGGGCCTTCGCCGAAGCGCCCGCCCTGTTGGGTGAACTTGCCGACCCGACCGCCTCCAACGAAACGATCGACGACGACTCCGACCACCGCATCCTGCCGTCGAGGCTCCGGCAACTGGCCCGGTACGCGCGGGGGGGCAAATCGCCGTCGAGCGGGCAGCTCATGGAGCTAAACCGCGAAGGGTCGGGGCTCGACCAGGAGCATGCGTCCGGGCGGTTCACGATCCCCAAATACATCCTCTATCTCCTGCCGGTGATCGGGTTCATCGGCACGGTCGAGGGGATCAGCAAGGCCCTCATGAATATCAGTCGGGTGCTCCCGCTGGTGAAGGACCTCGATGCCTTCTTGAACAACCTGACGAGCGTCACGTCGGCCCTCCAGATCGCCTTCGACAGCACGTTGCTAGCCCTCTTCCTCAGTTCCGTGCTCATGCTGGTGCAGACGCTCGTTTACCGCCGCGCCGAGGACCTGCTCGCGAGGGTGGATCGCTGGATCGTCGACCACGCCCTGCCGAAGCTCGCCCACGCCGAATCGTCGGACTTGGGCGCGCCGCTGGAATTGCTCCGCAAGGAGATGGAAACGCAGGCCGATCGGACGGCCGCCGCGATCGAGGCCCTGACGGCCTGCCTGGGCGACGGCCTGGGGCTCGCGCCGCACGTCGACCGCTTCTCCGGTGCGATTGACCGCCTCCCGCCCGCTCTGGGGTCGCTTCAGCGTGGGATTGAGGCGTTCGGAAGGGCTGGCGACAGCTTGCAAGCCGTCGGCGAGGCGGGGGATTCGCTTCGGAAGGGGGTCGCGACGCTCGCCCGGATCGAGGTGGCTCTGGCGCAAAGCGGCGGCCACGACGAGCAGCTTGAGCAGATCCGCCGCGGGGTCGATCGCCAATGCGCCGCGGTGGAAGCCCTCGCCGGCCAGTGGTCGCAGGCGTTCGAGCGTTCCAGCCGCGCCACGCAGGAGCAACTCGCTCGGACGCTTCATAGCCTCAAGGACGCACTTGACATGCTGAACGTCAGCATGGAGCAGGGCAACGCCCTGTATCGGAATATCGTCCGCAAGATGTTGCCGAGCTACCCAACCATCGCCGCCGAGGACGAGGCGGCCTGAATTGATGGGGTTTCTCGCCAGCAGAACCACTCCTCAAGGGGCCGATCACGATGCGGCGATCGCGACGCGGGGGCGGATCGGGGATGGTCCACGGCGGTTCGGGCGAGGACTCGTTCGTCGCCGTCGTGGTCACGAAGCTGACCGGAGCCCTGCTGTTCATTTTGCTGCTGAGCCTGGTCATCATGGCGCTGCTGCCCAAGGCGGCTGAAAACACGGGCAAGCCGGCGGGGGAAGACCCTGGAGAAACCGCGCCGCTGGTGATCGCCACGCCCGAGGCCCTTCCCGAAGCGATCGCCGGGAGGCCCTACGCGGTCGCTCTGGCGGCGACGGGCGGCAAGGGGCCGCTGCGATGGGGGGTCGACGGCCCCTTGCCCGCGGGCCTCGATTTCGACGCCGAAACGGCGCAGCTCCGGGGCACGCCCAGGGCTGGGACGCCCGAGCCAATCACGCTGGTCTTGCGCGTCAGCGACGGCGACGATCGCGCGAGCAGGGCCGCGCGCCTGGTGGTGTATCAGCCGGATTCCCCGCTGACGACCCCCTCGCGCTGGGTGCCGTCGATCCCTCCAATCCCCTGGCGGGCCTGGCTGGAACAGGGGTTCGGCTTCCTCATCCTCCTGCTAGTTCACCTCGTTGCGATGAACACCCTCAACACGCTCCAGCGCTGGTTTACGGGCGATCTGGCCGCGAGATCAGAGGGGGCCCTGCTCGCGATGCGACGCCGGTTCGCCGCGTACCGATTTCTGACCCGACTGGCCGGGCTGGCAGCCGCCACGGGGTTGGCCCTGTGGCTCTGGATGCCTCGCGAGTAAATCGTGCCAGCCGGCCCGGAAAATTTGCGGCAAATCCCCCACGGGATCGCTAGCATGAAAGGAAAGTTGCGCGGTCGGCCATGCCGCCGCGCACCCCGATCCGCTCGTCTCGTCCTTTCACCTCGCGGGAGCCCGAAGATGCCTTGGACACTCCGTTTTGCCCGGGCGGTCGGGATCGTGCTTGCCCTGTCCTGGGAGGCCGGCCTCGCCACGTCGCCGTCCCAGGCGCAATCCAAGCCGGGGGGACGCCGGCCTGCCGTCGCCGTTGAGGAGGGCGACGAGAGCGAGATGACCGACCGTGCGAAACCGGCCAGGGGCGACGACTCCCCGGTTGGCAAGAAGCCGGCCAAGGTTGCCGACGATCCCCCCACCGATCGACACGCACGCGGCAAGGGGACGAAGGTTGAGCCGCCCCCGGACGCCAAGGCCAACCCCGCCGACGTCAACGACGAGAAGGGCAAGAAGGACGGTCCTCCCAAGGAGAATCCCGCCGTTGCCCGCCTGCGTGAGATGCTCGGCGGCGGCATGAACACCGGCCAGTCGGCCAGTCCCGCCGCCATCCTCCTGCCAGTGCCGTCCGTTCAGAAGGAACTCAAGCTGGACGCAAAGCAGACGGCCAAGGTCCTGGAAGTCAACGCAGCCATCGACGCCCGGCGCCGGCAACTCTTCCGTGAAGCCCGCGCCGATGGCCTGTTCGAGCCGGAATCAATGGTCGCCATCACCGCCGAGCTTCAGCAGGAGAGCGAGGCGAGCATCAGCCGCGTTCTCACCCCCGCCCAGCGAAAGCGGCTTGAGCAGATTGCGATGCAGATCATGGGCCCCCTGGCCATCTCCAGCCCGGGCGTCGCCGCGAAGCTCCACTTGACCGAATCTCAGCAGGCCGCCGTCGAGCAGATCCTCGAAGACCGGAAGATGATCAACGAGGAGATCCGAAACGCCAGACGCGATATGTTTATGGCCTCCAGGAACCCCGACCCCGGCGATCGCGCGACTCGCGACCTGATGGTTTCCGAGGCGAACCGTACGATCCAGAAGTCCGAGAAGTACG
>JAABUQ010006094.1_pt1 | contig 18596 bp, 18 predicted proteins | sample 5560001 | NCBI WGS metagenome assembly JAABUQ01 (sample SAMN10711888, study PRJNA513371) | rock metagenome | isolation source: Antarctica rocks | place: Antarctica: Victoria Land, Finger Mt nord | collected 2015-12-18
CTGCGCCAAGGGCGAGATGATGAACGGCTGGCCCAGCGCCCGCACGAGCTGCGACCACTTCAACTGGTCCAGTCCCGTGTCGGCGGTCATGCCGTAGCCGTTTATCAGGCAGCTTGCCGCGAACAGGATGACGCCGAACGCCAGCACCGCCCGGCTGTCGAACCGGCGGAGGACGAAGGGCAGGAACGGCAGGATGGCGAGCTGCGGCAGCCCCATCCACATCTGCACCTGGCCGATCTGCGACGCGTTGTAGCCCTGCACCCGCGACAGATAAAGCGGCAGGATGTAGACCGTGCCGTATAGCGCCAGGCCGGTGGCGAAGTTCACGGTGCAGGCTGCGGCCAGGGAGCGCCGGCGCAGCAGGCGAAGGTCGATGAACGGTTCCTTTTTCAGCAGCTCAATCGCCAAGAAGGCCGTGATGAACACCGCCGCCAGCACGGCGCAGAGCACGATGCGGCTGTCGCCGAACCAGTCCTTCCGCTGTCCCTCTTCCAAAACGTACTCAAGGCTGCCGAGGCCGACTGCCATGCAGGCGATGCCGGCCCAGTCGCCGCGGGCCAGCCGCTCCAGCCGCATCGGCTCCGGGTCCAGCCCCCACCAGATCATCGCCACCAGCGCCACCCCGGGGATCAGGTTGATGTAGAAGATCCAGTGCCAGGAGTAGGTGTCGGTCAGCCAGCCGCCGACTGTGGGACCGATGGCCGGCGCGAAGGTGACGGTCAGGCCGAAGATGGCGCTGGCGACGGCGCGCTGGCTGCCGGGGATGCGCAGCAGCATGATGGTGAAGGCGGTCGGGATCAGCACGCCGCCGGTGAAGCCCTGGCCGACGCGGAACAGGATCATCTCGCTGAGATTGGTCGCCAATCCGCACAGCACGGAGAAGCCCAGGAACAGCAGCGCGTTCACCGCCAGGTAGCGGCGCAGGCTGAACACCCCGGCGAGCCACCCGGTCATCGGGATCACGATGATCTCGGCGATCAGGTAGCCCGTGCTGATCCAGCTCCCCTCGTCGAGGCTGGCGCCGAGCGTGCCCTGGATGTCGGCCAGGCTGCTGTTGGTGATCTGGATGTCGAGCACCGCCATGAACGCGCCGAGCGAGCCGCCCAGGAACGCCACCCAGTCCCGCAGCCCCGCCTTCGTGCGCGGCGCGGCGCCCGCCGTGGAGGCGGCGCCGCTCATCGCTCCGCCAGCGTCCGCAATGGACCCGGCGGCGCCGTGCGCGTATCGACCGACGCCGTGATCGACAGGCCCGGACGCAACTGCGGCAGCCGCGCGTCGGGGGCGAGGCGGATTCGTACCGGGACGCGCTGCACGATCTTGGTGAAGTTGCCGGTCGCGTTCTCCGGCGGCAACAGGGCGAAGGTGGAGCCGCTGCCAGGGGCCAGGCTGTCCACCGTGCCAAGCAGCGGCTCGCCGCCCAGCATGTCCACGTCCAGGCGCACTGCCTCCCCCACGCCCATGCGGGCGAGCTGCGTTTCCTTGAAGTTCGCGATCACGTACAGCCCGGCATCCATCGGCACCACGTTGAGCAGCCGGGTCGCCGGCTGGACATATTGGCCAGCCCGCACTGTGCGGTCGCCCACCGCGCCATCGACGGGCGCCGTGATCGTGGCGTAGGACAGGTTCAGCGCCGCCTGGTCCGCCACCGCCCGGGCGCGCAGCAACGCCGCCTCTGCGCGGCCCAACTGGGCGTGCAGCACCGTGACCTGCTGCCGGGCGCCTTCCGCCGTGGCGCGGGCGCGGGCGGCGGCGGCGTCCCGCCCCTTGATGTCGGCATCCGCCTGCTGCGCCCGTTGCAGCGACCCCGTGCCGGTCCGCACCAGGTCCGTGTAGCGGGTGAACTCAAACTTCGCGTAGGCGGCGGACGCATCGGCGCTGGCGATGTCGGCGTCCGCGGCGGCGACCGTGCTGTCCTGCAAGCGCAACTGCGCCTGGAGGGATTGGATGTCCGCCTCCGCCGCGGCCACGTCGGCGCGGGCCTGCGCCTGCGCCGCCTGCAGGTCGCGGTCGTCCAGCCGGGCGAGCACGTCGCCCTTGCGGACCCGCTGGTTGTCCATCACCGGCACCTCGGCCACCTGCCCGGCGACGCGGGAGGACATGGCGACCATGTCCGCCTGCACGTAGGCGTCGTCCGTTTCCTCCAGGAAGCGGCCCGTGGTCCACCAGCCGTAGCCGAAGTACCCAGCCCCCGCCAGCAACGCCAGCGCCGCCGTGGCCAGCAACGCGCGCTTGCGCGAACGCCGGGTCTGGGGCGCCGGGGCGTCGGCAGCCGGCAAGGGCGCCTGGCTGACCAAAGGCCGTTCGGCCGTCACGGGTTGCGAACCGTCCATCATTCAAGCTCCTTCGATACGGAGGCAAAGGGGCAACCGTCGTTGGTCAGCAACTCATCCAGCATGGCGCTGAATTCGGCCTTGCGGGCACCGCCGAGCCGGCCGAAGAACCGGTCCTGCTCCGCCACCGCCAGCAGCGTCGCCCGGCGCAGCAGCACGGCGCCCGCTTCCGTCAGCGCCACGCTGTTGGCGCGCGGGTCGTCCGGATGGACGGCGCGGACCAGCAGCCCCTTGGCTTCGAGGTTGCGCAGCACCTTGCTCGCCGTCATGCGGTCAATGTGCAGGCGGTCGGCAAGACGGCTTTGCGACGGCACCTCGCCGAGGCCCACGGCGGCCTCAATGGCGCGCAGCAGGAAGAACTGCATGTGCGTCAGCTCCGTCGCTTGCAGCACCGCCTCGATCCGCCGGGTCCAGGCGTGCCGCAGCATCCAGAGCCGGTAGCCGAAGCTGCGGTGCGGCAGGAGTTCCGCCTCGTCCAGTTGGGAAGGCACACTGTCCATACGGTTATGATATGCACGGTTACAATGTTTTGCAAGAAGGTTGGATCGCCCTGGCGCGCGGCATTAACCAATCCTTCACGCGCTTCGGTGTAGAGTGGCCGGGCGTGCGCCGTTGACCAACCTGCCGGGTTCTCACTAGCCTGGCCTTTATCGAGACAGGAGCCTGCCATCGACTGGAATGAGCCGCCGGTGCGGACCAATGAGAAGCGGCCCGTGCCGCGCCCGATCGTGCTGTCGTCGCATCCCGGCAACGCCGGCGCGGGCAATCGGCGGATCGACTGGGGCAGCGCGGACGGCAAGGCGCGCGGCGCCGTGGTCGCGACGCTGAATGCCGGGCCGAGCCGCAACGCCATCGGCACGCATTCCGGCGCCTACTCGGTGTATCGCGCGCTCGCCATCGCGGCCGGGCAGCTTGCGTCGGACCACCAGCCGGATCTGACCAACACCAGCCCGGCGGTGCGGATCGGGCCTTTCCCGCAATGGTCCAACCCGGATGCCATCGTCTCGCTCGATCCGTGGGGACATCTGAGCACCGAATTGTTCGCCGACCGCATCGCCGGGGGCGTCGATGTGCGCCCGTCCATCGCCGTGACCCGCGCCCACATCAACATGCCGGAGATCGCGGACGCCGTGCGGGCCGGACGGCTGCGCCCGGACGGCACGGTGCTGGACGCCGCCGGCAACGTCCGCGTGACCAAGGTGGCCATCGAGCCGGTCTGGCACCTGCCCGGCGTCGCGCGCCGCTTCGGGATCGGCGTCGCCGACCTGCGCCGCGGCCTGTTCGAGCAGACCGGCGGCATGTTCCCGGAATTGGTGACCCGGCCGGACCTAGACGTGTTCCTGCCGCCCATTGGCGGCATGACGGTTTACCTGTTCGGCGATCCTGCCGGGCTGGGCCGGGCCGAGACCCGGATCGCCTGCCGCGTGCATGACGAGTGCAACGGCTCCGACGTGTTCGGCTCCGACATCTGCACCTGCCGGCCGTACCTGGCCCACGGCATCGAGGTCTGCATCGAGACGGCGCAGGCCGGCGGGGTCGGCGTCGTGGTGTATAACCGCAAGGAGGGCCGGGCGCTCGGCGAAGTGACGAAGTTCCTGGTCTACAACGCCCGCAAGCGGCAGGAGGGCGGCGACCGGGCCGACGCCTACTTCCAGCGGACGGAGTGCGTCGCGGGCGTGCAGGACATGCGGTTCCAGGAACTCATGCCGGACGTGCTGCATTGGCTCGGCATCACCCGCATCGACCGGCTGGTGTCCATGAGCAACATGAAATATGCGCCCATCGTGGCGAGCGGCATCGAAGTGATGGAGCGCGTCGCCATTCCCGACGGGCTGATCCCCGCCGACGCCAGCGTCGAGATGGATGCGAAGAAGGCGGCGGGCTACTACACCGACGCCGTGCCGCCGCCCGAAGTCCTGCACGAGGCCAAGGGCCGTCCGCTGGATGAGTGAGGCGGAGGCGGCGGCCTGGCTCTGCACCGCGGACGCGGTGCGTAGCCGCGCCCAGGCGATGCTGGCGTTGGCGGAGGCGGGCGGGCTGCGGCATTTGACCGTGGACCTCGCGCGCCTGGACGGTGCCGCGGCTTATGTCGCGTCGGTCGTGCGCGGCGCCTACCCGGATCTCCGCATCCCGCACCACGCGCGCTGGCGGCACTTCGCGGCGGGCGGCATTGACCGCTGGGGACCGCTGGGCGCCGCGCTAGCCGACTTGGGAGCGCCGGAGGCGGCGCGGGCGCGGGTCGAGCTTTGCGTCGTCAGTGTGCTGCTGGACGCGGGTGCCGGCGACTGGCGCTACGCCGAGCCGGGCACCGGCCTGACGCTCTCCCGGTCGGAGGGGTTGGCGGTGGCCAGCCTGCGCGCCTTCGAAGCCGGGCTGTTTGCGGCCGACGGCGGGATGCGCGCCGACGCGGGCGGGCTGGCCCGCATTGACGCGGCGGCGCTGGCGCGCGCTTTCCAGGTGGATGACGCCAACCCGATGCCGGGGCTGGAAGGGCGCGCGGCCCTGCTGCGCGGCCTCGGCGCGGCGCTGCTGGCCCGGCCGGACCTGTTCGGGCGCGATGATCCCCGGGTTGGCCGGCTGTTCGACCACCTTGTGGACGGCCGCGCAACGGTGGCGGCCCGCGACATCCTGGCGGCGGTGCTGGAGGGTTTCGGCCCGGTCTGGCCGTCGCGCATCGTGCTCGCCGGGCGCAGCCTGGGCGACGTTTGGCGCTACCCGGACCTGCCGGTCGAACCCGGGGCACCAGCGGGCAGCGCCGGGCTGGTGCCGTTCCACAAGCTTTCGCAATGGCTGACCTACTCGTTGATCGAGGTGTTTGAGGACGCGGGCGTTCCCGTCACCGGGATCGAGGCGCTGACCGGCCTGCCGGAGTACCGCAACGGCGGTCTGTTCCTTGACCTCGGCGTGCTGCGGCTGCGCGACCCCGGGCTGGCCGACACGCCGTTGCCGCCGGGGCACCCGGCGGTGGTGGAATGGCGCGCGCTGACGGTGGCGCTGCTCGACCGGATCGCGCCGCCGCTCCGCGCCCATTTGGGCGGCGACGCGGCCACGCTGCCGCTGTCCCGCCTGCTGGAGGGCGGGACCTGGGCAGCAGGGCGTCAGGCGGCGGCGGAGCGGCGGGCCGATGGCGGACCGCCCTTGCGCATCCAGAGCGATGGGACGGTGTTCTGATGCAGGCATTTGCCGACGCGCGCTTCCCCGCCGTCACGGTAGTCGCCCACCCGCTCGTGCAGCACAAGCTGACGCTGCTGCGGCAGAAGGCGACGCCCACCGCCGAGTTCCGGCAGATCGCCCGGGAAATCAGCCTGCTGATGGCCTACGAGGTGACGCGCGACCTGCCGCTCGACACCGTGACCATCGAAACGCCGATGGAGGCCACCGAGGCGCCGTTGCTCTCCGGCAAGAAACTGTGCTTCGTGCCGATCCTGCGCGCGGGCAACGGCATCCTGGACGGGATGCTGGACCTCGTGCCCTCGGCCCGCGTCGGACATATCGGGCTGTACCGCGACCCGGCCACTTTGGTGCCGGTCGAATATTACCTCAAGCTGCCGGACGACATCCCGGAGCGGCTGGTCGTCGTGGTCGATCCCATGCTGGCGACCGGGCACTCCGCCGCCGCCGCGCTGACCCGGTTGCGGCAGGCCGGCGCCGCGCAACTGCGCTTCGTTTGCCTGCTCGCGGCGCCGGAGGGGTTGGCCGTGCTGCAGGACGAGCATCCCGACGTGCCAGTGTTCACCGCCGCCATCGACCGCGGCCTCGACGAGCACGGCTACATCCGCCCTGGCCTCGGCGACGCGGGCGACCGGCTGTACGGGACGAAGTAGCGCCGCTCCTGGTACGTTGCTTGCAACGCCTGCGGCGCATTGGGCTTGCAACGCCCGCGGCGCATGGGGAGCAAGCGGATTGGTGCATGGCGTCGAGCTGGTCGCGGTGAGCAAGCGGTATGGCAACGCCACCGCCGTCGATTCCGTCACGCTGCACATCCCCCGCGGCGTGTACTGCTGCCTCTTGGGGCCGAGCGGCTGCGGCAAGACGACGACCTTGCGCATGATTGCCGGGCACGAGGCGGTGTCGGAGGGCGACGTGCTGGTGGACGGCCGCAACGTGACGGACGTGCCCCCGGCCGGGCGCGGCACCGCCATGATGTTCCAAAGCTATGCACTGTTCCCGCATCGCGATTGCCTGGACAACGTAGCGTTCGGCCTCAAGATGCGCGGCGTCGGCCGGGCCGAGCGGCACGCACGGGCGCGGCGCGGGCTGGAGATGGTGCAAATGCAGGCATACGCCGACCGGATGCCTGCCCAGCTTTCGGGCGGGCAGCAGCAGCGGGTGGCGCTGGCCCGCGCGCTCTTGACCGAGCCGCGGGTGCTGCTATTGGACGAGCCGCTGTCGGCGCTCGACCCGTTCCTGCGCGGGCGGATGCGGGCGGAGCTGAAGCGGCTGCAGCGCGACCTCGGCCTGACCTTCGTCCACGTCACCCATAGCCAGGAGGAGGCGATGGCGCTGGCCGACCTGGTCGTGGTGATGGATGGCGGGCGCATCCAGCAGGCGGCGGCCCCGCGGGAGGTGTTCGACCGCCCGGCTGCCGCCTTCGTCGCCCGCTTCATCGGCGGCCACAACGTGCTGGGCGGCCCGGGCGGGCAAGTGGCCGTGCGTGCCGACCGTTGCCGGCTGGCCACCGCGCCGGACCCGGCGTGCCCGGGCGTGCGGGGCACGGTGTCGCTGGTGGAGTACCAGGGCGCGTCGGTGCGCGTGGCGCTCACCACCGAACACGGGGAAGACGCGGTGGCGATCCTGCCCGATGCCGTGTTTTTCGCCGATCCCGTGGGCGTCGGGCAGCCGGCCTGGATCGGCTGGTCCGCTGCCGACGCCCATTCCTTGAGTGCCTGACACTCTCCCCTTCCCCGTTTTTTCAGGAGTTCCATTGTGGCACACGCAAAGACCATCGGCCGCCGCGCCGCCTTGAGGACTGGGCTGGGCTTGGCCGGGGCCGCCGCTGGGTCGGGCGCGATCACCGGGTTTCCGACCATCTGGGCGCAGAACATCCGCAACATCACGTTGCGGCAGTTCGGCACGGGGGTGTCGAACCTGAACGCGCTGGCGGACAAGGTGAAGCAGGACCTGGGTTTCACCCTCGCGATGACCGCGCTCGACAGCGACGCAGTGGCGCAGAAGGCGGTGACGCAGCCGCGGTCCTACGACATCGCCGACGTCGAGTACTGGATCTGCAAGAAGATCTTCCCTGCCGGCGTGCTGCAGCCGATGGACGTGAAGCGGATCAAGAACTACGACAAGATCGTGCCGATCTTCACCACGGGCCGGCTGTCGCCCGACAGCCGCATCGCCCAGGGCACCGCGCCGCATACCGTGAGCTTTGTCGAGGGGCCGGCCTCCACCAAGTTCGCGGCCCAGCCCACCGGCTGGATGACGCTGATCCCCACGATCTACAACGCCGACACGCTCGGCATCCGCCCGGACCTGGTGGGCCGGCCGATCCGCAACTGGCGCGACCTCGTGGACCCGGCGTTCAAGGGCAAGTCGTCCATCCTGAACATCCCGTCCATCGGCATCATGGACGCCGCCATGGTGATGGAGAGCCTGGGACGCATCAAATACGGCGACAAGGGCAACATGACGCGGGACGAGATCGAGAAGACCACCGCCTTCCTGATCGAGGCCAAGCGCGCCGGGCAGTTCCGCGCGTTCTGGAAGAGCTTCGACGAGAGCGTGAACCTGATGGCGTCGGGCGAGGTGGTGATCCAGTCCATGTGGTCGCCCGCCGTCACCGCCGTGCGCGCCCGCGGCATCGCCTGCACCTACCAGCCGCTGGAGGAGGGCTACCGCGCCTGGGGCGGCGGCCTCGGCCTGTCCAAGAACCTGTCCGGCATGGAGCTGGACGCGGCGTACGACTACATCAACTGGTACCTGTCCGGCTGGGCCGGCGCCTACCTGAACCGCCAGGGCTACTACAGCGCGGTGCTGGAAACGGCGAAGGAGAACATGACGCCGGACGAGTGGGGCTTCTGGATGGAGGGCAAGCCCGCGCAGTCCGACATCAAGTCGCCCGACGGCAAGGTGCTGGAAAAGGCCGGCGCGGTGCGCGACGGCGGCGCGTTCGCCGAACGCATGGGGCAGGTCGCCTGCTGGAACTCGGTGATGACCGAGGACCGCTTCCTCGTGCAGAAATGGAACGAGTTCGTGGTCGCGTGAGGGCGGCGCCTTACCTCCTGGCGGCGCCGCTCACGTTGGTGCTGGGCGCCTTTTTGCTGGTGCCGATGGCGGCTATCGTGGTGGTCAGCTTCTTCGACTACGACAGCGTGCGGCTGATTCCGGATGTGGTTCTCACCAACTACACGGACGTGCTGCTGTCGCAGGTGACGTGGCTGACCTACCTGAACACGCTGAAGTACACGGCGCTGGTCTGGGTGCTGACGGTCGCGGTCGGCGTGCCAGTCGCCTTGTTCCTGGCGTTCTGCGTGCAGAGCGCGGCGCTGCAGGCGGTGCTGTTCCTGGTCTGCACCGTGCCGTTCCTGACCTCCAACGTCATCCGCATGATCTCCTGGGTGCCGTTCCTGGGGCGGGAGGGGCTGTTCAATGGCGCGCTGATGGGCGCCGGGCTGATCGACCGGCCGCTCGACGTGCTGCTGTTCTCCGACTTCGCGGTCGTGCTGGCCTTCGTCCACCTATATGCGCTGTTCATGGTGGTGCCGGTGTTCAACACCATGGTGCGGATTGACCGCCGGCTGATCGAGGCCGCGGTGGACGCCGGCGCCGGGCCGTGGGCGGTGCTGCGCGAAGTGGTCCTGCCGCTGTCCAAGCCCGGCATCGCCATCGGCTCCGTGTTCATCATCACGCTGGTGATGGGCGACTTCACGACGGTGCGGCTGATGGGCGGCGGGCAGCGGGCGTCGGTGGGGCTGATGATCTCGAACCAGATCGCACTCTTGCAATACCCCGCTGCCTGCGCCAACGCCGTGGTGCTGCTCCTGCTCGTGCTGCTGATGGTCACCGCCCTGCTGCGCGTCGTCGATATCCGGCGGGAGTTGTGATCACCGGGTTGGGCCGCTGGCTGCTGGGCGGGTTCTTCGCGCTGTTCGTGCTGTTCCTGTACGGCCCGACGCTCACCATCGTCCTGCTGTCGTTCCAGGGGCCGGAGGGCGGGCTGACCTTCCCGATGCGCGGGGTCTCGACCGCCTGGTTCACCCGGCTGTTCCAGCAGCAGGCGGTGGGCGACTTGGGCGCGGCCTTCACGCGGTCGCTGATCCTGGCGGGCATGGTGATGGCGGCGACCGCCGTGGTCTCGGTGGCCGCAGCCGTCGCCTTCCGCCGCCGGTTCCGCGGCGCGGGCGCGCTGTTCACGCTGACCGTCGCCAGCCTGATCGTGCCGGGCGTGCTGGTGAGCCTGGGTGTCGGGCTGCTGTTCAACCTGGCCGGTTGGGATGCCTCTTGGTGGAACTCGGCCTTCGGGGCGCAGCTCACCTGGACGCTGCCGTTTGGCCTTTTGATCATGTTCGCGGTGTTCAACCGCTTCGACCGCGCATGGGAGGAGGCGGCGCGCGACCTCGGCGCGACGCCGGGCCAGGTGTTCCGCGAGGTCGTGCTGCCGATCATCGCACCCGGCGTCGTCGGCATCGCGCTGTTCGGCTTCAGCCTGTCTTATGACGAGTTCGCTCGCACCATGCTGACCGCCGGCAGCACCAACACCCTGCCGCTGGAGATCGTCGGCATGACGACGAACGTGACCTCGCCGGTGCTCTATGCGCTCGGCAGCGTCACGACCGCGGTGTCGCTGCTGGCCATCGCGGCGGCGATGCTGGCGATGCGCGCGCTGCGCCGCCGGGTCAGGCCGGGCACGACGCCGGGGTGAGAGATGGCCGGGTCATCAGCCCCCGGTCTTGCCCGGCATCCCGCCCGTGGGCGGGCGGAAGAACTTGCCCACGATGTCTTTCAACTGGTCTGGCGTCTGCGGCACGAGCGACATCCACGACCGCAGCATGGCGTCCGGCGAGAAGCGGTCGGCGGCCTCGGCCATCTGCGCCTCCATCTTCGCCATAAGGGCGGCCTGCATGGGCTTCAGGTCAGGCAGGCCCAGGAACTGGCGCGCCTCGTCCGGGGTGCAGTCTATCTCGACGGTGACTTTCATCGGGCCTCTCCTGTGCTGGGCCGTCCTGCCGCGGCCCTGGCGCGAGCTTAGCAGATTTTACGCCTTGCACGCCCGGATCGTAATGCGCCTGCCCCGCAGCGGCGCTGAATAAGACCGCTCAGTAGTGTCTCAGTTTAAAATTCAGTCGCCCGTATGGTCGCCCCAACCTTCTGATTTCGCTAATCCGGTAAGTAGCTCGATATCGGCTATCGAGGGTATTCGTGCTGGCCCTCTGGGCTGGATCGAGCCGTCTGGCCGCTTCCAGATAAAGCGATAGCCGCTCTGGCGGGACTTATCGTCGTAAACGTAATCTCCCCATTGGAGAACAAGCTGCCAATCGCCCTTGAGGTGCTTGGGGTGCGCCACCTGACTCTGCGCGTCGAACCACGCCATGCTGTTTGCCCTGTCACCATATAATACATCGGTATGGCGTGCTTGCCGCCAAGCAGGAGCAGAGTCGATGCCCATGAGACCACGCGGGAACAAGCTCCCTGCCGATGTAATCGGCGCGGCTGTGAAGGTCATGCAAATTGCGAGCAGCGAGGAGACGGAGGAGCTTGCGCCCGAGCAGACGGTGAACCCGGCTGCCGAGATGGGGCGCAAAGGTGGCAAGGCACGGGCGGAAGCGATGACGCCGGAGCGGCGAGCGGAGATCGCGAGGAAGGCCGCGGCGAAGCGGTAGGGGAAAAGTCAGAGACCCTTCCCGTCATCTTTTTGGCAGTACGGTAGGGAGCATGATCGTCTTAAAGTTTCTCATGCATCGCCCTTGAGGGCCTGCTGGGAATGCCTGGCAGGCTCTTTGCACGTCAGCGGGCGGCATCGGGATGCTGGGCCTGGCAGGACCAAATTCTCGACCGGCGCTCAATCAAGTCGCAATTATGGCCACTTGCGCCCGATGTACCGGACGCTTCGCAGCCGCTATTCTGAGCGTTCAGTGATCTCGATGAACTGGTCCCCGTCAGCCATGAACACGCGAAAGGCGATTGGCAATTCGCCGCGCGAGGTCATGGCACTTGCAAAGCACTGCGGCGTCGCAAACGTCCGCTGCGTGGCCCGCACCCGCTCCAAGGCAGGTGCGGCCAAGTAGGCAGCGAAAGCGGGGTTGGGTTCGCTGTTGTAGACCTTGAACACCTTGATTTTGCCATTCTCGGTCAACGTCGCCTGCACTGAGGCGAGGATGGAGGACTGCCCGCAGTCGACCTTGAGCGGCGTCGGCATCTGCCGGACCGCCTCCTCGGCGGCGACGTCGGCAGCAGCCTGATCACGTTTGGCCTTGGCGATGCGTTCGGCCGTGGCCTGATCGGCTGCCACCTGCGCCGCCGCTTGCTGCTTGCGTGCCCGCGCCGCCTGATCGGCCGCTTCCTGCTGCTCGCGCACCGCCTGCGCTTGCGCTTGCAAGTCGGCCAGCTTATTCTGGGCTTCCATATTCGCCAACTGCTGCTGTTGTTCGGCAGCGAGGCGGGCATCTGCCGCCTGTCTCATAGCCTGCTCGGCAGCCGCCTGCTCGCGTGCTGCCGCATCCTTTTGCGCTTGATCCACCGCGCGCCGTTCCCGGACGGCCTTGGCCGCCTCGGCATTGATTCGGTCCTGCTCGCGCGCTAACGCCGCCTGCCGGCGTTCAGTCTCAACTTTTTCGGCCTCCGCTTCGGCGTCTGGGGCAAAGCGGATGCGCTGCTTGATGGTGTAATCAACCTGGTTCCGGAGATTTGATTCATTACGATCTTGTAGCAGATTCCGACCTGGCTCTGCGTGGGCCGCGTCGTAGCAATCGTCAATTTTAGTCTGCAATTGCCGCAGGTCGGTCTTGGTCCACTCCTCCATAACCAGGCCAAACAGATTCTGACGTGTGCTGATCCGCGCGTTTTGCGTGAGATCCAACAAATTGAAGTCGCCGCAACGCAGCGCCTCGACGATCTCCGGATGATTTCGTGTAGGCGGCTTCTGCGCGTGCGAGGCAATGGAAAACAAGCCCAAGCCAGCGCCGACAACTGAGCACAATAGCAGCGACCGCATCCTTCAAACCTTCTAAGTTCCCGGACATCTGCGTCAGCCGGCTAATGAAGCGTCAATGCCTGATTATCAGCGAATAGCCGGCGTGTGGCGTGGCGATGTGTGAGCATCGGCATCCGGCATCCAAAGAAGATGGTTCAACTAAGAGCTTCTCATGCGTAACTCGTGGCCTGGCCGGCGTTCGCCGAGCACCGTGTGACCTTCAGTCGTGCTCCGCCCCTACCCCCTCAAGCAACACCCGCAACCGAGCACGCACCGCATCGGGCGCAGCCTCATCGACCGCCTGCTGCAGCAGCCGCATGCGGCGCCGGGCCGCGTAAAGCTGGTCCATGAGCGACAGCACCACGGGCATCGCCTCCTCGTCCATATGCAGCTCGCGCAGTTCGGCAATCAGGCGGACGCGGGCCACGTCCACCTCCCGGAACAACCAGCCGCCGGGCGAGCCGTCCGGGCGCAGCCAGGTCAGCTCCACCCAGCGGGTGATCTCCGCCTCCGCGACGCCGATGGTGGCGGACAAGGTTTGGACGGTGATCATGCGCCCTCCATCGCGCGGCGTGGGTTGCTGGGCGTGGCGGGGTTCCAACCGCGCAGGAACGCCTCAAGCGCGTCGTCGGCGTCGGCCAGGGTGACGTGCAGCGTCACGTATTGGTCGCCGGCGGGCCGGCCGGCATGGGCGGGGATGCCGCGCCCGCGCAGCCGCAGGCGGGTGCCGGTGTCGGACCGCTTGGGCACGGTCATTGCGACACTACCGGAAGGCGTGGGGACCGTGACGCGCCCGCCGAGCACGGCCTCCTTCAGCGTCACCGGCAGCGTCAAGTGGATGTCGTCGCCCTCCCGGGTGAGGAACGGGTGCGGGTTGGCGTGGATCTCGATCAGCGCGTCCCCGTCCGGCCCGCCGTTCCACCCCGCGCCGCCCTGGCCCTTGAGGCGCAAGGTCTGCCCGTCCTCGATCCCCGGCGGGATTTTCACGTCCAAGGTGCGGTCGTCCGGCAGGGTCAAGGTGCGGGTCGCCCCAGTGACGGCATCCAGGAAATCGACCGCGAGCGCATAGCGCGCGTCGGCGCCGCGCATGCGCAGAGGCTCGCCGCCGCGGTTGAGGAAATCGCCGAAGATGTCGCCGAACGGATGGCCGTCATCTGGGTTCGCCCGGTAACGGCCGCCCTCCGCCGCGTCGGCGTAGCGGCGGTAGCGCGGCGGCTCCGGCGCCGCCGGGTCGCCCGCGGCGTCGATCTCGCCGCGGTCGAACCGGGCGCGCTTGTCGGGATCGGACAACAGCTCGTTGGCCGCGTTGACCGCCTTGAACCGCTCTTCGGCGGCAGCATTGCCTGGGTTGAGGTCGGGGTGGTGCGTCTTGGCGAGCTTGCGGAAGGCCGAGCGGATCTGCTCCGGCGTGGCGTCGCGGGTAAGCTCCAGCATCTCGTAGGGATCAGGCGGCATCGGCGTCCATCCGGCTTGAGGCCTGCCAGGCGCGGCGCACAGTTCAACGCAGGCGGGGCCGCTTCGTTTGCGGCCCCTCTCACACACAGCACTGTTCCCAGCAGGCCCGCCCCGGGATCAGGCCGCCAGCTTGATCTGCCCCTGCATCCCCGGCCAATCCGAGTACCCCGTGGCGTCCCCGCCATACCAGTACTGCTTCGGCGCGGCGGCGAGCGGCGCGCCGGTGCGCATGCGGTCCACCAGGTCGGGGTTGGCGATGAACGGGCGGCCGAAGCTGATCAGGTCGGCATTGCCTTCGGCCAGGGTCTTGTCCGCAAGCTCGCGCCCGTAGTTGTTGTTGGCGACGTAGGCGCCGCTGAACCGCCGGCGCAGCGCCGGGTAGTCGATCCCGTTGGGATCGCGGCTCATCTGCGTCACCCCCTCGATGTCATGGATGTACATCAGGCCGAACCGGGACAGCGCGTCGATGTAGGCGCCGTAGGTCCCCATGGGGTCGCTGTCGAGCGGGGTGTCGCCCGGCGCCGTGGTGCCCGGGGAGATGCGGATGCCCACCTGGCCGCCGCCGCCCCAAACCTCCGTCACCGCCGTCACCACCTCCAACGGGAAGCGCAGACGGTTCTCCAGCGAGCCGCCGTAGCGGTCGGTCCGCTTGTTGGTGCTGTCGCGGATGAACTGCTCCAGCAGGTAGTTGTTGGCCGAGTGGATCTCGACCCCGTCGAAGCCCGCATCCTGGGCGCACCGGGCGGCATGGCGGTAGTCGGCGACGATGGCGGGAATCTCGTCCGTTTCCAGGGCGCGCGGCGTCACGTGGTCCTGCAGCCCATTGTTGGTGAAGGCCTGGCCACCCGGCTTGATGGCGGACGGCGCCACCGGCAGCGCGCCGCCATGCAGGCTCGGGTGGGAGATGCGGCCGGTGTGCCAAAGCTGCAGCACCATGCGCCCGCCCTGGCCGTGCACCGCGCGGGTGACGCGCTGCCAGGCCGCGACCTGCGCCGAGGTCCAGATGCCGGGCGTCAGCGCGTAGCCGCGCGCCTGCGCCGAGATGTTGGTCGCTTCCGACACGATCAGCCCGGCGGTCGCGCGCTGCGCGTAATAGTCCGCCGCGAAGTCCGGCGGCGCGCCGGCGTCGCTGGACCGGCTGCGGGTCAGCGGCGCCATGACGACGCGGTTTTTGAGGCGAAGGCCGCCCAGGGTGAACGGCTGGAACAACGGGCTGTCTGGGGTCTGGGGCATGGGGCTTCCGTCAAAGGTGTCGGCGCAGGCAACGGCCCGCGCGATGTCCAGACATAAAGGACGGGCCGGCCCGCGTTTCAGCCCTGCGCCCCATCATTTGTCCGTTGCCGCGCGCGTGGCCGCACCGGCAGGACGCCGCCTGAATAGGATTGCCATCTCACAATCCGACGTGTCGCGCTTCCATCCTCATCGAATGCGCCGCAATGCTTCGACGGGCGCCGATCCTGGGTTGCCAAGGCGCCGTTCACAATTTTAGACGCCCTCCGCAGGCTGCGGAGCATTCACGTCTCCTGCCTTCATCAGGAGAAAATGCTTATGACAACATTGACTGTCGGAAACGGGGAACAGTACTCGACGATCGCCGCCGCGGTGGCGGCGTCGCACACCGGCGACACGATCGACGTGGATGCCGGCACCTACACCAACGACGTGCTCAACATCTCCCACAGCCTCACGCTGCAAGCCGTGGGCGGCACGGTGAAGCTCGCCGGCACGGCGCAGCCGGCGAACGGCAAGGGCCTTATCGACGAGGGCGGCGCCGGGGTGAACGTGGCGATCACCGGGTTCGACATCTCGGGCGCCGCGGTGAAGGACATGAACGGCGCCGGCATCCGGTATGAGGGCGGTACGCTGACCCTGAATAAGGTCAACGTCCACGACAACCAGAACGGCATCCTGGCCAATGCCGATGCGAACGGGTCGATCACGATTGCCAACTCGACCTTTGCCCATAACGGGATCGGCGACGGCCAAACCCACAACATCTACGTGGGCGCCGTCGGCAGCCTGACGGTGAAGGACAGCACGATCACGGGCGCGCAGGTCGGCCACGACATCAAGAGCCGGGCCGCCAGCACCACGATCACCGGCAACACGATCACGGACGGCGCAACCGGCACCGCGAGCTACGAGATCGACCTGACGAACGGCGGCGTCGGCGACATCGAGAACAACTTCATCGAGAAGGGCGCCAACGCACAGAATCCCATCGCCATCACCTCCGGCGAAGAGGGCAGCGTTTATGCCAACAGCAGCCTGACGATCAAAAACAACACGATCGTGACGAGCTACACCGCCCACAGCAGCACGGCGGTGGTGAACAAGACGGGCGCCACGGCGAACATCAGCGGCAATCAGCTTTATGGCTGGAGCGCGGTGGCATCCGGGCCGGCGTCCGTCGGCAGCAACGCCATGCTCGCGTCCGAACCGACGCCGGGGAGCGCCGTCTCCAGCGCCGCGTCGGCGCCAGCCCCCGCTACCGCGGCGGCGCCGGATGCCAGCAGCAACGCGGCGATCACGCCCGACACGGTGGCCACGGGATCGGTGGCGCCAAGCTTCATGGCCGACGCCTCCGCAAGCGCCCCGCAAAGCCCGGCGGACGACCCGGCGCCGCCGACCACGCCAGACATGGCGAGCCAGGTTCTGGCGAGCTACGCCGACACGGCCATGCCGTCCGCGGCGGCGGACTGGACGGATGGAACTGCGCAGGCCAGCGCGGCGGATGCCAGCACGCCATTGGGGGTCCAGCACCAGCACGGCGCGTCGCCGACGACCGATGCCGGGCAAGCCGCAGCCGGCACGACGGACCACATGCGGATGCATCACTCCTAGCCGGGCCGCCCCTCGGCCTCCAAGCCGGGGTGCGTGCGCCGGATCGGCGTCAGTTCCGGCGCCAAAGCTCCTCGCTGAGCACGGTGGCGAAGCCGAGCCACAGGAGGAGCGGCACCGTCATGGCGGAAGCCGGGCGGTCCACCTCGCGGGCCGCGGCCGCGGTGCCCAACGCTGCGGCGAGCATGGACCCGGAGGCGACGGCGCTTTCCCCCAACTGCTTCCGGCCGAAGAACAGCCACGGATACCCGGCGAGGCCCACCAAGGTCAGCGCCCATGATCCGACCGCGGCGGCGCGCGCCTCCGTGCGCGGCGCGCGCAGCAGCCGGTAGCCCGACCCCGCCAGCAGCAGCTCCAACCCGCCCCACGCCGCGCCGATCAGCGGGCCGGGCGGCGTGAAGGACGGCTTGTCCAACCGGGCATACCAAAGCGCCGTACGCGGACGCTGCGGACCGTTGCGGGCGCCGAGCGCCGCCGCGGTCAGCACGCTGCCGATCGCCACTGCCGCCGCCGTTTGCTTGTTCATCATGCGCTTCCCTGTCTGGACCTGTGCGGGGTGTAACCAACGGGGCCGCAGGTTGTTCCGGGGCCTGGAGACGTCCCGGTTTATCAATTTTGCGACTCTTCCGTCTTTATGTGACCCAATCGGCTCAAATCGGTTGTAGTAACAACTTCATTTGGACTTTACGCCGTTCTAAGCGCACTATCTCGTGATCGACTGGTTATGGAACGGCAAGCCTTGTGATGATCCACAATACCGACAGAGGGCGGGACGGTCCGCAGCGGGCCTCCTGATGCCGCGCGACCGGTCCATCCGCTTCAGCCTGGTCGCAGTGTCGCTTTGGGCCATCGCCCCGGCCCTGGCCGCGGCGACCCTCGGCGCGGCCTCTGCCTGGCAGGCGGGCCGAAGCGCGATGGAGGGCGATCTGAATGCCCGCGCGCAGGCGCTGGCCGTCGATGTCGTACGGGAGCTGGCGGTCCCGAAAGCCGCGCTGCTCGCCCTGGCGACCTCGCCCGCCCTGGCCGCCGGCGACTTCGAGGCGTTCCGCCAGCAGTCGTTGCTCATCCCAAAGCCGGAGGGCGCGCACATCATGCTCACCGACACATTGGGCCGGGTGCGGGCCGACTCACGCGGGTCATTCGGCCCGGCGCTGCCGGAACCGGACGAAACAGGCGGCATGCCGGACGTCGTCGCCACCGGCCGGCCCCATGTGTCGGATCTCTATGTCGGGCCGCTGGCGCGTGACGGCCTGGTTGTGGTGGAGGTGCCGGTCGAACTGGATGGGCAGGTGGCCTACGGCCTCGCCATGGCCTTCACGCCGGCGATGCTCACCCCGGTCCTTGACAACCGCCAAGGCTCCGAGGAGGGGCGGGCCATCCTCGTAGACGGGAACGGGCTGATCCTGGCGCACAGCAGCAACATGGGAAATGTGGTCGGACGGCGCGTGGGGGCCGCCTCGCTCGCGGCCCTCGGCCGCGGCGGAGGTGTTTTCGAGGGAAAGTCCCAAGACGGCTTCCCGATCCTGGCGGCGGACGCCCGCGTGCCCGGCACCGGCTGGTCAACACTGACTGCGACACGCCTGGACCTGGACGACGCGGCCCTGCGGCGCTCAATCGCCGGCGCAGCCGCGTCGGGTGCCGCAATGCTGCTGCTCGGCCTGCTGGTTGCCGAATGGTACGCCCGCCGCATCACGGCGCCCCTGCACGCGCTGGTCGGCGCGGCCGACGCGCTGGCCCTGGGCAGGCTGCCACGGCCCATACCGCCCGGCGTGCGGGAAGCGAGCCGGATCGGTGCCGCGCTGACCTGGACCGCGGCGACGTTGACCTCGCGGGAG
>JAABUQ010006095.1_pt1 | contig 18594 bp, 21 predicted proteins | sample 5560001 | NCBI WGS metagenome assembly JAABUQ01 (sample SAMN10711888, study PRJNA513371) | rock metagenome | isolation source: Antarctica rocks | place: Antarctica: Victoria Land, Finger Mt nord | collected 2015-12-18
CCCCTTACTAGCCCCAAAATACCTCAACCGATACCACCCCCCCTCCGTCCCCTCCTCAACCTCCCACTCAACATCCACCTCACTAGTAGCCAGCAAACTACTCACCCGCCTCCACCGAAACACAACGCTCCAATCGGCATCATCCCTTACCCTAACCCATCGCCCATCGATCAGCTGCTCCACAGCCGCATACGTGTCCTCGAGCCTGAGATCGTTTCTTGGATTTGCGCCGACGAAGGTGGCGCTGACGGTGGAGCCAGGGCGAGTGGTGAATTCGGCGTCGTCGATGACGTCGCCGAAGGATTTGAAGAAGGGGGCGCGGTCAAAGGCGACGCCTGTTATGAAGGAGAGGGAGTCGTTGGTGTAGATGGGGGGGCTGGGGCCTGGGGGCGGGTTGAGGGTTGTTGAGGAGGAGAGGTAGGGCAGGTATCTGGTTGTGAGTGCTATGTGAGCGTTTAGGGTGTGGGGGCCGTAGAGTGTGGAGGCGCCTTCGTAGCGTTGGATGTTGTATTCTTCTTCTGTGGCGATGTAGTGTGTGTAGGTATTCGCGGGTCCGCCGAGGACGACAATGGGCTCGTCGTTGGATAGAGCGATAGTCTTGGCGGTGGCGTGGATGGCAGATTTCCACCGGCGGCCGGCCATGGTTGTGGCTTCCCCTGGGGAGACTATGATTATCAGCTGGCCGACGCGGAGGAGCTGAACGTCAACGATATTGGGGGTCCAGAGGTAGGGCCGCTCGATCTCGCCGACGTCAAGCAGTATCGGTTTAGGGGCGTGGCAGGCCTTTTGGTCTTCGCTTGGCTCGCGGAGAAAGCCGCGGACGACGGACCAGACTGGGTTGGGGTTTGGCGAGGTGCTGTTTTGTTTGAAGTCGAAGGCGCCGGGACCGTCGGTGGTGCCCGCGGCGAAGGAGTAGCCTAGCGCTGCGGGGCAAGTATGCACGATGGAGCCGTTGGGGTGGTGGAACGTGAAATTGGAGAAGTCTTGGAATGAATGGAGGGATTTGACTGCGGAACCTGATACAGGTCTGCCAACTGATTCCATGCTGTCGTATAGGGATTTCGCGCCATTGAATTGCCTGCGACCGATTTCGAAACAGCTGGATGCTCCTTGATCCTTTTCTCTGAACATTGGGCCCCTACCATGGCATGGCTCGCTCCTGCCATCACATGTGCTGTCCTCGAAATTGCAGGTCTCCCCTGAGCCATCTTCGCAGTACGCTCCGAGCACATTGGGAGAGGTGTCTCCAACATTAGCTTGAGAGAATCCAGCTACAAATCCGGCGAGTGCGTCTTCTTCGAATTTGACAGACTGTTCGAAGAGACGCGCAGCAACACCCTTGTTGTCCCCACTAATCAAAGTATTGTTTCCAAGCATTGAAGTACCGTGCACGGGGTACCACGTCAAGACGCCCATCCGCTTCTCGTCTCCAGCACTAGAAAACAAGAGCAGAGTCAACGTCTTTTCCACATCATGTTCGTAGGATTCTCTTTCTTTTCGAGGATTTGCAAGGTATGCGAATGGACTTCGATTAATGTTTGTGTCCTCAATATCTATTGAGCCCACGCTGAGGTAGCCAGGTTGCAAGCTCTCATGTGCTCTTTGGATCGAAAGCACAGCTCCGTCTAAGATAGCTTGATAACTCTGTTTGTCGAAGCCTTTGCTGGTGATCTGAGGTAGGAGATAATTGAGCCAGGCACCAGGCCCCGAGTGCGAATGTGTTCCTGTCACAGCAACATTCCCCTGACCATAGACCTTGTAATCCGCCCCAAGTTCCGCCAAAGTCTCCAGTATACCATGACGCACAGCGGTGTCGCCAGATTGTGTATCCAGTACGAGGTATACGAAGCGATCGCCTGGCATCTCGAGGTCTCCTATGATGAATGCCCGAGAGTAGAGCCTTTGCCGTAATCCTGAGCCTGTTTGCTTTGGGTCCGCATAGCCCATCATGTTGATTTCAACGACAGGTCTGTAGCCTCGTCAGCAGGAATACGATTGGTTTGGTCCTGCCAATGCTACCCAGTAATGTCTGCTTTTCCAACGCCCAGCAAGTATTGCGTTCCATACTTAGTAAGGGGCTTCTCCGAGCTCGGCCCGTTGATGGGGATTTGGTTTGCGGCAGACGCCGCTGTTGAATAGTACTGCGCCAAATGGAAGAAAGTCGGCTGGTGAAGCCCAAGGGTAGAAATCAAACTCAAGGTAAAAAGCAGAACCAAGGATACGGTGCCCAAGGCGGCGGCGATATGAAAGCGTGCCATGACTGCAAGGATCGCTGTAGATTTGATCGAATCATCGGGATCAGGATTGGGACACTATAGCAACATACCAAGTATATTATGTGTATAGGTTAGAACGCAATGGAGGTTAGGGAAAATGTGGGACCCTCGGACTTCGGATACTTCGGATCTCAGCCCGAGCGGCCAGAAGTAATTGCGAGTTCTTCACTCCAATGCTTTCTTGTACTATAGAAGTTCCTTGTTCCCGAGACTTGGAGTAAGTCTTTCTGTAATCTGGCTTTGCTGTGAAGAATCATGTCGCTCTTCATAGAGGACACAATAAAGCTGCCTGCATCGGCAGGTAAGTTATGTTTTCGTTCCTCCTACTTCCCAAGAGAACGTGTCTTATCTCTTTCATATATCCCAACAGAGATGCAGCTGGCTTACTTGAAACAACATAGACTTCCACGGTGCGTAGCACTTCAAGATATGGTGCTTTGCACCAGGCTGACAACCAATATCTCTGAGATAGTACACCTCCGAGATGGACCCATGTTAAGTCTGGTAGCTCCAACTCTGCGTAAGGGAGGAGTAAATTGCGTCTACGTTGTGCGTCGATTTGTTCTCGCTCTTGTCCTGTCGCACCCAAGCAATATCCTAGTTATAATACTAGTGGCACCGCCATATTCGGCGAGTCTTGACATCGAGTCTTTAGAGCCTTGTCTCACACTTGTCTACGAAAAGTATTTGCTCACACCAGGACAATGCACAGATGCCGAATCTGGTTCCTCCCATCACGACCACTAAGCAGGCTTTAGACTATCGGAGCAAGCTCCAAACATTGGAGCCCAATGTGGACTTCCTAATTTCCCTTTACTTGAACGAGTCTATTACTGTAGAAACGATAATTGAAGCAAAACGCGCAGGCATAACAGGAGTGAAAAGGTAAAAAGCACGCGCTCCTTTCTCTGCCTTCGAGCAATATTCAAGACTTTTTAAATAAGTCACGTTGCCTTGTTCAGCAATAATTGGGGAGCCCAATTCCCAAGACGTGCTCCATCACTCTTAGCCTGCCAATAAACATTGAATTCTGACACCGGGACAGCTATCCTGCTGGAGTGACGACCAACAGCTCGTCAGGCGTAGTCAACTATTCCTCCTACTACCCAATATTCGCCCAGATGGAACTGGAAGATATGGTATTGAATCTCCACGGCGGTGAGTTATGCGAGCTACCACTCCTGAAACTATCTCAAGCCCTCTGCGCGCTGTCTTGAAAGGCTAGTTCTAAGTCCCTGAGCCGACGAACAGAATGCCCTTCGAACGGTGACGTGACGATCCTGAACGCCGAGTCAAAATTTCTATCAATCCTCTCTCTTCTCTCTCGAAAGTTTCCAAAACTCAGAATCTGCCTCGAGCATCTCACAACGGCGGAGGCTGTTGAGACTGTAAAGAACCTCGGAGAACGTGTGGCCGCTACTATAACAGCCCATCACCTTTATCTTGTTGTGGATGACTGGGCAGGAAATTCAATAAATTACTGCAAACCTGTGGCCAAGACAGTGGCCGATAGAACAGCCCTCCTACGTGCTGCAGCTTCTGGAAACCCAAAGTTCTTCTTCGGCTCGGATAGCGCTCCGCATCCCGCCGTTTCCAAGCGCCGTGGAGACATGGTCGCGGCGGGTGTCTTCACCCAACCTTATACCACACAACTGGTTGTCGAGGCGCTGGAGAGAGGCGTCGAGACGGGAGTTCTGAGAGAGGAGGATATTACCCTTGAAAAACTAGAGGGTTTCTTGAGTGGGTATGGTCGGGACTTCTACGGACTAGGGAAAGAGAGTAAGGAAAGAATCCAATTGACAAAAGGAGACGATAGGATCATGGATATATTAGAGAGTGAGGACGGTAGTGTGCAAGTTCTGCCTTTTCGAAGAGGAGAGACGACGAGGAGTTTGAAATGGGTAGGGTGAAATTATGTAGCAATGCATGGCTACATTTCGTGAATACAAAACAGTGTCAGAGCTTCGACAGGAGAGGAGGCGTTGCGAGTCCGCCATGTCCCATCTCTTCGTGAGTGGAGGGAAATGGTACGACAGCTCTGTGGTAATTGCTTTCTAAGGAGAGACAATGATGGCCAACTCGGCGAAACCGAAAGTGGACAAAGTCTCTCCCAGGTCACCAAGGATCGCTCTGCGTTGGAAGGGGGGTGAGGTCAGGAGATATTGAGTTGCTAAAGTAAGGACCTATTGTCTCCAGCTGTAAGCTGACGAGGAAAGTAGCTAGTATGATAAGAGTAATGGAGGTCGCAACGATGTCTCCAATTTGGTCAGCGTATCAGTGAAGGCTGGTTGAGAGGAGGGGAGCTCATCATCGACGCCGTGTTGATGGTATTTGCCTTAGGGCTTGAACCTATCGTAGCGAGCAGTAGAATTGGGGAAAGAAGAAGCAGGTGCGAATACCATCAGCAAGCAAAACAGGGAAGAAGCAGCGAAAGGACATATGATATACGCCTTACACCATACTCTTCCTACCTAAGCTCCATCAAGGTCTTGGCCGCTCACAGTTTCCAGCATTTCTGATGAACGAAAGTGGGGGTCTGTGGATGGCTTTCATTCATCTCGGGATCGTCTTTCGGTGTTTGACGTCGTCGGCTGTGATCAGGCCACAGTATAGTCATCAAAGCCAAAGGAAAATGTTTCTTATCAAGGGACAGGAGAATCTAAGAGTGCAAAACCGCCTTTATATGTGTTGTGATCTAGGATCGAGACATCCTAGGAAACGAGGCAGTGGTACATACATTAAATCCGGGAACAAAGTGGCCCCTAACTCCCACACATATCAATCACGAGGCCTTTGAAGTGGGCATAGATTTTGGAAAAGGTTTTAGGGGCCTTTCGTCGCGTCAGTCTAGTTCTGAAGACGTCAAAAATCTCCCTGCACCCCAGACATAAAGCCACCTAATCTTGCCTACCAAAAGTCGCGCCTTTTCCAGAACCACCAAAATAGTCAAATCGTCAATCAGAATACTGTCAAATTTCATATACGTATTATCTGTATACCCGAGTAGTCGACAAAGAAGTGTGGCAAAAAGTTTCGAACGATAGAAAGGTGATTTGAATTGTATAGACGTTTCGGTAGGCCACATGTCTTGTGACCTCACCTCGGACCTCGGGTATCTGGCGACAGATCCCTCGGATCCTCGGAGATATTTGGGCCGAACTTCTTCCATTTGCGAGGTACTTCTTTTTGTCTCGTTCAGCCACACTCATCTAAAGAGAAGTCAGCTCGACAGAAGGCAGAGTAACAACAGACATCGAGCCCAAGCACTACGAGAGCTACATATTGCCAATTGGCCCAACGGCGCAGCTCTCGGGTTCTCTTTCTAACAGATTCGCCATGAAGCCCAACTACGAAACACGTCAACACCGACGATAATCGAAAGATCCTGAGCTTTTCTCAAACCAGAGATTATCAAACGCACTCCTAAAACGATGTCTAACTATGGTCAATACGGCAATCTAGGCGGCCAGCCTCAAAGTGGACCTGGATCCCCCTTTTACACGGAACCTCGTCCGCCTATAACTCCTTCGCCTGGTGGCTATCAACAATCCCCTATAAGCAGCACATCAAATACTCAATTTCCCTACGGAAACACACCGCAAGGTGTGAATCAAAGTCAGGGGCATTCACAAGAGCAAGGCTACTTTCCGAATCAGCCACAGCCAGCCATGGACAATCAAGGAGCCATGGGGGGGTTGACTTCGCAGATGGGAGGAATGGGCTTAGGCGCAGATGTTGCACCAAGCCGTCCGAACAAGAAAAAGAACAGGCACGCGTATCACAATCTAGACCAACAGACTGTGGCTTCCCAGGCTTTCAATCAGAGCGTTAGGAATGCTCCGCAATATGTCAACCAGGAGACCGTAGAGCCTGCCAATTCCGGCCACCCATACGGCGGACAACAAGTGACCCCTTCTATGAATCAATTCCCCGCTCAGAACAACCATCCATTCTCTCCTGGTATGCAATCCTTGCCCAACCAGGCCAATCCTCCATTCTCCCCTGGCCTCCAATCCTCGTCAAGTCCAGCTTTTGGAAATGCCAATCAGTCAATGCCCGTACCAAGTGGTCCCGGTGTTTCAGCCCAAGGCCGTGTAGATCCTGAGCAGATACCCAGTATTCCTAGAGCTCGAGATGCTGCGGCAGAGTACTACCTATACCACACGTATCCGACGATGGAGCAACACCTACCTCCGCCAGGTGTAATTCCATTCGTTGCCCAGGATCAGGGTAACTCATCGCCCAAATATGCGCGCCTCACTCTCAACAACATACCTTCGTCATCTGATGCTCTTGCAACGACTGGCTTGCCATTGGGACTTTTACTACAGCCACTTGCCCCTCTCCAGGTCGGAGAGCGTCCAATACCTGTACTAGACTTTGGGGAAATTGGTCCTCCTCGCTGCAGACGATGTCGAGCATACATAAATCCTTTCATGGTCTTCAGAGCCGGTGGCAACAAGCTTGTCTGTAATATGTGCACATTCCCCAATGACGTAAGCCCGGAATATTTTGCTCCCACCGATCCTACAGGGGTTAGAGTGGATCGAGCACAAAGACCAGAATTGACGACCGGTACTGTTGAATATTTGGTGCCAAAGGAGTATTGGGCAAAGGAGCCAGTAGGACTGCGGTGGCTTTTCGTCATCGATGTCAGCCAAGATGCTGTTGAGAAGGGATTCCTTGAAGCCTTTTGCCAGGCCATTCTGCAGGCTTTATACGGTGAGGATGAAGAAGCTGTAGAGGAGGAAACCAACGGCGAGTATTCTGAAAGTAAAAGGAGAATACCACTGGGCTCAAAGGTTGGATTTGTCACGTTTGACAAGGCAATGCAATTCTATAATTGTAACGTATGTTGCGATTCACTTGTGGTAATTCCTTCACTTGCTTACAGTCTCAGGAAAACTTGGAGCAAGCCCAAATGTTGGTCATGCCAGATATCGAAGAGCCTTTTGTACCACTTGGCAGCGAAGGGCTATACATTGATCCATACAAATCAAAGTATGAACCACCATACCACTAGCTATCAATGTACACTAACGTGGGCATATCAGATCGATCATCACATCGCTTCTCGCGCAGTTACCAGCTCTTTTCTCCAGACACAAGAATCCAGAGCCCACCTTACTACCTATATTAGAATCTGCAGTGTCATCATTAGCTGCATCGGGTGGTAAAATAGTTTGTTCTCTTGCAACGTTGCCAACGTGGGGACCAGGTAGACTTTTCCTCAGAGACAAAAACGATCTACACGGTATCGAATCCGAAAAGAAGCTTTTTCAGACAGAGCATCCAGGGTGGAAAAAGCTTGCGAGCAAGATGGTAGAGAGTGGCGTTGGCATAGACTTCTTCATTGCAGCAGCTGGCGGTAAATATATGGACGTTGCTACAATAGGTGGGTTCGGACAGCGTTTTCGTCTCGGAGCTTCTCTAACTTGCAAAAGGCCATGCTTCGGAACGTTCTGGAGGGGAGACATTTTTCTACCCCAACTTTCTAGCCCCCCGTGATGCTCTCCGATTGTCGCAGGAAGTCCAGCACACTGTCATTCGAGAGACCGGTTATCAAGCATTGATGAAAGTCCGATGTTCAAACGGCTTGCAAGTTTCCTCTTACCATGGCAGCTTCTTGCAGCATACCTTTGGGGCCGATTTAGAATTTGGAGTCATCGATGCCGACAAAGCTGTTGGCGTCATGTTCAGCTACGATGGCAAATTGGACGCCAAGTTAGATGCCCACTTTCAATGCGCGTTGCTATACACCACAGCTAGTGGAGAACGACGAGTACGATGTACAAACACTGTAGCCAGCGTCAGCGAGGGAGCAATCGAAGGAATGCGTTACATCGACCAAGACGCCGTCGTCAACATCATAGCCAAAGAAGGTGTGTAGATCTCCCTCCCAATTCCCGCCATTCTTCCCCCACTGACCCGAATTGCCAGCCGCATCACGGATGACAGAACGCCCTCTAAAATCCCTCCGCGACGCCCTCACAGAAAAAACAGTAGACATCCTCGCCGGATACCGCAAATCCTTTTCCGGCTCCCACCCCCCGGGCCAACTCGTCCTCCCCGAAAACCTCAAAGAATTCAGCATGTACATCCTCGGCCTGCTCAAATCCCGCGCCTTCAAAGCCGGCCACGAGCCCTCGGACCGACGCACCCACACCATGCGGCTCATAAAGTCGGCCTCACCACTAACCCTCTCCCTACTCCTCTACCCCCGAATCATCGCCCTCCACTCGCTCGAAGCCCACCAAGGCTTCCAAGACCCCACCACCAGCCACCTCCAAGTCCCCCCAACCCTGCGCGCCTCCTTCTCGCGCATAGAAGAAGGCGGCGCCTACCTCGTCGACGACGGCCAAACCTGCCTCCTATGGCTGCACGCCCAAGTCTCCCCCAACCTCCTCGAAGACCTCTTCGGCCCCTCCCACTCCACCCTGCAATCCCTCGACCCCATGCTCTCCGCCCTCCCTGTGCTAGACACGCACCTCAATGCCCAAGCGCGGAACATCCTCGCCTACTGGGCCAGCCTGCGCCCGTCCGGGGGAGTGTCGCTGCAGCTGGCGCGCCAGGGGTTGGACGGGGCGGAATTCGAGTTTGCGCGATTGCTGGTCGAGGATCGGAATAATGAGGCGCAGAGTTATGTCGACTGGTTGGTGAATGTGCATCGGCATATACAGCTTGAGTTGGCGGGCCAGCGGAAGAGGGAGGATGGGGGTGGGGGGATGAATATGGGTGTTGAAGGGGCGGTGGCGGGGATTACGAGTTTGTGGAGTGGGAAGGAGGGGTGAGTGGGTTGTTCGCTGATATGGGATGGAAGGGCGTGGGCCCTGAAGAAGGCGTTCGTGGGTGGGGTTGGTGTGGAGTGCGTAACCTTGCAGCTCCGATCCCAGGACGGCGGGCACTGTGCCCGCTTCGGTTCAATTCATACCTTTTTGCCCCTGCATTGTTCTCTGGTAATTTAACCTGTGCAGGCGCGGACGTGACACATAAGTTTCGTGTGGGTGGAAAGAGCGTTTCTCATACATGAGGCCAGGAGATCTACCTCGCTCCATCCACTATCCCCCCACCCAATCCTCAGCGACCCTCTCCCCGCCCACCCCACCGCCCTCCCTCCACTTCCCCCCCCCATCTCTAAACACCTCCTCCTGCTCCCCCTCCCCACAAAGGGCCCCCCACCGCTCCCAGCCCTCCTTACCTTGATTCCAAGTCGGGGCGCCCCATCCCCTCTCCCTAACCTCCGCCCTCCCAATCGGTCTGTACCATCTCTTCCCCCGCTCATCCACCGCCATCGCGCTCTCCTCTTCACTCAATTTCAGATCCAGCAGCGTGCGCGCGTACGGTTGGAACCACATCCGCGCCCACATGGACTCGCGGCGGGATTTGAGGTTGTCCCTGTGGGCGTTGTGGTGGATGAGGGCGGGGGTGATGCCGGTCCAGAGGTTTGTGTATAGGGGGGTTTGGGACCAGGTGGTGGTGTCTGAGGGGAGGGCGGCGATATCGGGTTGGAGGGTTGAGATGCCGGGGTGGGTTATGTTGTATTCTTTAATGGCTGCGGAGATGGAGGTGGCGTTGGTGTAGGTGATCCAGTGGAGATCGTATTCGGCGAAGACGGTGGGGATGGAGAGGGAGGCTTCGTAGTCGAGGGAGATGCCGAATTCGTAGTTTTTTCCTTCGGTGGGGTGAAAGACGTTGCGGGGACTGTCATCGGGGTCGTCGCTGTTGGTGCTGCTGGTGTAGGTGCTGTTGTGAGGATAGTAGCGTTGCAGCCGTGACTGTGAACGCATGAATTCCTGCTCGCCGAAGATGTTGGCCAGGACGTTCTGGTCTTTGCCCTCGACTTCTCGATCCGCTTCGGCTTTTTCTTGGGCACGGAGGAATAGAGTGCGCATTTCTTTGACAGGGCCGATGATAAAGCCAGCGTTGAGGAAGCGCTGTCGCGTACGCTTGTATTCGTTTCTCGGGTCATTGGAGGGAACGTCGGTTTGTGGGCCGTAGATGTATTTTGGCAAGGATGATTCAGGGATAGCATAGTAATTTATGTCGTTGGGTGAGCCGGGCCAGCATCTTTTCTGTGCTGCAATGATGATGGTCTGTGGGAAACGCTCTTCGATCAAATCGTCATTCATATCTTGGGACCTAGCCTCGGCTTTGAGATTGACCTCATGATAACGATCGATCATTATTTGTGGGGGTAATTGGTACCAGACGTCGAAGCCGTCCACTATCATGATCAGGTCTGCATCGTGAGTTTCATTGAGGCTGCTGAGGTAGTCCAGGGCGCCACCAATCTTGTCCATCATGTTACTGCTTCCGCGCCAGTTGTACAGCATGGGACTAGGGTAATCCGAAAGTGTAGCGCTGAGAATGGCTTTGCAAATGTTGACGTCGGATCTGTCTGCGGGCGTGAGGATGTGGAAATACCCCGTGTCATCAGATTCTTTGTAAGTCGCGCCTTTTATTAGACCACTGATTCGATTCCTATAGAGGGGCGCAGAAATTGACTTGCAAGGTCACTGATCAGTCTTTGTGGAGTTCCAGCGAGAGATTTGAAGGGGACATACAATTCGAAGGAACCAGAGAAACGCCAGGACGATGAGAACACCAAAAGCGCCATAATGAGTACGCCGAAGGGATATTAAAGCCTTTAATTCGGATGTGCCCCTCATTTCAGTGAGTAGTAATGAGGATCACCTGTGGGTAATGAAGGAGCCATGATGACCGGCCGGCCACTGGGGCTTGGGATGGTTATTGGGAATGGCTCGAGGGAAGATGGAAATGGCTTGAATTAACCAGTGAATGTTGTGCAGGAAGATCTTGAATTAAAATATGCAAGCTTGCAGTGCGTAAGTACTACTAAATGGCTTGACGTGGCGCTTAAGGAATGGCTCTAGTAAGGAACGACTCGGAAATGCTGCCTGAAACACTGGTGCGAAGATTATGTACTTAGGCTCACAAGGCCTCCCGTGCCTCCGGGTAGTATAGACTTTGCAGCCGAGTGTAGCATCCCTAGAACCATCGTGCGTAATCACTTTCTGTTAAGATGAGGCGTAGGTTGTCGCAAGATTTACGTTCTAGTAATATCCCTCACTATGAGCGGCGTTGGAAAGGGAAATCCATAAGCGTGTCTTTTCCCATTGCCATTGGTTATTTTCCCAATCCTGCCCTCCACGTCGCATCACTTATCACCATGATCTTATCACCATGATCATATCGTCGCAAGCAGCAGAGCGATCCTCCTACCTTGTCCTTTTGACCATTATGCTCCTGGTGGCGTTGAGCTTCGGCCCCAGCATACGGCCACATCTCCATTCCATCACGCTGCTTAACCCTTCGTCCCACAAGCCTCGTCCCACATGGCTCTTGGCGACCATGTCTCCAGCACACGCTCAGCGCCGGCGTAACATCATGTGAGTCCCTAGGATCGCCTATCCCAAAGTTCTACAGCCGTGTAGGCCCCAAAGAGAACATATCCTCACGAGGCAAGACATGCTGCACTCCTGGGGATGTCACAGCAAAGGATGCACACTGACCCTGGATACTTTACTCAGTCGTGCGACGTGGCAGACACTGTATCAGAACCCTGCCTTCGATACTCGCTTCTTCGTGTCTAATCCAGGAGACTTATGGCGACCGCTCATACAGCACGAAAATGCCACCTATGGAGATCTGATAGTCCTATCGGATCTTGAAGAATCGAAGTATGTTGCCACGCACATAAAGCCCCTCGAATTCCACAAACATATCGCGAACAGCGGGCTGTCATGGGACTATCTGGCGAAATTGGACGACGATTCGTTCCTGGACGCTGGTACATTTTATCGAGAATTCCTTCTTCCAGACTTCCAGAAAGCCGAACAGAGCCAGACACCTAGTCGTATGATGGTAGCTCGCCGGCTGAAGCGACCCACATATCCAGCTCCGGGCGGCCAATTTTATAGCATATCATGGGAATTGGTGGACCTCATATCGCGACTGTACACGGAAAGCGACATTGAGGGCGAAACGGAAGACGTTCTTGTTGGAAGATTGCTGTTTGAAGCGAACGAGCCCTTTGACTGGGTGGAATTGAATGATACAAGAGCGTTCGATATCGTGGAGGACTTGCACCAGGTTGGGAAAATGGCCATCAATCCACACAAGATGAAGGATGACGAGACATATTTGAAGGTCGCACAGATGTATGATAGCGATGGGTACAGGGGTGAAAGACGATAACTTTCACGCTCTAGTAAAAGTGGGAACGAACATGATGCATCTCAAGGTGTCTCTGTAGGGCCCTCATGATTAGTGACGGCCCAAATTGAGGTCTGATGGCGAAGAATACAGCAAAGTGTGCAAGTTCGCCGCTATTGATGCACGAACGAAGAGGAATGGTAGCCATTGTTTATATTTAATTAGCGAGGATATCAAAAAGGAAACCGAAAGAGACGATAGTGTGCAAGAAGTTGAAAGAACAAGTCAAAAGTCAGCGGTTGCTCTGCACACTAGAGCAAGAGGACGGAGATATTCTGCAGACTAGGCTTTGGTTTGGAATAGTATCGGGATAGTATTCCTCCTGGAGAAAAAGCTGGATGGCAAAATACCAATACACTGGTCTTGGGGAACAAGACATACATATAGACTAGGGGAGAGCTTCTGTCTCGATCTCTTGTGCCAAGAATGCCCGCGTAAATTCCGCCCAACGCTGATTGGCCAAGGTCTGCTGAGACAAAGATTGAGCTCAACGATTCTCCACCTCGCCGGAAGATACTCGAATTCCTCTCACCTGGTCATCTATATTCCTATTTCATTCTTTGATCTTTCACACAATCCAGGTACCATCACAATCTACTTTCAACACATCAAAACCCCTCCCCCTAACCGTCACCATTGACACCTCCAGGCCCCCAAGCCCCCTGCGGCCATTTCTGTCCACTTCGCCCCAAGGCGCCTTTCCTGCCACCAGTTGCACCCCTCGTCCAGCAAGTCGGCCCACCAATATCACCAAGCAGATATACCAATTTGCACTAGGCTTCCCTCCAAGTCCGGAAATCAGTCCAACCCTCATCCAGAGCGCTTCTGCCTTCCGATTCGGGCCCCACGAGGACGTGGAGGACAACATGGGAAGCTTTCTTTTCAAATGGTACGTTCTGCACTCCAAGACGAGACATAGCAGGCGCTGAGGCCGCTTGCCTGCTCACCGCCGTGCATGAGGGGGCTTCGAGGGCGTCTCGGACTTTGGATAAACTTCCTCATTGTCCTCCTAGGAATCTGTGACTGATGTATCTTTCTACCGAGCAGGGATCACCCGGCAAGCGAAGTCTACGTTACAGGGACATTTGACGATTGGGCAAAGACCGTAAAGCTTGAAAAGAAGGGGGCATACTTTGAGAAGCACGTGCAACTGCCCAAGGCGCACGAAAAGATATACTACAAGGTGCGTGGTGATGAGCACATCAACCCAAACAGAAACAGAAGCCTTACCTATCATGCGTGTTTGCAAAATTGTGATATGGTACCTTTGGTGTTCCTATTCTAGCAGGGTTCAAAGCCGAGAAAGCGCGAGCCGCATACAGATACTTCCTTCGCAGCTGGACCCTGTCTAGACCCACTCTAGACCCCTCATTCTTACATCAATCCCTCTCGTTATCAAGCCTCCAGTTCCGCAGTGCTCCACGATTAGACCATCTCTTACAATCTCAAACTTACTAAAGTCTTTGCCTACAGTTCGTTGTCGACGGCATTTGGACTACAGATCACACGACCCCCCAAGAAACAGACGAGTCCAACAACGTCAACAACGTCCTCTTGCCTGGAAACATATCCAAAACCCAACACTCGGTCCCAATGGCAACCAATATGATATCCGGCGTCACTCCTGGGTCGTCGACCGCACAGATGGCTGCCAACGTCCCCAAGGGGTCGGAACGAGAAGGCAGACCAGTCTCGAATTCGTCAGACTTGGGAAGTGTACCAGACACACCCTTCCACGAGGCGCAAGAATTCGCTGTCGACCCAATCCCTGCAACGTCTGGGATAGGAAACCCTATCGATCTTGCACCTGGCGATAAGGTCCCCCACCATAATACCTTGACTTCAAAAACGGTATCATCGACCGTGAAGGATGATCCATCGCTTGCTAAGAGTGCCGATGACTCTCAACAGACGTTTGGCGTGGCTCCTCTCCCCGCCACGATAGGAATTGGTAATCCAATCTCCCTGAGACCAGGCGAGAAATTACCCGATTCAAGCACCTTCACTTCCAACAAAATCAGTTCAAATGTCACGACCGATAAGGCATCGTACGAGAACGGACCTAGTGGCCCCCAAGCTTCAAACCAGACCGACAGCGCCCAAGGTGGCATGTTCAGTATGCCACCTATTTCGAACACAAGGAATATGATCCCCGAGTCTAGCCTACCAATGGGAGAGGGCAATGTGTCAATGGCGAACCCCGGTGCTACGATTCAGTCTGTCGGTGCAAACAGCACTACTGCCGCTCTCGCCGGCCACGTACCTAAAGAGCCAAGAGGCGTGCCCGAGGTTGTGTCCGAGAGCCAACATGAAGCCGGCGTAGGACCGGAGGCGAGTGGTAATCGAGAGGCCGTCAAGGAGAAGACTGCGATGGAGAGAGAGCTTGAGAACAAAGCACCCGAGGAGCCAGCTACATCTGAGGGAAGTGGGGGCAAAGCTGGAGGTGCTGCTGTCGGAGGTGCCGTTGCTGGAGATCTTGCTGCCGGAGGGCTTGTGGCTGGAGGTGCTGCTGTCGCCAGCCATGGTCTTCCTTCCTCTGTTCAACAGTCAATTGACGAGATGAATAAGGGCACTCCTGTTGCTCCTACAGTACCGGACGTTGTGCAGGAATCCATCGCCGAGTCTCACCAGTCACCTGAAGCGGCGGGTAGTAAAACGATGGTCGGAGAAAAGAGGGCGATGGAGAAAGAACTCCTCAAAGAAGTCAAGACGGAAAATGCGACAGGACAGCCAGCTCCATCTTCGAGTGCGGCATTGACCGAAGCTGCACCCGCAGCTACACCTTCCACCCCTGCCAAAGATGCCGGTGTCACGACAGCCGCTGCGCCTGCCAAGACACCTGCCACAGAGAATTCAATGGCTCAGGCCATCAAGCAACCCGAGCAAGACTCGAGAGATGTCTCGCCAATGTCCCATCCTGCTGGAGCTGGCCAGACTCAACCGGCCGTCACCTCGGGCGTAGGCTCCAGCAAAGCCCCTCAAGCATCTACGCCTGATAAGGATGTTCCCGCGAGGGGGAGTCCGGCAGCAAGTTCTTCGGCCGGTCAGTCCGACAAGAAATCGAAACGAGCCAGTGGGTTCTTTGGAAAGATGAAGTCGAAGCTTAGCGGTAAAGACAAGAGTTGAAGTCTTTGACTGCGATAGAATGCAACAGGCCGCAGGATGTTGGTTACATGGTCTTGCATGGTTCCGGTTCGATGTGCGAGATGGAGCCTCTGTGTCTCTGAAAGGCAAGGCGAGTGTGCATGAAGATTGCGAGTGACATGTGTTCCATTCTCGGTTGATACTTCTATGGTGCAATTTGCGTTCTATGATACCTAGACTCTAGCTGCATATATCGGCAGTTGGTTTCTGACGATCTGGACAAGAGTGAGGATGCAGTAGTAGTATGTAATAGCAATGCAAAGTTTGATGAATCCATCTCCCCTGCATCTCATCGAGATCCGAAAAGGGTAAGCTTCTGGAAGACACGAAGAATATTCTCGAAGGACTTTCCCCACAGTCTCTGTGCGAGCAGCAGCCCAATTCATGTCATGCCATCAACCCACATCCCACGCATATGATACAATTGCATCTGCTCATTTCGCAACGTCGCAGTCCTTTCACATCAAGGATAATATTGATACTGTTCTCATGATGTTGCGAGAGGAATCACCTAATAGCAATCCAACATCTAACATCCCACCATTCTTGTGCTTCCCCATACTTGAGACCTATCAATTCACCAAGGCCAATCATGAATCATTTCCCTCAACTCTCATCCATAGAGCACGATCTGTAAAAGCCAAGATCGTCATGCGTAGAATATCATAGGCCGCCCATAAAAGCTTTGACAGTAACTATGTCAAGTGGCTTTGCCCTCGTTGATCATCAAATCAAGCACTTTCCGTCCGTCAATAACATCTGCTGCCCCTCCTTTCACCACGGGTCTCCTTCTTCCCTACAACCACAACATCCACAATCATCACTCTTTCATCACACGCTCCTTCCATCTTATCCCATCCTAGTCATCCAATACCCCTGAAACAAACCTGCATCCATTGTTTACTTAATTACGACCTGTGAGCACGACAATCCTATTCAAGACCTGCCACCTTCTGCCCTACATACAGCCAACTACCCCAAAATGGCAGAGACAACTTTCCCAGGCAGCAACCCCTTCGGCGGCGGCGGCAGCTTCAACCCCACCCATCAAGCGAACGCCCTCCGCGAAGAAGATGAAAATGCCGACACCCTCACCTCTCCCACAAACACCAATTCTACTGCGTGCGCCCCGCCTTTCAGCAACACCAACGACCACCCCACCTCCTTCCCCCCTCCATCCTTCAACCCTTCCGACCAATCCTTCCCCTCAAACTACAACATGAACCGCCGGACCTCCGTCTCCGCCGAATCCCTCACCCCAACCTCCCACCAAGACTCCAACTGGAAACCCCCTCTGCACTCCAAAACCCCCGACCAACTCTCCCGCCTGCGTGCCAGCGTGAACCAGAACTTCCTCTTCAGCCACCTCGACGACGACAGTTCCAGCCTCGTCCTCGGCGCCCTCGTCGAGAAACCCATCCCCGCCAAAGACATCAAAGTCATCATCCAGGGCGACGCGGGGGACTACTTCTACGTCGTCGAGCGCGGGGTGTTCGACATCTACGTCAACCCCGCCGGACACGTCACCCCGGGCCCGCAGGGCATGGGCAACAAAGTCAACAGCATCGGCCCGGGGGGCTCGTTCGGGGAGCTGGCCTTGATGTACAACGCCCCGCGTGCAGCCACAGTGGTGAGCACCGAGGCCAACAGCACGCTCTGGGCGCTGGACCGGGTGACGTTCCGGCGTATTCTGATGGACAGCGCGTTCCAGCGCCGGCGGATGTACGAGTCGTTCCTCGAGGAAGTGCCGCTGCTGAGCGAGCTCACGCTGTACGAGCGGAGCAAGATTGCCGATGCGCTAGACACGCAAAAGTACCCTGCCGGGGCTACGATTATTCAGGAAGGGGACGCCGGGGAGAGTTTCTTCATTTTGGAGAGCGGGGAGGCCGAGGTGTATAAGAGCGATGTGGGCGGTGGGACCGAGGCGGTCAAGCGGTACGGGAAGGGGGATTATTTCGGGGAGTTGGCGTTGCTGGACGATAAGCCGAGGGCGGCGAGTGTGGTCGCTGGGAAGGGTGGGGAGGTCAAGGTGGCGTATCTGGGGAAGCAAGGGTTTCAGAGGCTGTTGGGGCCCGTGGAGGGGATTATGCGGAGGAATGATTATGGGGCTGGGGTGAAGAAGGATTGACCACGTTCTTTTGTGCGGATTGAGGGGGGGCGAAGGCGATTGCAAGAGTGACGCGGGAGATGGTTCTCTCCCATGGGATGGTAAGAGGTGATTAGATGAGAGGGCGCCTTGCGGCCAGCCATGTGGATTCGCCTTTTGCTTCACACGGGCAAGGACGGGGGTAATGATTTTGCCCTCTCTGTCTGGCTTCGTCTTGACGGCAAGAAGGGGGGGGGAGGGGTTGTATTCCTTTGCAAGTGACATACCTACGTCTACGTTTTCCTAGAAGTTATCAATATCCAGCTCTGATTATTTTTCTACGATTCATCGAAGTAGCCGTGGTCTGCATCGTCGTGTGAACGCTGCAGCATAAATTGGCACGGGGAGTATATTCGATGATGAAAGTGTGTCTTGATGTACCTCATCGCACAGACAGAGAGATGACAGGCGGAGCAGCGTAGGGACCAGAGAAGCTTTCCTCTATCAACATATCCGCCACGAGCCCCCAATCGATCCTTACCTATCCTCACCCCTCGGCACCTTCCCCCCCCAGCACCTTCACCAGCCTATAACCCTCGCACATCCGTAACCCCCATCCCGTCGCATCTTCCCGAAGACCACACCCCCTTCCCCCCCTCAGCTCTCCGCGGCCCACCCATCTTCTCCCTTCCCTCTACAACAACATCTCCCGCCTCTCATATCCACCTTCCCGCCTCTCCCCCCTAACCATAAACGCCATATAAAACCCACACAACCCCCGCCCCACCTTCGGCCCTAAACCCTTCATTCCCTCCCCCCCGCTAACCCGCCCGGCTTAATCCCCCATACAAT
>JAABUQ010006097.1_pt1 | contig 18585 bp, 21 predicted proteins | sample 5560001 | NCBI WGS metagenome assembly JAABUQ01 (sample SAMN10711888, study PRJNA513371) | rock metagenome | isolation source: Antarctica rocks | place: Antarctica: Victoria Land, Finger Mt nord | collected 2015-12-18
CGTTAGTGAGGGGATGAGCGGGAGGATAGAGGAAGGAGATCGGGGGGAGGGGGGAAGTATGGTGGGGGGAGAGGGTGGGAAACTGATGAGGGGGGGAAATGGACAAGAGGGGGGAGTGGTGGAAGGTGAGGGGGACAAGGGGAGGGGTAAGGTGGGGGGAGAGTGTGGGATATGGGTAAGATGGGGGGAGGTGGAAGGCGAGGGGGACGAACGATTGCAATTTCGGAGACAAAGGCGTCGCGTTGTTGCGTGAAGGAGGACTGGGGAGGGGCGGGAGTCGTCATTGTGGGGTGCTTGCCGTGGAGATATTATAGAAGGTAGGGAGTGCGAGATGGAGAGAGGAATCTGTGGACGAGAGCAGGACTAGGGCTGAAATAGGGTTTTGGCGCCGTTAAGGGGTAAGGTAAGATAAGATTAGATCAGTTTCTCTATCTTATAGCGACGGCAAGGGAAGACCACCTCAAGCATCTCGTCTCGAGAGACCGCTGTCTGCGCAACGAGTTGCACACTTCTCAAAAGCCCCCCGCCCTCCTCTCTCCCCCTCTCTCCACCGACTCCTTCCACCAATGTCCGCACCGCCCCCATCTCAAGCCCAATTCGACACCGTAAGTCCCACTTCAGACCCAAAACGTCCGATCTCTCCCGCCCCACTCTCTCCCTCTCACACACATCATACCCATACCCACACGGCAGATCATGACGAACGTCCGCAACGCGCGCAATGTCTGGGGTGAGGCAAGCGCGCAGTACGGCGCCGCGGTGACCATTGCGGTTGCGTATTTTCGGAGCCTGCATGGGGGGGGGGGAGTGGGGAGAGCGGGTTGGAGGGGGCCTTGGGGGGGATGGTGCTTGAGGACGGGGGGGGCGGGGGGGGGGGGGGAACTGGCTGAGTACAGAGCAGTCTTGAGGTAGATGATGGGGTCTCCTCGACTATCTTGTAGCCAAATCCCAGTCTCTCACTCTTCCATCGCAGTTCTAGTGCGTCTAGATTTCTCACGTCGCACATTTGAGTTCTCATCCATCCCCTTTGTCTCAATATAAAACCAATTTCGATTGTGTCGTTTCCTCATAATTTGTTTAACGTGTGCTCCTTTAATGCCCTTAATATCCTTGCTCGAATACAACAGCATGTTTTAAACCCACTCAGTAACTCAGCAAATTGAAATCAAGAAAGCCTGCTTGTGGAGTGCTGACGGGAAAGGGCCTGGAAGGCGCTGTTGATATGCAAAGCAAGGAGACGGTCATGATGGAGTTTGTGAACGGTACGCAGCATTTTGTGCTGGAGTTTGGAGCTGGCTGGTGAGATGGTTTAGGGGGGTCTTGACGGATGTCACTATTGCTTGCGTCTGTAAGTACGGTTTTGGGATGGTGCTTGCGAGGTCGAGCGGCAGGATGTCAGAGATTTGCGGAGTCGATGAATAGAGGTACAGAGGAGGCACTCGCAAGAGGATATTTGAGAAAGGATGTATGAGTTTTTCAATCAGTATTCTTGGATATCAGCTATCAATGGCATGCTCAAGGAGGACACAACACTCGGTTATCTCCAGCTCCGTAGACCTGCAGAGAGTGGCACTCAGATCTCCTTCAGCCAAGCAATACACTCCTCCGCTGTGTCCTTTGCGGCCAGCATCCCCCTCGCTTCCTTTCTGATAAAGCCAGCGTCGATCGCTGCTTCCATCCATTGTAGAATCGGATCCCAAAAACCTCCAACGTTCAGTAGGCAGACTCGTGCCTTGTGATCGCCGTGTTGGTGCAACGTGACCATCTCTACCAGCTCATCCAAAGTGCCAAAGCCCCCTGTGAGAGCTATGAATCCCGAGCCTGATGCTCCTTCGCTAATTAGTTCGCACATAAATTTCTTGCGGGCTGGTAGGTCGTCAACTAGAGTAATGCGCCCAGAATCGGATGTTGCTGGTAGGGTAGACTATGGCGCGATGTTCTTCTTAGAGTCACCATCTTCTTTGCTGGGTGTCGTCGGACGCTCTTTCTCAAAGAAGCTCCGAGGAATAATTCCGTGGACGCTCTGCGGTCCGCTCTCCTTGATTAGAGTCTTGCCCATTTCACCCATGATTCCTGTGGTACCTGCGCCGTATATAAGCTCGGCGCCAGCTATATGCAGGCTGTGAGCCAGGGCGCGAGCAGCCTCGAGGTGAGCCTGTCCGTTGCCTGGCTGAGAGCCGCAAAAGACGCAGATGCGGAGGGAGGTGGTGTTCGACTCAGTTATTTGCTTGGACATCTTCCAAATGCTGTGCGTTTGAAGGGCTATATTGGTTGATCTTGTCGAGACTGAGATCTGGGTGTGTTCACAAGGATTTCTCGTCGAAAGTGGTGAGTGACTATGCCGGGAATTCTGAGATGAATCCTTGGGATGCTTGGGTTGTTGTTCGTGTGGTATGAAGATTGAGTAGTGGCAGAGATTTTGAGACCTTATATAGTCGGGATCTTAAGCCCCAGTGACATTCGCCTTAAGGTGTTGCATTGGGTGACGGACAGCTCTGTGTTGGCTGATCCATTATGCGACACTGGAACGAGCGCCCGCAGTCTTTAAAGTGTTATGCGTAAGGCCTTTGTTACCTGTAGTATCTCCTCAGGATATTGTGTCCTGTCTAAGGTTAAGCACCATGAGCATCATCCCACCTCTTCGTCCATGAAGTCCTTAAATCCGTGTCGAAAGAAATTATCAACATATCCGAAGAAGAAACCTCACAAGCTGCATCGGCCAATTAATCACTGTTGCAGACCTTCCTTCGACAGGAACAGGATCAGAGGTTGTAAGAAAGTGTAAAACCATTGATGTAGCCGTCTCCTGAATCCCGATGCCCCAGAAACCCAGGGCCTGCATCAGGGTCGCCCAGGAAGCCATAGTCAGAAACCTAGGATCATGCTGACTCATGGGTTCTGCATTTAAAGTCGATCCATCAAAAGTACAGCTTGATCTGTCGATGGCCCCACGAACGAGGTCTCGAATGAAACCGCGAAAGCTATCTGCAAGAGTGCGAGATTGATTTAGGCCAAGAGTATACTATCGCTGTGGCAGAAGAGGCTACTGGACATGCTGTTCAGAGTGTAAGTGTTCCGTAATTGCTGTCCTGAGAGACTACCAACCTCCTGGTGCAGTTCGAGGTAGGCGGCGTCGTCAATCGGGATTCAACATCTCGCTGGTGACAACTCCTTTGGATCTTTGCCGTCCGATATAACTCAGTGCCGGCAAGTCATCCCGTCCTCGGCTCAAGATTATCACAAGTAAGTGATTTCTGTCGGGCAAAGAAGACATACAGCTTTACTCCCTACAATCAACCATTGTCGACCATCCTCTGAGCGAACCAGCCTTGCATGTATGGTGCGCGATATCTCGCTGAACCCCCGGTCGGACACAGAGGTCTTATCATTGGGGCTGTTGGGCAGCTTGTGCCAGAGGTGGCTCTTGAGTTGAGTCTCGTATTCTTCTATATCCTGCGTTATTTGAGACCACATGCGAGAGCAGCGAATCTTCTTACCCATGGAGGTCCAAGGTTGAATTTCGTAACAAGTCCTCATCACAAGTTCGGCTGTAAGCTAGTATGGCTATATCATCACTATGGTTCCATCGCATGTTCTGAGTATCTGGCAAGTCGTCGAGGCGTTTCTCGGTCTGCCAAATGCCTTGCTCGAGAGCAGCTCTCTAGTCAAGCTGCGATGTCCTCGATACGTCGAGTATGATGAGCAAGTTGTCCCTCGGTGGTCGAAGAGTCATTGAAGAGCTTCCTGATGACGGTGAACTGATGGAGGACATGTGGTTCGTCCGAACCGATCCCGACTGTTTCGGCTTTCCTCTGGGGAGCCGCTATCTGCGCAGCTCGTTTTGTGATTCAGTCGTAATCATATCCAATCGTCGGATCTGTTGTCCAAATTTGGAGATGGTGGACTCGTCTTGTGGACCAAGTGGGAACTTTCAAATATATATATATATATTATATACACCCCGAACTTAGGATTGGGAATTGCCGTTTCGGTTCGGGAAAGGGAGCAGGGCCGCTTTAGAGGGAGCAGCGGGGGAGCAGGGGGGGAGCACCGAGGGAGCACGAGGGAGTAGCGAGGGAGCGAAGGAGGGGAGTATAAAGAGGAGCCTGTATTGGCTGCCTCGTAATCAGCTATAGCTACTCGCGTTACATATAACATCATAGGTCAGCATTATTGCCTGGCTCAGCCTCCTGCTGCCCAGACTAACGAATAGTACTGCAATTGAGGCTATCCAGACTCTCCTCAGGGAGCCAAACTACTAGCCAGCTGGCAGGCTTCAAATGTTGACTGTCAGCCAATGGCAAGCAGGCTAGCAGCTTACCTAATTATGTATATCCTTAAAACATGGTTACTACTAAGTCGCGCTATCCTTGCTGCGCTCCTCCAAGATATATTCCTCTTTGCCCGTTAGACCTTGCATATTTACACCGATGATTATTTCCGTAAATCAGTAGAGTGGCCTAATCAAAATCCCGTCGCCAGCCCGGTTACGTTAGTTCCTCCCACACCACACCGTCGGTTTACCCACTGCTCACTCGTAGGTCAGTCGACCTGTTGTCAGACGAAAACCTCTAGAACGCAATACAAACATTGCTCATCGCCTGCGACGACCACGGCTACTATATGAATCATCGGCGCTCCATAAGATTACCAGGAACACTCCACACAGATCCCGGGATGGATTTAAAACCCTTCCATTCACCCAATCTTTTTCTCGCCCACATATTCAGATTATACAGACAGTGTCGAGCAGGCAACCCTCAAATATAGAGATATTGGCGCTGTGGTACGCCCCCATGCGTCGTAACAGACCCTTTCGTTCAGGCGCCTCCACAAGCATCAGGCCACCCATTTCTGGACGCTGAGACAGTTTGTTCCGGTACAAGACGAGACAACGGATACGCCTAGCGTAATTATCTTCAGCTGTGTCGGACTTGCCTTGGCCAGTTTGTATGAGCCCTGGATTAGCCGGCGATGAATCTTCTTTCACGTCGTGCATATCTACATCTGCAGCTCCATCGAAGCGGATGGTGCGTGAACGTGACGGATCAAAGGTGGCATCTCTCAAGGCCGCTTTGACAATCAGATCCCCAGCTTTGACTTGACCGTACGGGAGGTTGGCGACCTCGGGGCGAGTTTGCCATTTGACGATTTCGAAGCGATGATCTGGCACACAGACGCTGGTGTCATTAACCTGGAGGAACGAGGCGAAGAAGACAGTTCCGTCGAGGGCAGCCCATGACCACGAGGGCGCTCGATACTGCGTTGGTCGCCTGCAGAAGATTCGATCGGATGCACGGGACCAACAGAGCTGCTGTACGGCCGATCTTGCCCAGATGCCAGCCAGGTATTCTGGCCCGAACACGGCCGCGTAGGATATTGCTATCGCCGAAATGGCGGTCAATTTATCGCTGGGCAAAGAAGCCTTGCGGGATGAATAGCTTGTCACAATCCTCAGCCAATGCTGTAGCACAGGATGGGGGATTTCTGGAGCGATTGAACCATGTTTGTGATGTTGTTCTGGGCCATCGGATAGCAGCATCTGCGCGGATGGCAGCCTGGGGGCAGCACTAGGGTTTGGAGCATGGTAAGATCCGCCCAGGTTACACGTTATTGTACGACATTGCCACTGTAGGGTATGAGACGCGTAGATCAACAGGCGTGGAGAGAGGAGCTGTTCTTGGAAAGTCCAGGCTCGTGCATTTATGGGTTCTCTCATGTCATCGTACATTCTATGCTCCTGAATATGGACTACGAAGAATTGCTCCGGACCACGTCGGCACGGGATGTTGAAAGATTCCTGCTCTGAACACGGCCGGTCTCTGAGAAAACCATCCACAATGGACGGTGCGCATGCTGCGACAATGGTCATAATGGCGTTTTTGTAAACTTGATTCATGGTCGCGAGTTCCTCATTCATGTCACTTTGGGCGTCCGCTTCGACGGAGTCTTGCATAATGCACAGCGCATCTACCCAAAGATATTTGAAGCCCAAACTTTTGGTCACTTCGATGGCATCCAATATCGTCCGCGGTAGCCTCTTCATCTCTAGCCCTTGCCATAATGACCCGAGGTTCTTCATCGTCAGGACGTAAGATTGATTTCCGCCCCAACAATATGAGAGAGCCAGATAGGCACCCTTCAGACCCTTAGTAGATCGAATGCAGGGAACGCCCAGCGAGTCCGCCGGTGCCACTTCAATAACCCGGGATGGTAAGTTCGTGCACGATGGCATTCTACCACAAGATGTATGATTCTTGCATTGGTCCAACCACTCTCTGGTCTGTGAAAATGCTTGGGCAGAATTTACCTTTGGCTGTAACGGCTGAGCGGTGACGATCCCAGCGGATTCGTCAGTATCATCAACGAACAGGTCCACTTCTGCGTGCCAGTCGCGCGAAGAGCCATCAGAAGAAAAATCGATCTGGCAGTGGTTCAACCCTTGCGGGCTGGTATTTGACGTTAGGTATGCTTTTTCCAAGCTGACCGACAAAGCTGTCATTGGGTTCCAAGTGCTGGGCCATTCGAAAGTCTCCGGAGACGGCAGTACAGATGTCAAAAAGCTACACCAGTTGCACGCATTTTCTGCCGACTGAGAAATCTGTGCCCATGTGGCGGAATAGCAGAAGTAGAGACTCTCTTGGACCCAGAATTTTTGGATTGCTTCTGTATTGAAGACCTCGGTCCAGCAGACTTCACAGACGAAAGAGCTCATCTCATATCTTGTGGAATGCGTCACTCGCAAATGGCTTCACATGTTTGCCCACATACAAAGAGAATCTACCCCGAATATGACGGCACAGCGCCGATGTAAAAAGAAATGGCGCTCGCAATGAAGCAGGCTCCTATCGAGATAAATGTAGGCTGCAACAGGTCTCCAGGGATGAAGAGTCTTCGCCACCCGTCACCAGGGCACTTAACTGCCCACAGTTCAGGCGAGTTATGACCTTTTCGTCTGCTGCTCTGTGGTTTTTTTCCTCCTCAAATCTGCCCCATGCTGATTGCCACCCTATTCCTTCGATTATTATGAAAGCCTACCGGTGGCAATCTGCGCAGCATTTCAATTCGGGTGCTGACTTCAATCCGGCGGAAAACCTGTCTTTCTCACAGCGCAACCAGCTGAGCAATTAAGGCATAGAAGCATGCCAAATTTGATGGATTGTTGGACGGTAAAATCATGAGTCCAGGGCTATGCAGAGCATTGTGCTTGAGTTGATCTCTCCTTAGCTCGGGGCAGTGCAACTACCCCGCAGGGCTGTCGTCTACTCTCACCAGGACCGATGCACGTGCGATGCACGATAAAATTTCCATCGTGTCCCCCATTGTCCAATTTCATCATGTTTTTTCACCCTATCGCTCTCAAGTCTTTCTTGCCCTTTGCAACGCTCGACAGAGTAAACCGCGCAGCAGGAACAAAGATGTCGACGCCACTTGTGCAACTCAGGTCCTGGGCTCCCTTTCGTCTCGATGCTCTCGGCCTACTCACCATGCTCGGTGCAGACGAGATGTCCCGCGAGATTGGCTCCCTTTCCGAAAACACACTCGTATCCTGTTTGCCACTGCTGGGTGGTCATATCATACCATCAGATTCTTTCATGCAGGCATTACACGGCTACACCGTTTACAACGTTTCGGACGCGATCCAGTCAACCACATTATCAGGCTGGTTTAGCCGCTGGCTCGTCGCTCAAAATCCGTCCCAGAACACCACGATTTTCCATTGGAGTCTTCGCTCGCGCCACCGCTCCCAGGCGTACCGCGCATTTGCCATTGGGTTATTAGTCAACTCATCGATCATTGTTCTTACCTCACTTATACGAGACTACTATGGGGCAGCATCCGCCATCACTATGATTATGGGCATCTTGATTCGTGCGTATCGAGTGGCGCAAAATCGGAACGCTATTGATCAGGCTGCCGCTGATACCTCGACCCATTCGAACGAGATTGTAAAGACGTTTATTTTGCTCGCAGACGGCAGGGCGGTGACCTTGCTCGCTCCTCGGAACGTCGTTATCAACTGTTTTCTTTCAAAGCCCAAAGTCGCCGATCCTGTTTACAGTTTTGCAAGAGTGTTTGGATGGATTGCTTTTGCCGGTTTCGTCGTGACTATCGGACAAGCCACCTTAGTTGTGCAGACCGTGATAGTAATAGTCACACTGTCAGCCACTGTCTTGACAGCGGTTGGAGTCGGGACTGGGAGAGCTGGTTTGGGGACAAGTTTGCAAGTCGCCAGGATGGAGCACCCTCATCGAAATGGGAGACGTGGTGAGGCATATGCAATGCTTCATCTGAGCAAGGAAGAGGAAGAAACCATGGTAGAGTGGGCACTGTTCCCTCAGAGACGAAACACGAAATGGTGGAATCAATATCGGAAATACAAAAGGGCTGAGGACGAAGCTATAACGATTTATGGTAACGATTCGGATATGGAAAAACCCTGAAGAATGCCTGCTGTTGGGCGGATTAAGTGGACCGTAGAAAGGACGATGTCCTTTTTGGGGGAACTTGACATGTCGTTTCTCAAGATCAAAATCGAAGTATGATGTTCATAGCCTCTCGAGTATAGCGCACGTTCAAGGCAGAGAAAAGCGCCGAGTAGGTAAAATGCCGTGAGGTTTTGGGTCAAGTAGTGGACGGCGGTACCTTGAGGCTCAGTTTTACCATAGGGGCTATATACCATATGATGTTTGTGTACTGTGGATTGGTCACAGTTTTATTCTGGCAATCTATCGTGATTGACGGTTGAGTTTATAAGGGAGACCTCGGACCGCTCGAACAAGTCTGAATCGCAGCGGGAGCTTCGGTCTCGAGTGATTCGGCTTGGGATGCATGACGACGGGGCACCCTAGAAGTGGGATAAACCAGTCCACATTCGGGCTAGTCATGATCTAGCAGCATCCCAATTCTTGTGCCCTGCGAGGCGGTGAGCAAGGCTGCAAAGGAGCATGGTGGAACACAGCCCGCACTAGGTAGGACGCAACACATACTGTAGTAGGAGCCTAAACAAGCTGCATTCAGCCCGGCTTTGCCCATGTCATTGTATAAGAGGGGCGCTACTTCCCCTTCACTCTTCCAGCTTGTTCGATAGAACCGGCAAAAGATAAAGGTACAGGTAGTAGAGGGTTAGAATTGGCTGCGGCTGTGCTTCACTGATAAGGCTTTTGCACTTGACGCCAGATATGAGGACAAGATCACAGAAACGTTGTCCTAATTGCTACGACCTCAATTCGGACAATTTGCTTGGAGATGGAATGGTTTCTGCAACCACTTCCATACCCCGCCTCCGAGATACGCGAGCTCGTGGCTGCCAATTTTGCGCTCTGTTATGCGAAGCATTCGATCACTTCTATCGTGAAGGAGACCTTGACTGGCCGGACCAACGCATTGAACTACACTTTGAGCGAGGCCAGGCAGTCGAGATTCGCAGGAGACTCACCATCTTCGTTCGCTTCCCTCGAATTTTCCTATACTCGCCTCCTGGTACGTGAAACATGATATCGGAGGCCTCGTTCGACGTTTCGCATGTCCCTTCTTTTCTCGCCAATCAATAACGCTATCTAGGTACTATCCCGGCATGGGAGATGTTGGGATCGATAACGGAACTCTCAAAGCAAGCCGATGCCACAGAATGCCTCGATCTGCAAATGAAATGGCTCGATGACTGTATCAAGAATCACGAAAAATGTTCCCAGAACTCTCCGGCATATTTGCCGAAGCGATTGATAGAGATAAGTCTTGACGGCCCTTCGATACGACTTATTGAGCCATACAAAATAGTCGCTCCTTATGCAGCTTTGAGCCATTGTTGGGGCGGAAAGCAGGTCTCAACGAAAACATCGTCGAATCTACAACTCAAAAAAACCAGCATTGATTGGAAAACTATGCCACTGGTCTTTCAAGATGCCATTACAATGACCCGGAACTTGGGTCTTAAATATCTCTGGATCGACTGCTTATGTATCTTACAAGACAGCCTTCTAGATTGGGAAACTGAATCCTCTCAAATGGGCAGTATATACGGGGGAGCACAAGTAGTCATTGCTGCTAATGTTTCTCCTAATAGCGAGGTCTCTTTTCTTACGCGGCATGAAACACCGGTTTCACACCCGCTCGAACTCAAATACAAACGACGAGACGGACATTATATTATGGTCAAAGCTCGACCTCATATTTTGTACAGTCTTGAGCCTCTGGAATCCCGAGCATGGGCATTTCAGGAACAGTGGTTGTCAACTCGCTTACTGCGTTATACGGCTCATGAGGTGATATGGACCTGTAACACGAAAACAGATTGCGAATGTCATAGCGGTGACCATGCAAACACATCTCATTTCAAGTCACCTTATGCACTCATAGATCAAATTTCACCCAGTCCACGACTCGAAGCTAATACATCTGAATGGTTCTGGCGATGGCAGATTCTACTCAATAGGTTCACGTCTCTAAAGCTCACCAAGCCGTCTGATAGGCTCCCTGCAATCTCAGGAATAGCTTCAATAGTATCTCAGGCTACGGGTTCCGCTTACATATGCGGCTTATGGAAGGATCATCTCTTGTTTGATCTTCAGTGGACAGCCTCAGACATTGCGCTACCCAATGAATTGGACGATCTAGAGTCTGAAAGGTTTCGGTCACTGATTCCCCATACGAGTCCCACATTGATGTATCGGGCTCCGACCTTTTCGTGGGCCTCGGTAGAGGCCGAGATACTTTACCAAGATAATTATCACCATGAGATCTTCACACCCTATGACGACGATATCATCCTCGATAGTCACATCATTGATGCATATTGCACTCTGAAAGGCTCCAACCCTTTCGGCGAGGTCACTGATGGCTTCGTCGTCATGGAAGGTCCTCTTATACAGGCATGTCTCAGCTCCGAACAGGGCAGAAAGACGACGAATAATCAGTATCGACTACGTTGTAGTGATGAAGATCAGGATATGTATGGCGATGTCCCAGTAGTCGAAGGAACGGGGCTCGATACATGGGGAAGACAAACCCCTACCATCCGAAGAGCTTTGCACGCAGAGATACCGTTTCTGGTACACGGAGATCAATCACCGCCGATAAATGGCACAGTTCACTGCATCTGCCTCTATCATTGCATTACAGGCAAGCGCCTGGCCCTCGTCCTCGGGCTCTCAGCCCGTACTCCCGGTGCTTACGAGCGGCTCGGGAAAATGTTCTGGCCCGTAGCTTCACAGGCGTGGGTTGATGGACGCGCATCGGTGTCGAACAGTTGGTTTGAAGGGGCAAAAAACAAAATTGTTAAAATTGTCTGAAGAATAGGTGGAGTGAGCGTAGTCAAGACTCGCCCCCGAGATGGATGCGAGATGAAGTTGACAACCATGGTTGTGAATGCTTTGCGAATATGACAAGGTTAGTTCCAGCTATTTGCTTGACGTGTACGGCGCAGTAACATTGTCAGCCGTAGACTATACAAATCTGAAGCTAAGAGGGAAGACATTATTCCAGTCCCTTGGACAAAGGCCTGATGTTAGGGCAGGGTCGAAGGATATCTACTTCGCTGCTTCTCCCTGCTCCATCGTGCTCCTCCGTGCTCCCTGTATACTTCCCTATATACCCTTTATATTCCTCGATACTCCCTGTTCCCCATATATCTTTTGTGCTCCTCCATGCTCCCTGTGTGCCCCTCTGTGCTCTTCCTGAGCGACTTCCTGCTCGTCATGGCCATTCTGCCCCTTGTCAATCTCGGCAACGGGCTCTGGGCAACTCGTGTTGGATACGAATCGAAGCCGGACTGCAACAAGGAAAGCTGTCTGCGATCATTATGGGGCGAGGTGGAAGGAGGAGGAGCAGTGAAGGCTAGCGCTTAATTCCTGTTGAGATTTGGGGCTTACACGGATGATTGATCGAATGATCACTACTTCTTAAAACTTATGTGAAAGGACTACTCTACTTCTTGTTGTAACAAATTCGCAGGTGATGAATCGAACTGACCAATGAGAAGACCTCAACAGCTTCCATAGGAAGAAAATTGGACCTTTTACCGGTGTCGCTAGTAATCGGCCCAGTCCGGATGAAACCTAGCTTGAAAGGAAGGTGGGCTGGGGTGAAGATAAAGTTGGGGTCTACGAACGTTGCTTCCTCGCAATGAATTGTAAGTCAGTCAAGTACTGCTTTGCCGCTGGGCCGGATGCTGTGGAAGAAAATCCTACATGGATCACATACCGAGTCCTGCCAACCCACGTCAGCCCCTTAGCGTGAAGTACCGATGCAAGGTTAAGAGCGAGGAGTATGATCACAAAGGCTACTACGGGTATCCAGTACGAAAAGGTATAGATATCGGGAAGCTAAAGAAGGGTGACCTTCAAGATAAATCTGTCGACTATATTGTCACATTTCTTCAACAATGGCTTTACTTTGGTCTTCTAGAAGAAGTTTTCCGGGCCTGCGATGTTTCCATCGCCGTATCTGACTTCGTTACCGACCTTCGGGGTGGAACGGCCATTGAAGGTTGCGCTCCCGGGACCACGGGGATGTCCAAAGCTGATTGCTTCAGGGCATGCACCATCACCACCGTCTATTGATGATGGAGCTCTCGATGGACACCGACTTGCTATCACCACCAGGGTATTGCCCGTCAAATTGTGTCAGTGGGACGTCAATGAAAAGGCTGTATCGGTGGAAGAAAGAAAGAGTCACGAAGAGAATATATATGGGATACTTGCAGACGCAGAGGAACTTCTCGGCATCTTCACGTATAACAAAAACTCACATCATGACAGAGAAACTACCGGCCTTGTGCTCGATCGAATCATGCCGCAAGATCTCGAGATATCAATCAGAATTCTGATAGATACTCTATCAGCCTTTGGACGTTTGCCTAGCCGAACCGCCTCAGCCTTCTCACCAAGCAATCTTTGAAAGATTTCATTCGACGTGCTCGTGAACCCAGTGTTGTGACAGTTGCGAACGGTGCGTGTGGACCGTGGATTACCGTTCATCATGGCTTTCAGTAGCCTCTCAACCAAAGTAGTCTTTCTCATTGCTGATAATCTTGGACCGAAGGACATGAGCTCACTTCCACGAACTTCTCGTGACTCCACTCCTCCAAAACCCTCATGATATTGATCTTCGGAACGAGAAGGGCGAGACACCGCTGCTATGCGCCGTTCAAACAGGAAATGAAGAGGTTGTGGACCAATTACTAGAAGCTGGTGCAGACCCTTCCGCGTCGACCACTGCTGGACCTGAAGATGAGGCTCGTCGACAACTCGAGCTAGAAATCTATGAAAGAACAGAATACAATCGCAACGCCGAAGAGAAGTCTACGAAATCTACGTCAAACGTGGTTACAACGTGGGGAGATATGGGGAAGGGTTCAAGAGACCGCTACACTTTGCGGCGCAGAAATGACACAGGAACATCGTCAAACTCCTTCTCAACGCTGGCGTCGACGCTTCGGCCACAACGTATGACAAGCGGACTGCACTACATTACGTTGCAAGTGGAAATCATGAAGACGTTCCAATTGCTTTTAGCAGCGGGCATTGATGCTTCTAAAGAGGATTCCTCTGGGATGACTGCGTCTGACTATGATTCTCCGGTTCAACTAGATTAGCTGTCCCCAGCCTACGAAGAGCAATCTCCCAACACCTTCTGATACAAGCTTTCCCTACCTCTATTACCAATACACTTCTTATCAAAGCTCGAAACCTTTTGTCACCACTGCTCGGCATGAATGGCCGTTTTCAGACAAGGCCCATAGCGAAAGGTCGATTCAAGCTCGATGGCGGCTGCGATATAAAGGGACAGATGGAGAGGGTACGAAGGATGGGGAGTGAGGAACAAGGGGTTCCGATTATGGATGCTTATGGAAGCATCCAAAGGCTGACGCACGATTGAAGCACCACAAAAGGCAAAGACAGCGCCAGTGATCTTCGGCACAGATAATTCTCTTGACGCTTCGGCTGTACAATGAAGAAATCCTGTCAGATCGTTCTTTCGGCCCTCGTGGCTCTGGTAGCTGCAAGTCCGTTCAACTGCCCGCCGGTCGCGACTGTGACTGTGACTTACGGGAACGGGCATTCGACAGCTTCAAGTTCCGTTCCAGTCACGAGTGCTCCGGACCCTCAAAGTACTACAACTACCGATAGCTCAGGCGCTTTTACGCTCCTTGAGACCGCACTACAAGCGTCTATTCAAACCGCACTGTCTTTTTGCTTCATTGAAACGTTTCGCGGCTCTTTTCTGGCGAATGCTATCTCTCGTTTAGTATTTCGCATTTTACATCAAACATTCATTCAAACTTGTCTGTCATTACTAAGCCTTAGCTTGATAGTATAGTAATACTTTGCCAAAAATGCCGTGCCTCCGCTTGCTTGATATTATCTGAGGTAAAACATTGTTAATCATCAAGGGAGGAAGGGCAGAGCGAAGCTCTAGGTACGAACAAAATAAATCGACTCCGACACCTCAGGAGGGATCTTATCGTTACCAGGCCGTCGCTTCCAATCGGCGCTAAAGTCTGTCCACTTCTGAAGCATGGTGTACATAGATGGTTCCTTCTTACCGGCACTGCAGCCGCGCACAACACCCTCTATAAAGTGCTTTGCCGTTTTTATAGCGTGAGAATTGGCATCAGGGTTTCTTCTAACGTACCTAGTCCACCAAGACAAGACATCGTCAGTAAGGGTCGTACAATATTTCGTAGTGATGGGGAAAGACATGAAGACTCACTCATCCCAAAGGACTAGCATCCAATTATAGTTGATTTCAATATTAGACTCGAGGTGCTTGGACACCTTATCGCCATTAATATTGGCCTCGATCAAGGACTCCAGACCATTCGTTTTCGCATCATCAAAGAACTGTGCTACAGTCCTCTTTTTCTGTACCATTGGAGTCGAGGTTGGGACGAGAATTATAGCAAGACAAGAATGCCCTGGCCATTGAGACATATAGAGCGAAGAGAGGCAAAGGCCGTGATATGTGGAGTGGATATGAGATGACAACGTCCACAATGGCGTATTTGCTACACAGATGAGTTGCCACAAGCCGCAGGCACTTAGAAGTGAAGGGGAAGAGTAAGAGTGAAAGAGTAAGAAGGCGAGGGCAGAAGATAACGTGGTGGGCTGTTGGTGGAGCCATAATCGGCTCCTCTCTGATTAGTATCCAAAACGAGTTGAATGGACGCTCTCGTTTAAACTTATAAGAAAGCATTACCAGCTAAAGAGAAGGAAGTGGCTGAGGGGGAGCACGGGGGAGCAATGAGGGAGCAGGGGAGAGCAGCGAGGGAGCATGGGGGAGCAGAGGGAGAGCAGATGGACGAAACGGTCTTTAGCGGGGGAGCAAAGCGGCGGCACCTTAGTCAGCGAGCGGTCACGTGTTGGCCTGGGTTCGGGGATACTATATATATATATTTTGTTGGTGGTTGTGTGGATGGTGGGACGGAATTGATTGGAATTGATTGGTGGGAGGATGTGGGCATGTGTTTGTGTAAGTTGTGTCATGAGTCATCACTGTCACGTGATTTGTGTGGGAGGTGATTGGTTGGTTTTTTTTCGTGCCAGCTTTGTCTATTACTCACTCGATTCTTCTCCGGCGGGTGTTTGTGTTTGTGTTTGGTGCTTGGGTACAGAGTAACTCACCTTACCTTGGTCATTAGAATTGCCTCATCCGTATTTCTTGTTCTTCGGTTGTGACTACTGTCGAGTGTCGAGACCAGTGGGTGACCAGTGAGTGTCCTCCTACGGATAGGATACTCTGTACAGAGTACTACGGATAGGTCATCCCAGTTTCCCCAACCACGCAGCCCTAAATCAGTGCAACTTCTGGCAATCCCACCCAACGCTCCCAATCATCCTTTTACTTCTTATTATTCAGCTTCATCGCAAATCAAAACGCAGTACATGTTTGAGTACTGAGGTCCAATCACCGAATCAACCGACTCAATCTCTCCCTCTCCTGCTTTCTCATCACTAACGCGAATTCCGTTGCGACTCCGCCTGTGCCTCTAATCTCCACTCCAAAATCCTTCCCGGCACAGCCAATCCTCAACCTACTCCACTCCACTCCACTCCCATGAAACGGTCATTCTTTCCTCCAACGGTGACGGCAGCTGGACCTCTTCCGTGACTGCTTCCTATCATGGGCGTCGGTCGCACGATGAGGCGAGAATTTTCCCTCTCCTCCCTACGGGTCGTAAGTCTTAGCTCTCGTCTCCCCCAATCGGTGTTTGCGAACGGTCATCCGAAACACGTCCAGAGAGAAGGGTTTCCGGCAACAACTCAAAATCGAAACGAAACTGACTGTGAACAAGAACGCCAACGTTCCTCCAGCAGAAGAAATCGCCATCGACGACGACACCGACTCGCCTCCATACAGCCTCCCACTCTCTCCGCTATGGAACGACCAAGTCTCCATCCTCAACTCTCCTTTGACCTCCGACAAGCTTACGCACTGCTGGTGAGCAAGACCAATCCGCCAGATTCAGATGAAGAGGATGAAAATAACGATGCGCTGAAGACGTACGAGGCCGAACGGACAGCCAAGTATGTGGCCCTGGTGAGTGCGGCGGAGGCAAAGGCGGCGGAGGCGGAGGCACGAAGGAAAAAGGAACAGGATGCGATGGCGAAGAAAGCATCATCTCGAAAGGAAGAGCCATCGAGATATTCCTTGCGCCGTCGTCGTGAAGCTCAAGACGCTGCGCTGAAACCCGCCCCGAACCCAAAAACCCAAAAACATCCTGCAACAATTTCGGGTAGGCAGCAGCAGAGCCAGAGCAAGGTAGCCGAAATTTTGGGTCCTGCCATCGAGCCACTACCTCCTGTGCATGCGACAATCATCGAGAGGAATTTGCGGGGCAAGCAAAAGGAAGCTGAAGCTTTGAAGCAGATTCAAGCCAGTATGGGAGCTCGACCTCTAACTTCGGCGGCGGCTTCCATAGATTATAATGTAACAGCTGCATCGAGCAAATCGACATCACGATCGAATTCCGACTATCAAGCTATTCATCAAGCTGGCTCCACGGGAATGACTTCGGCTGCTATGACACCAAATATGGATGGAAGAATGTCGAGGATGCGAAGACCATCAGATGAATCGTATCGGGATAAAGAAGACACTGAAGCTTGGATAAGAGAGCTTGCCCGTCGTCGTGCAGATGAGTACATCAGCAGTGGACGAGCCTCGAGGAATGGGAAACGAACTTCAAGATTCTCCCGCAAGGCCGGCGCCTCTGATGACGACCGGCCCGGAAGTCGTGCAGGAAGTATAGCCAGTAGTATCACTGGTGGTTTTAGCAACTACTTCCGCCATGGAGGCAGTACTGACAGTTTACACTCCACGCGCACTGGTCGCTCCGGACTATCCTCTTCTCTGGGCCTTTTAGAATATCAACACCGTATCAGTTTTCGTTGAACAGCTTTCTAATCAGTCCCTAAGACAAGGCCAGACATCTCAGTAAGTGAATCGTAGATCTGCTTTCCAGACTTGTCGTCTAGTAGCGAAATCCACATAGACGACTTCAAGATTTCTTGCCCATCTTTCCACGTTTTTACTCCACATCTTTCGGCTTGTCTTCGCAAGTAATCAGCCAACCACAGTTCATCCGAAACGCTAAACAATGAAATAGCCCCGATCATGAGGAGCCACAGTGATATCCGAGGGGGAATTGTATCCCCGAGGGCGTGGACTTGGAGGTAGTTTCGATAGGACTCAGAAAGAGGATGACAGGGAAGTCTCATGTCCTGCCACTGCAAGAAAATATGATGAGTAAAAGCCAATAGACCAAGCCGTGAGGACTCATCGAGCGTGCCGGCTGCAAAGCCCATGCGAAGAAGGCGATACATGACCGCTGTCATGGTTCCGTAGATTGTTGCAGGTTGGATTAGCATTCGAGTCTGTGTCCCCAGGTTGGCCAACAAACAGAACTTCCTCATGACGAGCCAAACTTCCGCCAAATGTCCATTCAGATCTTGAACGAGTTGCATGTCCTCTTGGGAATATATACTAGGGCTAAAGCTCGAGATCACCTGCTCCGGATAGTCAGGCAATGGTTCAGCCGGCTGACGGTAAAACACAGGGTCCGAGTTGGCAAGCAATGCAATACCGAGGTCACATCTGCGAAGTATCAGTACAAAGGGTTCATTGGGGAACTTGCATTTTAAGGACCTCCAGATTTCCACCAGGAGCTTCGGGTTGTCTTGAAAGACTCGCACCCCCCCACGCAAGTTCGTCATCTCCCAAAGGCCATGCATGTGCTGCTGAGCTATCTCAACATGTCCACCAAATTGTGCAGCACCAGCCAACTTCAAGACGACACCAATTGTAGCATCCGAGATTTTCGCTTCTTCGTCATCCCCACCGAGTCTCTCACGAATGAGTTTGAGCCCCTTCTGGTGGTGTAGCGTCGCTACCGGGTTGACCATGTCCTCCGATTGGCGGCGCAAGACCCTGTCAATGAAGCTTTGTACCGCGAACGCGTTGATATGGAAGGCCGCGGCATCGCGTCCGATCGGATAATGCCACGCCTTGCCTTCGGGTTGGAAACCCATCTCGGTTAGCAAAGGGAACATGATTCGCATAGCCACAGTTGAGACTGACAGTCAT
>JAABUQ010006098.1_pt1 | contig 18583 bp, 18 predicted proteins | sample 5560001 | NCBI WGS metagenome assembly JAABUQ01 (sample SAMN10711888, study PRJNA513371) | rock metagenome | isolation source: Antarctica rocks | place: Antarctica: Victoria Land, Finger Mt nord | collected 2015-12-18
AGATTACAGCGCCCACCGAGCCTTGAGCCGGCTCTCAGCCGGAGCACGCTTCAGGCGGCTTCAGCCGCACCCCACGACTTTCAGTCGCAAAGGATTCTACCGGCTTTGAGCCGGTAGTCTTTAAAAGTGGAACGGCGCCCAAGTGCCGAACTTCTTACGCAGCCTTTTGTTGCGGAAGCGCGCTTTCCACCCGCGCGACCTGAATGTCTTTCGCGATACCCAGCCGCTTCAAGACTTTGAGTTGCAGCCACGAGGGGTCGAATTCATACCACGCCAGTCCATGCCTCGCCGAGGTGGGGTGTGCATGGTGGTTGTTGTGCCAGCCCTCTCCGAAAGTCAGCAGGGCCACCCACCAGTTGTTGCGCGAGTCGTCGCGAGTCACAAAGCGGCGCGAGCCCCACATGTGCGTCGCGGAATTCACCAGCCAGGTAGCGTGCAGCCCCACAACCACCCGCAGACAGATGCCCCACAGGAACATGGACCAGCCACCAATCGCGAACAGCAAAGCGCTCAGCGCAAGCAGGGGAACCCAATGGTAGTTGTTCAACCAGACGTAGAAGCGGTGCTTTGCCAAATCAGGCGCGTACTTCGACATCATGCGCGTATTGCTATGGTTGCTCGCTCCGAAAAGCAGCCAGCCGACATGTGCCCACCACGCGCCGTCGTGCGGAGTATGCGGATCGCCCTCATGATCTGATTTCTGATGGTGGATGCGATGTGTCGCCACCCAGAAAATGGGGCCACCCTCCAGCGTTAAGGCGCCACATACGGCAAAGAAATATTCGAGGCCAATCGGTATTTTGTACCCCCGATGCGTCAACAGGCGATGATACCCAAGACTGATGCCCAGACCTATCGTCATCCAATACAGGAAAATCGCTACCGCAACGGCGCGCCAAGTAAATGTGAACAAAGCGGCCAGCGCTCCTACGTGAAACAGCGCCATGACGATGGTGGTGGGCCAGTTCAGTCGCTCCACTTTCGAGGCTTTATCGAAATTTGCGACCATCTGCTCTTCTACAACGGGCATATACTTCGAACCTAACAGGTAATCGGCATTTCCTTTGTAAGACTTGTGTAATTTCCAAGACGAAACGCGGGAAATGCGCCGGCTGGAAACGCCGTCTCATGGAAGAATAATCCGGGACTGCCGTCCAACTCGTGCGGACCCCGCAGAAGGCCGCCAGGCGCAGCGGAGTTCCAAAACCCTACTTCGGCTCCGGCACTGTGGGCTCGGTGTAAGCCTTCTCAAGATCAGCTTGGTACTCGCCGTAGAGAGCCTTGATGCCGGAAAACTCCGTCTTGATCTGCCGCAGGTATCCGGGCCGAGTGGCTACATCAAAGAGCAGAGCCGCCATCGACTGAGCGTCGGTAAGGAAGCCCGCGTGGCCAACGCCCGTGAGCGCGTCTGCTTCCATCTGGTATGTGTGATTGGCCGCAGTCGAAGTTTTCGCGGCAAAACCCATTCCAGGGATCTCGCGCGAGATACTCCCGGTCTCTTCATAACCCTCCGGCTTCCCCGGTTCCGTCTGAATGCCCGTTGCGCCATACCTCTTCATGTACACAAACGCGGGTTCGGCTAGGCTCGCAACCGAGATGCCGTCGCGCAATCGTCCGTAGTTGTCGATCTTTACCTTGGTGCCCGTCGACAGCGCGGCAGCTTTGGCCGCATCATCCACAAACTTGCGTACCTGGCGCAGGTAAACTTCGTCCGGATAGCGAATGTAGAAATCGGCCGACGTGCGATCCGGTACCACATTGGGCGCCGCACCGCCTTCCGTAATAACGCCCTGAACGCGGGCTTCGGGCCGCATGGAACTGCGCACGCTATCGATGTTGTTAAACAGGTGAATCACCGCCTCAAGCGCGTTCCGCCCAGCCCACGGCGTCATCTGATGCGCCGGAGCGCCGCTGAACGTGTACTTCACTCCATCTATGTTGAGGCAGCAAGTGCCGAAGCCTGCCGCCGGCCTGACGGTTGCTCCCACCGCATGACTGCGCATCAGCACGTCAATGCCCCGGAAAACGCCCGCCTCAAACATCACGGTCTTGGCAACCGGGGGCATCATCTCTTCGCCGGGCGTGCCGAAAACTGTCACGGTACCGGGAAGTCTATGCGCATCAAGATACTCTGCGATGGCGATAGCAGCGGCCATTCCGATAGGCCCCTGCGTGCTGTGCTGGTCGCCGTGGAACGCGCCTTTGGTGCCGCGCAGAGCATCGTATTCCAGAATGACTCCAAGATTCGGGCCGGTGTTGTTGGGGATACTCAACTTCCGCTTGTACTTCGCGACAAACGACGTGCGCAGCTCCGCGATTCCAGCCTCCGGTTCAAAACCGTACTGCTGTAGACGCTGAGTCAGGATGTGTACGGCACGATCTTCCTTGAATCCGATCTCGGGATCGCGCGTTATCTTGTCACCCAACGCGAGCATCTCCGAATCCATCAGCTCTTTCGCCCGCGCCACAACGCTGTCGCGCTCGGCATTCGGAGCTGTTACTAGTTTCACAAGAGCAGGGATATCGAGCGACTGCTCTAGTGCATCCAGCTTTGCGATCACATCGCGCGCGGCTTGCCGCTCCGTCGGCGTCTCCTGCGCCAACGCAGCGCACGTGATGAAAAGCACCATCGGCAGAATACGGAACGTCTTCTTCAGCGGCTTCATAACAGGCTTTCCATCATAGCCGGGCCGCCGGCAAACGGTATCGCGAGAATGGCAGAAAGCGTCTGCTACTGTCTAACGCTCATTACCACTCAACCCGCTTCAATCCCGACACAAAATCAAAAATGCCGGTCTCGCCTCAGTAGTGGCACCGCGAAGTGTACCCGCCCTTGCAGAGCCGCCTCCATAATCCAACGCCTCGTGGGACTGAGTGTACCGGCACATGCGTTACGCTCTGAACCTGAGACATCCGTTACAAGCCCCTTGCGGTGCCTATGGTTGGAGTTCAGGCGGCCCGAAAAGACGTATATCAGTCGCGAGGCCGTGGGAATGTGGGAATCCCGCAGGGATTTCCAAAGAGTGTGGGAAGGGCGGGAAGCCGGCATTATGGCTTTCCATACTCTGTCATTTCCATGGCCTGCTTTTCGCACGGCAATGCTGGATAAACCGATATGCCGCCACCCAGCTCAATGCGCCGCAGCCGCCACGAGACGCTTATCGTACTCATCGGTTGTCGATGAGTGCATTGGCGATTTTGCGCAACTCGAGGAGCAATTTGGCCTGTTACAGCAGCTGAAGCGTTTTATAGAGCCATTGGGCTATTGACCCGAGGTTTCCTTGGCAGATGCTGCATGATCGGTGTGAAGTTCTTGCGTGAGGCCAACGTTATGGAGTGGGGACTCGGCCTTTGATCCTACGCGCTCCTTTCGAGCCAATCCGCTTTGGCTCGTTAGCGTGCAAAGTCTCACCGCGTTCAAGCATGGCAACAAAACTCGCGATCTTACGCGCGCGCGTCTCAGGTTTTCCTGCGGTACCGATGCGGTACAACACGGCGTAGCGGTTCGCTCCGGTTAGTGTGGCGAAGAACCTCGCCGCCTTTATGTTTGCATCGAGGGCAGCTTGCAAATCCGGCGGCACCGTCGCCCGGCTGGCAGGGGCATAGGCGGCATTCCAGCGTCCGTCGGCTTTAGCCGCTTCGATTTCCGCCAATCCCGCCGCTACCATCCTTCCGGCCTCGATAAGTTCGAGCGCCCGTGTGCGATTCACCTCCGACCACCTGCTGCGAGCCTTGCGCGGCGTGAAGCGAATCAGCCAGCAATGAGCGTCATATTTGTCGAGCTGACCATCGATCCAGCCGTGGCAAAGCGCAACGTCAATTGCATCCGCCTTAGTCAGACTGGGAATGCCGGACCCTTTCTTGGCGATTTTGAGCCACAGACCTGGCGTCGTCCTTGGTTGATTGGCGAGCCAACTTGCAAAGGCTGCCGCATTGGAGAAGCCGAGGATTGGCAAACTCGCTTTGGTTTCTGTATTCGTGCCCTTTTTATTGCGCACAACGAACCTCCTCGCCAGCTCCGTGACAAACTGAGCTCACACCGAAGTCTATTGCGCAAGCATTTCCCTTGTCCAAGCATAGGGCCTTGCCCGAGCCGATGTAGCCTTTAGCTTTAGGGGCCTGGACATACGCCACAGGCTCCCCGACGCCAAAAGGTTTCTGCGATCTGCGGAAGGAAGGCTCCTTCCGCGCTGCGACCGCATTGCGTTCTCCGCTTCCTACCTCTGCGGGCCGTTCCCGCCCGCAACGCCCACCCCGAAAATCATGTGCGCTGACGCGCACAAATAAGGAAGACAGGCCTCGCTAAGGGGTGAGTGTACCTATCGCGATCCCCAACCTTAATCCCATATCCTATAGAAAGATGAGCACCGCCATGTCTCTCCCAAAGACCTCCGCCAAGCGTAAATCTACTCGCGTTCGCGAGCGCGCCACTGTAAACCAACCGTTCAGCCAAAACTCGGTGAACAAAACCGCCCGCATCAAGGGCGCCACCGAAGTCCACAGCATCTGCCCTTACTGCGCCGTCGGCTGCAGCCAGTTGGTCTACGTCAAAGGCGGCAAGATCATCGACATTGAGGGCAACCCCGCCAGTCCCATCAACGCCGGAAAGCTCTGCCCCAAAGGCGCAAACACTTTTCAGCTCTCGACCAATCCACACCGCGTCAAGCATGTCATGTATCGCGCGCCGTTCTCAGATAAATGGGAGCGCCGCCCGCTCGATTGGGCCATGGACCGCATCGCGCAGCTCAGCAAGGAAGCTCGCGAAGAAGGCTTCGTCGAAAAGCGTGATGAAACCACTCTCAATCACATGACAAACGTCATGTCGCTCGGCGGCGCCACCATGGATAACGAAGAAAATTATCTCATCAAAAAGCTGCTGAACGGCGGCTTAGGCGTCGTCCCCATAGAAAATCAGGCCCGTATTTGACATAGCGCTTCGGTGCCCGGTCTGGGTGCCTCACTCGGTCGCGGCGCGGCCACCAGTTTTCAGGAAGACATGCAGAATGCCGACTGCATCCTCTTTATGGGTTCGAATATGGCCGAAGCCCATCCCGTCGGATTCCGCTTTCCTATGATGGCCCGCGAGCGTGGCGCCAAGCTCATTCACGTAGATCCGCACTTCTCGCGCACTTCCGCCATGTGCAACAAGTACGTGCCCATTCGCACCGGCAGCGACATCGCCTTTCTCGGCGGCCTCATCCATTACATTCTCCAGAATGATCGCTGGTTCCGCGAATACGTGATGGCTTACACGAATGCAACCACCATCATCACTGACAAATTTCAAGACACCGAAGATTTAGATGGTCTCTTCAACGGCTACGATCGCGAGAAGCGCGCCTATGATCCCGACAAGATCGCCTGGCACTACGCCAGCGAACCGGGTCAGTCGAAAACGCACACGCCCATCGAGATCAAGTCCGAATCGTTCAGCGAACGTCTTGGCCATCTTGAGAACCCGCTGCCTGAAACCGACCCCACGCTCCAGAATCCTCACTGCGTCCTCAATATTTTGAAGCGCCATTACCAGCGGTATACGCCCGAAATGGTCGCCTCCATCTGCGGATGTACAGCGGAAGACTTCCTCGAAGTCGCCGACACCGTCTGCCGGAACTCGGGCCGTGAGCGTACCACCTGTATCACTTACGCCGTCGGCTGGACCCAGCATTCTACCGGCGTGCAAATCATTCGCGCTGCCGGCATTGTTCAGTTGCTGCTCGGTAACATCGGCCGTCCCGGCGGCGGCATCATGGCCATGCGCGGTCACGCCAGCATCCAGGGCTCCACCGACGTCCCCACTCTCTATGAGCTTCTGCCCGGCTACCTCGCGCAACCCGCCTCCCTGCGTGATCATGGCGATCTCCAGGGCTATCTCAAACATGAAGAAGTGAAGACCGGCTATTGGGCCAATCTGCCCAAGTTCATGGTCAGCCTGCTGAAGGCCTGGTACGGCAACGCAGCCACAACGGAGAATGACTACGGTTTCGGATGGGTGCCCCGCATCGACGACAACTATTCCCAACTCGCCTCCTTCGTCCGCATGGCGGAAGGAAAGATAAAGGGCCTCTACCTCTTTGGCCAAAATCCGGCAGCCGGCGCTCCCAACGGCAAGCTGAACCGCGAGGCGCTCAAAAAACTAAAGTGGCTGGTGGTCCGCGACTGGTTCGAAATTGAAACCGCTTCTTACTGGTACAAAGGTCCCGAAAGCCCGGATCCCAGCACCATCGGCACGGAAGTCTTCTTCATGCCCGCCGCCTCTGGTCCTGAAAAGGAAGGCACCTTCACCAACACCCAGCGTCTTCTTCAGTGGCACGACAAAGCCATTGATCCACCGGAAGACTGCCGCTCAGACGCCTGGTTCGTCTATGATCTCGGCAAGCGCATGAAGGCGCTCTATGCCGGGTCCGCCCGTCAGCGCGATCAGGGCCTGCTCAATCTCACCTGGAATTACGACTACGACGAACCCCAGCGTCTGCCCGATGGCTCCCTTACTACCATCGAGGGTGAACCCGACGTGAACAAGATTCTCAAGGAGATCAACGGCTACACCGTCGCTGATCGCCGTCAGGTCCGCGACTTCTCTGAGCTCAAAGACGACGGCAGCACCGCCTGCGGATGTTGGATTTATAGCGGTGTCTATCCGGAAGAAGGCAAGAACCGCGCACGCTCCCGCAAAACCACGCCCGGCAATTACACCAGCCCCGAATGGGGTTTCGCTTGGCCGCTCAATCGCCGCATGATGTACAACCGCGCCTCTGCCGACCCCCAAGGCAAGCCTTGGTCCGAGCGCAAAAAGTATATGTGGTGGGATGAACAGCAGAAGAAATGGACTGGGCCCGACGTCCCCGATTTCGAGCCCGGCAAGTCACCCGATTACCGTGCGACTCCTGACGACACCGGCATGAACGCCATCGGCGGAGACGCGCCATTCATCATGAAGCCGGATGGGCGCGGTTGGCTCTTTGCGCCTACAGGCGCCAAAGACGGTCCGCTCCCGACGCATTATGAGCCGCTCGAATCCCCGGTGCCGAACCTGCTCTACGCCCAGCGCGAAAACCCCACCATCGAACGCTACGACGTTCCGCTCAACTCGAAGAATCCACCGAACTCGGAATACCCCATCGTCGCCACCACCTACCGCTTAACTGAGCACTATCTCAGCGGCCCCATGAGCCGCTTTAATAGCTGGCTCAATGAACTGCAGCCTGAGATGTTCGTCGAAATCAGCCATGAACTCGCAGAGCAAAAAGGTATTGAGCATGGCGGCTGGCTTGTGGTCTGGAACACCCGCGCCGCTATCGAAGCCCGCGCCATGGTCACCGGCCGCATGCTGCCCCTGAAGGTAGACGGCAAAACGCTTCACCAAATCGGCGTGCCGTTCCATTGGGGCTTTGCCGGCGAAACCGTCGGCGCCATTGCCAATGACCTCACTTCCATCACTGCCGATCCCAACGTCAGCATGCATGAAGCCAAAGCGTTCACCGTCAATGTGCGTGCCGGGCGCCTCGAACATCCCGCTGAAATGAAGCCCGATGCACCCGGCCTCTGGCCTTCGCGCGAAGCCTCGCCGGATACTCCGAAATCCGATCAACCCGAAGGACAAGTCATATGAACCATCAGCTCCAAAATATGGCTGGCGACTTTGCTGCCGATCTTGTCAACGCCTTCGAACGTCCCCAGCCGCCCGCCGAACTGGAGGAGACCGGCTTTTTTACCGACACCACCCTTTGCATCGGATGCAAAGCCTGCGAAGTAGCCTGCAAGCAATGGAACCAGCTGCCTGCCGACGGCTTCAACTGGACCGGCCATAGTTACGACAACACCGTCGCGCTCTCCGACACCACCTGGCGTCACGTCGCTTTCATCGAACAGTTCGATCAAACGGGACATGCCGATCGCTGGCTCATGATGAGCGACGTCTGCAAACACTGTGCACTGGCGCCCTGCGTGGAAGTCTGCCCTACCGGCGCGCTCATCTACAACGAATACGGCAACGTCTACGTGCAGCAAGATATCTGCAATGGCTGCGCCAACTGTGTCGTCGCTTGCCCGTTCGGCGTCCTCAGCCGCAACAAGGAAGACGGTCGCGCCCACAAATGCACCCTCTGTTACGACCGCCAGAAAGACGATCTCGTTCCCGCCTGCGCCAAAGCCTGCCCCACCGAATCTATCAAGTTCGGAAAAGTCAGCGATCTGCGCGAACACGCCAAAGAGCGCGTGGCGCAACTTCATGCTCGGGGAGAATCAGACGCCTATCTCTACGGCGCCGAACCCGGTGGCGAATACAGCGCGCTGAACTCATTCTTCCTCTTGAAAGACAAGCCGGAGCTCTACAACCTTCCCGAATCGCCGCGACGGCCAGCCGCGCACTTGAAACGCAATTACCTCTTCAGCTTCGCCGCCTCCATCGCCCTCACCGCGGCTTCTGCTCTCCTATTCCGAAGTGACACTAAGTAATGTCTCAAGTCCGCGAAAATACTGACCCGTCCGACCCGTTCACTAGGCAATCTGAAGCCTATGACGTGCAGAAGGCGGCTACGCCCGAACGCGTCAAAGAATTCGGCTATTACGGCCTGCCCATCCTGAAGCGGCCCTTCTGGAAATGGGAGATCGCCCTCTATTTCGTCTTCGAAGGCATCAGCGCCGGCACTTACGTCCTGTGTACGATGGCAGATTTCGTGGCTGACGAAGGCTTCCGCGACACCATCCGCAATGGTCGCTATCTGGCGTTCGCGACATTGCTTCCGTGCCCGCCGCTTCTCATTGCCGACCTCGGCCGCCCGGAGCGCTTCCATCATATGCTGCGCATTTGGAAACGCACCTCGCCCATGAATCACGGTTCTTGGGGGCTCACCGGCTACGGCATCTTTTGCGCGCTTTCCGCTGCTGCGGAATGGCCCGCACTCGGCGCACTGCGGCGCTTCCTCCCGCGCCGTTTGCTCAGCGTCCTCGGTATGCCTTTCGCCCTCACCATGCTCAGCTACCCTGGTGTGCTTTTGTCCACCACCGCTAATCCCATCTGGGCAAAAACCAACTTCCTTGGACCCTTGTTCGCCTCCAGCGGCATGAGCAACGCCGCCTCCGCTCTCACGCTGCTGAACTACAGGCGCCAAGACGAAGACGTCCACCACGCGCTCGCGAAATTCGAAGAGGTGGCCTCTGCCGCTGAAGCACTTGCTCTCGGCGCCTATCTCGTCAGCGCCCGCAAAGCAACGCGCCCGCTCTTCAAGGGCAAACAGTCCAAACTCTTCGTTTGGGGCGCCATCGTCGTCGGGCTCATTGCACCCGCCTTCCTCCGTCGCAGCAAAGCGAAAGTCATCCGTTCCGCAGTGGCCCCGTTGCTCACCCTCGCCGGCGGCCTAGCGCTCAAGTGGTCCATCACCTATGCCGGTCAGGAATCAGCCTTGGATGTGGAACTCGCCGTTCACAACTCGCCCTCCAAAACCGGTGAGCCCTTCTGGGGCCCCAACCAATCCAATTCCGTTCCTCAACATCGCTAAATTGCGGACGCTATTCGAGAGTCATTGTAGAGCTAATCCGCATCTATACCGGGGAGACTTCATGCCTGTACTGCAAAATTCATCTGCCGCGGCCATAGCGGTTTCGCTGCATGTCAATGGCATCCACCACACCCTGCAGCTCGAAGCCAGGGTGTCGCTACTCGACGCTTTGCGCGAAGTGGTCGGGTTGACTGGTAGTAAAAAAGGCTGTAACCAGGGCGCCTGCGGCGCATGCACGGTGCTGGTGGATGGCGAACGCATCAATTCCTGCCTCGCCCTTGCCGTTCAGTACCAAGGGCGCAAGATCACTACAATCGAGGGCCTTGCCAACCAGGACGGCCTGCACCCGCTGCAAACCGCCTTCATCAAGCACGATGGTTTTCAATGCGGCTACTGCACGCCCGGCCAGATCTGCTCGGCTATCGCCATGTTCAGCGAGTTCCAGAGTGGCCTTCCGAGTGCCGTCTCTCAACGTGTGGCCGACACCCGGATCATGTTTTCAGACGACGAGATCAAGGAACGAATGAGCGGGAATCTTTGCCGGTGCGGCGCCTATGTAGGCATCGTGGATGCCATTCATGAAGCCTTCGACGCGCAGGTGAGCAAATGAAAAATTTTGCTTACGCGCGCGCCGCCGATCTCGCCTCCGCCATTGGTTTTCTATCGGGCTTGAATACCAAGCCTCTGGGCGGTGGAACAAACCTGATCGACCTGATGCGCGAAAACATCGAGCAGCCGGACGCTCTAGTCGACATTACGCGTCTGCCGTTGAGCGGCATTGAAGAGCAGCCTGGCGGTGGTTTGCGCATCGGTGCACTCGTCCGCAACAGCCACTTGGCCGCCCATCCGTTGGTCCGCGACCGTTACCCCGTGCTCTCCGAAGCCATTCTGAACGGCGCTTCTGCGCAGCTGCGCAACATGGCGACTACCGGCGGCAATCTCATGCAGCGCACGCGTTGTTATTACTTCTACGACACTGCTTCCCGTTGCAATAAGCGCCAGCCCGGCGCCGGCTGCGACGCACTCGAAGGGCTCAATCGCATTCACGCCATACTGGGCGCCTCGGAAGCTTGCATCGCCACTCATCCCTCAGATATGTGTGTTGCGCTCGCCGCCCTGGACGCCGTCGTCCAGGTGACCGGCAAGAAGGGAACCCGCGCCATTCCCGTTGTCGATTTCCATCGCCTGCCGGGCGACACGCCGCAACTTGATACCAACCTGCAAGCGGACGAGCTGATTACCGCAGTCGACCTGCCCGCCCTGCCGTTTGCGCAAACCTCGCTTTACCGTAAGGCGCGCGATCGCGCCAGCTACGCCTTCGCGCTTGTGTCCGTCGCCGCCGCCTTGCAGGTGGAGAACGGCAGCATCTCTAACGTTCGTCTGGCCCTGGGCGGAGTGGCGCACAAGCCCTGGCGCGCGACACTTGCTGAGCAGCACTTAATCGGCCAGCCGCCGACCGAACAGACCTTCCGCCGCGCAGCGGATGCCGAACTCGCACCGGCTCGGCCTTACCAAGGCAACAGCTTTAAAATCGATCTGGCAAAGCGCATGATCGTCAGTGTTCTTACTGAATTATCGGGAGCGGCACAATGAGTATTCTTTCGAAAGTCACCGAAGCGATTGTAAAGTTCGCGCCCGACCGCGACCGCGATGAGTTGAGTGAAGCAGACCGGATTGTCGGGAAGCCGATTGACCGCCTCGACGGCGTCGACAAGGTCACCGGCCACGCGCCCTTTTCCGCCGAGTACCCGCTCGAACATCTCACCCACGCGTGTCTGGCCTACAGCACCATCGCCAAAGGATCCATTAAGAGCATCGACATCAAAGCCGCCCAAAACGCGCCCGGCGTCATCGCCGTCATCACGCATGAGAATGCTCCCAAAATGAAAGATCCGCCGCTTTTCAGTCCCAACGGCTCAACAGATGCCGCCGGTAGCAAAGCAAACGTTCTTAACACCGACGAGATCTCTTGGAATGGACAGCCCCTTGCTGTCGTTGTCGCAGAGACACTCGAACGCGCCGAACACGCCACCTCGCTCATCCGCGTCGCCTACCGGCAGGAAAGCGCCGAAACGTCTTTCGACAAGGCCAAAGCACACGCCGTCAAGCCCCCGGAGATCATGCGCGAGCCAAACGAAGTGGCGCACGGCAACGCGGAATCCGCACTCGCTGCCGCCGAGTTCAAAATCGATCAGTTTTACCAGACGCCCCGCTACAACCACAACGCCATTGAGTTGCACGCCACCACCGCCGTCTGGAACGGTGACAAGAAGCTCACCGTTTATGACGCTTCTCAATATGTCATCGGCGTCCGCGACAGCCTCGCCAAGATGTTCTCGCTCGACAAAAAAGACGTCCGTGTTCTCTCCCCGTTCGTCGGAGGCGGTTTCGGTGGCAAAGGCTCCATGTGGCCTCACGTGCAGCTTTGCGTGCTCGCCGCCAAAGTTGTAAAACGGCCCGTCCGGTTAATGTTGTCGCGCGAAGGCACCTTTCGTGCCGTCGGCGGCCGCACTCCTTCTGACCAGCGGGTCGCCCTCGCCGCCGGTAAAGACGGCAAGCTCACTGCCCTCATACACACCGGTGTCACTGCCACATCGAACAACAATGACTTCGCCGAACAGTTCTCGTTTCCCGCGCGGCATCTCTATTCCACCGAAAACCTGTTCATCTCACAAACCGTCACTCACCTCGACACCGTCGCCAACACCTTTATGCGAGCCCCGGGCGAATCCATCGGCACGTTTGCGCTCGAATCCGCCCTGGATGAACTCGCCTATAAGCTCGACATTGATCCTGTCGAACTGCGCTTGCGCAACGATCCCGAAACAGATCCCGCGAAAGGCACTGAGTTCTCCAGCCGCCATTTCAAAGAAGCCTACCAGCTCGGCGCAGAGAAGTTCGGCTGGCAGAATCGCTCTCCAAAAGTCCGTGCCACGCGCGACGGCCATTGGTGGATCGGTCAAGGTGTCGCCACTGCTTTCTATCCCGCCTACCGGTTGCCTGCGGCAGCCAGAATCCGCATGAATGCCGACGGCACAGCGCTGGTGCAAAGTTCGGTTCAGGAAATGGGTATGGGCACCGCCACTGCTCAAACTCAACACGCAGCCGAGCGCTTAGGCCTGTCCATGTCAGCCGTGCGCTTTGAATATGGCGATTCTGATCTGCCGCAGGCGCCCGTTGCCGGCGGCTCAAACCAAACGGTCAGCGTGGCGCTCGCCATCCAACAGGCGACCGGGAAACTTTTTAATGAACTGCTGACCCTAGCCAAACAAGATCCTAAGTCGCCGCTGGCAGGCGCCCATCTCGACGACGTCCGAGCCATCAACGGAGGACTGTTTCGCCGTGACAAGCCGGACATAGGCGAAACCTATGCCGCCATCTTGGCACGATCGCAAAAGAGCTTTATCGAGGCCGAAGTCGAAACCGGAATGCCTTTCGAATCTATGAAGTATTCCATGGGCTCCTACGGCGCGCAGTTCTGTGAGGCGCGTGTGAATGAGCAAACGGGTGAGGTGCGCATTGCTCGCTGGGTGGGCTCTTTCGATACCGGCAGAATTCTGAATCCGAAAACCGCCCGGTCGCAGTTCTACGGCGGCATCATCATGGGCATAGGCATGGCTCTCACAGAAGAAACGCTCTTCGATGAGCGCACCGGCAAAATCATGAATCCCAGCCTGGCCGAGTACCACGTTCCCGTCAACGCCGACGTGCCACGCATCGAAGCCTATTTCCTCGACATCCCTGATCCCCACACCCCCCTGGGTGCGCATGGCATCGGCGAGATTGGCATCACCGGAGCAGCCGCTGCGATAGCCAATGCCGTCTATCACGCTACCGGCAAGCGCATCCGCAACCTGCCCATCACATTGGACAAGCTTCTATAGCGGGCTGACTACTACCAACTGATCTTTTCCGGAAAGAACTCTGCCACCAGGTCTTCGTAGTAGGGCCGAATTTCCTTCACGTTCGGGCGTTCGCGGCCCTTAGAGTAAAGGTCGTAGGCATTAAATTTGCGTACCCACTCGAACATGCGTTCGTCTTGCTCATTCATCAGATGACGATAAGCTCCTTGCTTGTGCGCCGCATAGAACGAGTGGTAGCGCAACATGTACTGCGCCTCTTCCGGCAGGTATTTACGGGTCGCTGTGTAAATATACTCGTCGTGGCCCCACGAGAGGTGCACATTGTCCAAACCACAGTTCGGTTTATAGATGCCGTACAGGCTTTGGTATTCAGGAGCCTTGCTGTCGGGGTTCGCTAAAAAAAATTCAGGAAATACAGTCTGGTCGGAGTAAGCGCAACCAACCGGAAAAGTGTCGCCAACCACTGCCCACTGCGGCTCGCCGTAAAGACACAAAACCTTGCCTAAGTCGTGCGCGAAACCCGTCAAAACAAACCAACGCGGATGTCCGTCTTGGCGAATCGCCTCCGCCGTTTGTAGCAGATGTTCAATTTGCGTCAGGTCGGTATCGGGATCGCTGTCGTCTACCAGAGTATTCAGATACTCCGCCATTTCCCAAATGCTCTTCTCGCCGCGCTGAAGCGAGCAGTACTCCCGCTTCTTATTCAGCACAAACTGAAGCGTCTGGCGAGCATGATTCTGCCGGTAGAACTCCGTTACGCCGGGGTTCGCGTCCGCCTTGTAGTTGCGGAACTCTTCTTCCGATTTCTCTTGCTTATACCGGGCCGCAATAAAGTCGTCCCACTCATCCAGTTCTTTCAGCGGTCCGTGATTTAGTACATCCTGCATAGCCGAAATCCCCTCAACTCATCTTAGTGCAATGCGCTTGAGATAGAGTGGACCAGCGTTCCTTTGGCATCATCGCCGGACAGGTCCCAGAACATCGCGCCGCCTAGTCCGCGCTCGCGAATATACAGCCCTTTAACAAACACCGACGTTTCGTTGTCGTAGGAATAAAACGTTCCCTTGCCGTCGTAAATCCAATGCGCCATGCCGCTGAATGGATCGTAGTAGTGGCTGAACCCGGTGAGTGTCTGCAACACGTTATAGTTCGCTTGATCAGCACGTTTATACAAGGCAACTTCACAGATCCGTTGAATTACAACGTGACGTCGAAAAGATGGCGCAACACCATTGGCTCCGTCAACGCGCCCTCGAATTCCAGAACGTCGTCATGGAGACAAGCGGCGGGAACGAACACCAGTTGGACCGCTCGCTCGCCCTCTACCTCCGCTACCAAACCAGCAACGAACGAGCCTTTCACAAATGCCTGAATGACCTTCTAAAGCTCAGAGCCAAAAAGCTGCGCGTACCGGTTCAATAACGAACCCTCCAGGGATGCCGCAATTCTACCCTATGATTGGGAGAGCCGGTTTCCTATGGATAAGAGAAGCTTCCTGAAAGTCTCGGGCGCCTGCATCGCAGGAAGTATGTTGTCTCGCTTAGTCGTTGCCGATGAAGCCCGCCAAACTAATTGGGCCGGTAACTATCGTTACAGTACAGACCGTCTCCACTCCCCCAGAACAGTCGAAGAAGTCCGGCAAATTGTAAAGAGCTCTAGCAGAGTAAAAGCCCTGGGCTCCCGCCATTCCTTCGACAGCATTGCCGACACAACCGGCGATCACATCTCCCTTAAGCAACTTCAGCAGATGACGATAGATCGCAAGTCGAGCACTGCCACGGTGGATGCGGGTGTCGCCTATGGCCAACTGTCTCCTTATCTGGATAAGAATGGCTATGCGCTGCACAACCTCGCTTCATTGCCACACATATCCGTGGCGGGCGCATGCGCCACCGCCACTCACGGCTCAGGTGACAAGAACGGCAACCTTTCCACTGCCGTTGCCGCAATGGAAATGGTAACGGCCGATGGAGAGATCGTTACGCTCTCCCGCGAACGCGATGCTGAGCGCTTCAACGGCGCTGTCGTTGGCCTCGGCGGCCTCGGTGTGGTGACGAAGGTCACGCTCAACCTTCAGCCAACATTCAAAATGAGCCAAGTCGTTTACGAGAATCTCTCTCTCAACCAATTGGAAACGCACTTTGACGAGATCTTCTCTAGCGGTTACAGCGTCAGTCTGTTCACCGATTGGCAAAACCATCGCGCCACTCAGGTTTGGATCAAGAGCCGCGTTGGGCCCGGCGCCCCGGCTGTAGCCAGGCCCGATTTTTTCGGCGCGAAGCTCGCAACCAGAAACCTCCATCCGCTCGCCGGCCATTCCGCGGAGAACTGTACCGAACAGATGGGCATTCCCGGCCCCTGGTATGAGCGAATGCCGCATTTCCGCATGAATTTCACACCCAGCAGTGGAGCCGAGTTGCAGTCGGAGTACTTTGTTCCACGCGAGAAAGCTTACCCGGCCATTCTCGCGGTCGAGAAATTACGCGACCACGTCACCCCTCATCTTTTCATCACAGAGTTCCGCACTATCCACGAGGACAATCTGTGGATGAGCCCCTGTTACAAACGCTCCTGCATGACCATTCACTTCACCTGGAAACCGGAGTGGCCCGCCGTTAAGAACATACTGCCGATGATCGAAGAACAACTGGCGCCCTTCGACGCACGGCCGCACTGGGCCAAGCTTTTTACCATGCCGCCGGCGCAGCTGAAATCACGTTATATGAAGTTGCCCGAATTCCAAGCGCTGCTTCAGCACTACGATCCACATGGCAAATTCCGCAATGAGTTCCTGAACACCAACATCTACCCCGGCGTCTGACAACACTTCAGCGTGGCGACGTAGCCCCCGCATTTCCAGCGACGGTGAGCGTGTAGAACCGGTACGTAATACGCCACTTCGCTTTCTTTCCTGGCTCAATCCGCAGAGCCGTGTACACTTCCGGGCACAACGTCGTGCGAGTGGACCAGAAAAATAGCTTCGAAATAGGCTGATCGCCGGTTTCGCGTACCCCCGCTCCCGTCTTTCGGTTCTCCACCCGGATGTCGTTGTCCTTGGCGCCTGTTCCATAACCCACCAGGTAACTCGAGGCCGAATCATGCTCAGGCTCTAATTCACGCCGGAAAACCAACTCCTTGCCAACCACTCCGGCCGCCCCCTTCAGGTCATCGGTCGCCCGTGCTTGAAATGGGAAATGCACCGTGAAGTCAGGCCCGGTCGGCTGTCCGTCCATCACGTAAAAATCGTGATTGTAAACCTCCGTCTCAATCACACGCCGTCCGGTATTCTTCAACGTGTGTTCCAGAATCAGCTCGGGCTTGTCTCTTGCCAGCCGGACAGTCTTGCTGTATTCGTACCCATACCCGTCACTTGCTTTCAACGTCTGCACAAACTCAATCCGGTCCGCAGAGGGACGGACAATCCATTGCCCGTTGCTGACAATCTGGTAATGCCGTGAGAAGGTATACGGCTGGGTGTCTGGCTTGCGAAGAATGCCCACGCCGATCTTGATGAAGTAGCCGCCCGGCGCCGCTTCCGCATAGCCCAGTCCGCCATCGGCGCTGCGGAACTCCTCCACCGGGCCCGTAATCGCATCGTGCAGCGTTGGCTCATAGCGCGCGAACCATACGCCGAAATAGTTATGCCCGGCATACTCCAGCTTCGCAATCACGCCTGACCAATCGAAACGGCCCCCGCGATAGTATCCTCGCTCCGCATCCGGCAGATACACCGTCGCCCGGATGGGTCCGTTGCTCAAAGACGCTTGTGGGAACTCCGCCGCGCTGCCACTTACTCCCAACGTAACTGACAGAACGAGGAAAAGCTTTCGTACACGCATGGTAGTTTCCTAAGATTCTCTCAACTCGTGCATTACGATAGCTGCTGTGGACACCATGGCTTGATGCAGCTACCTGCTAACTTGCAAGAACTCTCCACTAACTTTGGACACGTTGCCATAGCTTACCTCTTAACCGCCACCATAGGTTGGGAGCGCGAGAGGGAAGCGCGCAGTGCGGGTGTGCGTACGTTTCCCATCGTCGGAATGGCAAGCTGCGGATATTTGCTTCTGCTGGGTGAGCATCCGAATTCTGCCGATCAGTCTCGCCTGCTCCAGGGCTTGATTACCGGAATCGGTTTCATCGGCGGCGGCGCAATCCTGAAGGAGGGCTCAACCATTCGCGGTACAGCAACGGCAGCAAGCGTCTGGAATGCCGGTGTCATCGGCGCCGCTGTGGCGATGGACCACTACGGCATCGCGGTCACGCTTGCTCTTCTCAACCTATTTACCCTGCGCGCCCTGCTGCCGGTCAAAAGGTGGCTTGACCGCGGTAGCACCGTAGATTCGGAATGAGACACCCGGCACCCGAAAGCACTGCATCAGAAAGCACTGCATCAGAAAGCACTGCATCAGAAAGCACTGCATCAGAAAGCACTGCATCAGAAAGCACTGCATCAGAAAGCACTGCATCAGAAAGCATGGTGCGTTGTGCCTGGGCTGCGCGCGATGCCCTCCTGATCGCATACCACGATCACGAGTGGGGCATTCCGCTCCATCAGGACCACGCCCTTTTCGAGTTCTTGATTCTTGAGGGCGCTCAAGCGGGCCTGAGTTGGTCGACCATCCTAAACAAGCGTGAGGCTTACCGCGCCGCCTTCGATGGCTTCGATCCCAGCAAGGTCGCTCGCTATGACGAAGCAAAAGTCGAAGCGTTACTCGCGAACGCCGGCATAGTGCGTAACCGCCTGAAGATCCGCTCGGCAGTGCAGAATGCCAACGCTTTCCTGGCCGTGCAAAAGGAGTTCGGCGCCTTCGACAGGTACGTGTGGCAGTTCGTCGGCGATCACCCGCTGCAGAGTCGCTTAGAGCGCCTGGAAGACCTGCCGGCGCGCACGCCCCAATCCGATGCCCTGAGTAAAGATCTGGCGAAGCGCGGTTTCAACTTCGTCGGCTCCACCATCTGTTACGCCTTCATGCAGGCCACCGGAATGGTAAACGATCACATCACCGGCTGCTTCCGGCACAAAGAATTGCTCTGAAGCATTCGTCACTCCACTATTGCGCGGGCAAATGCGCGGGGCAAATGCGGACGGAGTGGAGTGGACCCCAAAGATGAGACACGGAAAATAGAGACACACTGCAGCGAACGGAGGTTCGAATGGCAGGAGCCCGAGTACACACATCGGAGTTTCGGATTTCAGTGGCGGAACGGATGCGAGAT
>JAABUQ010006099.1_pt1 | contig 18578 bp, 14 predicted proteins | sample 5560001 | NCBI WGS metagenome assembly JAABUQ01 (sample SAMN10711888, study PRJNA513371) | rock metagenome | isolation source: Antarctica rocks | place: Antarctica: Victoria Land, Finger Mt nord | collected 2015-12-18
CGTCCGGTGCCCCCCGCGCACCCTCGCCCCGGGCGTCGCTGGCTCGTGGAGCCCTACGATGTCGTCGCCGCCGCCCAGTTGGCCCGAGACGGCGAGCTCAACCTGCGGCGGTGGTTGCGCTCGCTACGAGGCGTCGATGAGTGCGCATGGTTCGCCTCCGATGACCCTGGCCCCGCACTGGGGATGGCCGCGCGCACGGTCATGACGATTCCCGCAAGAATGGCAGGACAGCGCGCCGGGGGGCGACCGAGCGGTGCCCGCGCGACGATCCGCCAGACCATTTCGCGCGGCAGACCGCCGGGTTGACGTGTCGCTGTCGTGCGGCCGACCGTGGGGCTAACGTGCACGCGGTCACCGGCTGCCAACGCGCCTCGCTGGATGCCCTGAAGTGATCGACCTTCACTGTCACCTGCTGCCCGGCATCGACGACGGGCCGGACAACATGGACGAGTCGCTCAACCTGGCCCGCGTGGCGGCGGCCGGAGGCATACGCACGATCGTGGCCACACCTCACGTGAGTACGGAGTGGGACAACGACGCGCACACGATCGCCGCGTTGGCCGCGGATGTCAGTGGTCAGCTCGCAGCCCACGGGATACCCCTCGCTGTGCGCACCGGCGCCGAGGTCGGGCTGAGCCGAGCCATGGAGCTGCCGGCCGACGAGCTGGCGGCGCTGGGGCTAGGAGGCGGTCCCTGGCTGCTCGTGGAGTGCCCACACCAGGCTCATGCCGTCGGTCTTGAGGAACAGCTGCTCGCCCTGGGGGCCCGGGGGCATCGTGTGGTGCTCGCCCACCCTGAGCGCTGCCCGTCCATCCAGCGAGATCCGCAGATGCTCGAACGCCTGCTCGCCGCGGGAATGATCGGGTCGGTCACCGCCGGTGCGCTCACCGGGCGCTTCGGAGGCGATGTGCGTCGCTTCGCCCTGGAGCTCGTGAGGCAGGGAATGGTCCATAACGTGGCCTCGGATGCCCACGACAGCATGCGCCGACCGCCCAGCATCGCCGCCGAACTAGCCGAAGCCGGACTGGACCGACTCAAGGACTGGGCCTCGGGCTCGGTCCCCGTGGCGGTTCTCGCCGGAGCGTCGCTTCCACCGGGCCCGCCTGTGAGCCCGCCAAGACCGAGCGGTCGCTGGTGGAAGCCGTGGACGCTCCGGTAGAGCGCGGCCTCAGGCGAGCTTGACGATGGCCACGACCATGCCGATGAGCACGGTGATGACGATGGCGACCTGAAGCCAGATCCAGACGGGACTCAAGCTGGACTACCGAGGTGCTCGCTGGCATACCAACCCAGCGTGAGCCTCAGACCCTCGCTCAGGTCAACCGCCGGTTCGAAGTCCAAGAGCTCGCGGGCCCGCGAGATGTCCGGGCAGCGACGCTTTATCGGGTCCTCGACCGGTGTGGGAACGACGGTGACACTCAGACCGGCCTCGGCCAGGATCAGGGCGGCGAGATCGCCGATGGCGATCTCCTCGCGGTCGTTGCCGACGTTGATGGTCTGTCCCGCGGCGCGAGGGTTGTTCATGGCGGCGATGGTGGCCTGCACGGCGTCCGACACGTAGCAGAACGCTCGCTGGTGATCGGCGGCGTAAACCGCCAGCGGACTCTCACCGCCCCGGGCGCGCTCGAACAGCTCGGGAATCACGTGGTCGCGACCCATTCGAGGCCCGTAGACGTTGTGGTAGCGCACGATGGCAAAGCGCTTGTCGTGGGCCGCGCACACCTGGGTCACCGCCAGCTCTCCGAACACCTTGCTGCCCGCGTAGGAGCTCCTGGGGTTGGCGAGGTCGGTGAGAGCGAGCGGGACATCCTCCGGGGTGGGTACCGGCAGCGGGAAGAACCCCTGCGTCCAGGCGTAGACCTCGCTGGTCGAGGAAAAGAGCAGTCTGTCTCCGCCTCCCGCCACGAACCAGTCGAGCATGTGCATAGTCGCCAGGGCGTTTACCTTCAGCACGTCGGCCGGTCGATCGCGAACGTGCTTGACCCCGACAATCGCCGCGAGGTGGTACACGTGGTCATAGCCGCCGTCAAGTCGCTGCCAGGTGTGGGCATCGGTCAGGTCGCCGCTCATCAGCTCGACATTTGACAGCTCGCTGATCTGTTGCAACTCGGCGTCCCGTCGCCCGCGAGAGAAATCGTCGACGAGTACGAGCTCGTTGGCGGTCGAGCTCTCCGCCAGCGCGCGGGCCAGGTGCAGGCCGATGAAGCCGGCTCCTCCCGTGATCAGGATGCGAGCGCTCATGGGACGTGCTGGTAGTCGCGCCGACGCCAGTGACCCTTGCCGACGCCCGTGAGTCGCAGCCCGGCGGCGTGAAGCTGGGCCGCTTTTTCATCGTCGACGAGGTTCTGAGCGTCGACCACGAAGGTCCCGGGCTCGATCAGCTGCAGAAGCTGCCGGGGGGTCAGGCCGACGTAATCGCTGTGGGGGACCGCGAGGATCACTCCATCGACATCTCGCAGGGCGTCGGACAGGTCAGAAACGATGTTCAGGTCGGGCCTCTCGGTCCATTCGCGTACCCACGGATCGTGGATCAGCACGTCGGCTCCCTGCGCTCGCAGCCCGTCGATCAGCCGCGCGCTGGGTGAGCTTCGCGTGTCGGCGACGTCTGCGATGTAGGAGACGCCGCACACGGCGACGAGCACACCGCTCAGATCGCCCCCCGCCATCTCGAGCGCGAGCTCGGTGGTGTGGTCGGGCATCGCCGCGTTGACCTGCAGGGCGTTCAGGGTCATCACCAGCTGCGTGTCGGCCCCCAGCAGGTGCGATGCGCCCCACTGCGCCAGCAGCGAGTCCTTGGTCAGGCAGTAACCGCCGACGCCGAGGCCGGGGTAGCGCATGTTGTCGTGAGTGCCCTTGCGTACCCGGATGGAGTCGACCACGTCGAACAGGTTCACGCCTATCTTTTCGGCCAGCAGCGTCCACTCATGGGCAAACGCGATGGTGGTGGCCCGGTAGGAGTTCTCCAGCAGCTTGGCGAGCTCGCTGCTCGTTGGCTGCGCGGCCTGCCACAGCGGCGTCTGCTCGGTCTTGATGATCGTCGAGAGAAACTCCTTCGCGCGCGCGGCGGACGCGGCGTCCACGCCGGCGAACGTGCGCCAGTACGCCCGGATCGACTTCAGGTAGTTGGGTCCGGGCATCACGCGCTCGTAGGCATGGGCGAGGAGCACGTCGCCATCCAGACCACGCCGGGCCCGCTCCTCGCGCAGGATCGGCAGGACGACCGTCTCGCACGTGCCCACGGGTACCGTGGTCTCGACCATCACCAGGGCATCCGGGCGCATCCGGCGACCGATGGTGCGCATCGCCGCTTCGAACCCGGTGAGGTCGACCCACATGGCCGACAGGTCTGCGTCCGAGATCCCGGTGACATCGAGGTGGATGTCCACGAGAATCACGTCACCCAGGTCGTAGGCGTCCTCGCACGACGTGGCGGTGAGAGTCCGCGTGCGGCAGGCGGCGTCGCGGGTGACCGTGGCCAGCTCGTCGTCGGGCGAGATGACCGTCGGCTCGCCGGCCCTCAGTTTCGCGACCTTCCAATAGGCGCCGACGGTGGGGAGGTCGACGCCGATGACGAAGTAGAGCGGCTCACCGTGCTCACCGGTGGCGCTGGCGACCGCGGCGCAGACCGCTGATCCGACGAAGCCGAGCCCCTGGACGACCACCACCTGCCCACCCCGGGCTCGGTGTGCCTCGGCCGCGGCGGCTATGGCCTCGAACTCCGACCGGCTCTCCACTTCACCTGGGATCGCATAGGAGGTTCCGTCGGGGGCCACGGAGGTGGCCTCAGCGTCCCCAGACGCCGTCGAGGCGTCGGTGGAGGCCTCAGCCGCGCGAAGTTCGGAACCGGTGGGCGCTGAGGGGTGGGAATTCAACAGCTTGGGTGGCGTGGCGATCACCGGCGGTGGCGACGCTGAACGGGTCCGCGGACCCGCTGATGCGCGCCGCGGTACAGCTGCTTCGACCCGGCGGGCGACATCCTTGAGCACGTGACCCACCGGCAAGGCTCCGTGCAGCTTAGGTCCTATCCCGGTTGGACGCAGACCGAAGCGTGGAGGCGCAGCGGGGCCGGCCCGAGGCCCGCTGTCATCATGTGTCCTTCCCCTCCGTCGCGGCGCTCTGCCCACGTCGCCGCCCAGGTCACCCACACCATCGGCCTCTCGCCTTTTCTTCGCCGTTCGCTGCTCGGCGCCGCGCTCTTCTTCGGCGCAGGGCTGCTCCTGGTGCACCCAGACTCAGCTCCGGTGTTCAGATCGAACCCGATCGTCGGCCCACGTTGCGATCGGCTGGCTTCTCCCGCCGGCTCGGACGACAGCGGTGACGGCGGCCGGAGCCGCCCCTACCGAACCCTGACCAGGCTCGACGCCTCGCTGGCTCCGGGACAGACGGGATGCCTGCGCTCGGGCACCTACGGAGGCCTTGACGCAACGCACACACTCTCCCGCGACGGAAGCCCAACAGCGCCGATCACCGTCACGGCGTATCCGAAAGAGCAGCCTACGGTGGTGGGCTGGGTTGACATCGAGGCGTCCTACACGGTTCTCTCCGGGCTGCAGATCGACGGCTCCAACCGCCTGTACGTGCCCGAGAGGCCAGACCCGACGTGTGCCCACCGCGTATCTCGGGGGCTGACCATCAACGGGACACACGACGTGTTCGAGCACAACGACTTTTCCCAGTCGGCCGCTACGCTGCGCGGAAACGGGATCGGCGTCGGCTTCAACCGCGCAGCCGACGAGACCACCCTGCGGTACAACCGCATTCACGATGTCGGCGGCTGCCGCGCCTTTGACCATCTGATCTACCTGGCCGCCGGTAAGCACGTCCAGATCTACGGCAATTGGCTGTGGAACGACCCCCACGGCTGGGGCGTCCAGGTGTTCCCCAAACCCTCTGGGGCCCACATCTACGCGAACGTTGTTGACCGCGCCGGCTCGGGTTTCTTCCTGGGCGCGAGTCCGGCGACGAGTGACAACCGACTGGACCACAACGTCGTCGTCAACTCCACGGGCTTGCCGGACGCGGGCCTGCGTACCGGGGGGGTGGCGGTCTCCAGCTACTGGTCCGTGAATGCCGGCACCGGGACCGGCAACAGCTTCGACCACAACGACTCATTCGCCAACTCAGGAGGGCTGGCTCAGACCACCGGGGTGGCGCTGGACGCCAACACGACAGCAAACCCCCACCTGGCCGACACCGAGGCGCACGACTACCGCGTGCCCACATCCAGCGCAGTCGCCGGGTGGGGCCTGTGGGATGGCGGATCGCCCTAAAATAACCCCCGACCCGAAGGCAAGCAGGCGCCTGCGCCTGCGACGCGGTGCCTAGACGGGAGTGTGACTGGAGTTGGCGGCGACGGGCGCCGTGGAGCTCGAGAGATCCTGCAACGGCCGACGCCGGCGTAGGTTCATGCGGCCCGTCTCGCGATGCACCGCCACCGGCCTACTGGCGAACACGGTGATGAACGTCCACATGAGGATGTGCAGGTCCAGGCGCAGCTGGTAGCCGGTCGCGTAGATGCGGTCCAGGCGCATCTTCTGGGGCAGTATGCGTTCCAGATAGTGGGTAAGCGGGTCGGCCGCGTCGAGGATGCGGCTTTCCTCTCGGAAGGCGACCTGCGACAGACCGGTGATTCCCGGACGGATCCGCAGGATATCGACGTAATCGTCGGCGTGCATGAGCACGAACTCGGGATCCTCCGGACGGGGTCCGATGAGGCTCATGTCGCCTCGCACCACGTTCCACAGCTGAGGCAGCTCATCGAGCTTGGTACGCGCCAGGAACGAGCCGATGCGCGTGAAGCGCAAGTCGCCGTGTGCCGTCAGCGCCAAGCCGATCGCGTCATGGCGCATCTTGCGGAACTTGAGCATCTGCATGGGGCGACCGCGGAACCCCACGCGCCGGGCGCGGTACAGGACCGGCCCCGGAGAATCGAGCTTGATCGCCAGGGCAAGCGCCGCGAACAGAGGCGAAGCGGCGACCAGGAGCACGGCCGCGAATACGAGGTCGACAGCGCGCTTCACGACGGCGCGCGCCGCGGCAGCGGCGGTGCGACCCTCAGCGTCGGGTACGGCGAGCAGCGCATCGGCCGCCTTCACGGGTGGGTAGAGCACACGGAACCGGCGGCCTTGCGTGGTCGAGCCGCTCGATGAGGCGACCGAGCTGTCCAGGTCGAGCAGAGGTACGGCCGTCTGTTGGAGTTCGATGGTCATCGGACGTGATCTTTGAGAAGGGTTCATGCTAGGGGGCATAAGCTCGCCGTGGGCATCGGACGGTGCACGTGCGGGGTTTAGCCCTGCCCTGGTTTCCTAAATGCTTTGGCAGGGCAGGAGTTGCGCCCGGTGAATCAGGGGTCGTTCCCGGAGGCGATTGGCCCACCCGTCATTGGGCTCCTGCCCGATCGCGGCCGATCAAGCGTGCACGACCAACTTCCTGCTCCGGATGCTCGGCAGCGAGCGTTCTCGCCACCTGTCCCGCTTGTCCTAGCATGTCCTGCGTGCCTGCACCCCAACCGGCACCACCGAGGTCCCGATGAGCACGGCCGCCGAACGCTCCGATATCCCGCTGTTCGACCTGCGTCTGGAGCCGGAGGACATCGAGGCAGTCACCGAGACCCTGCGATCGGGGTGGTTGACCATGGGTCCGCGGATCGAGGCGTTTGAGGCCGCCTTCGCCGCGCGCCTCGGAGTGACCCACGCGATTGCGCTTAGCAATGGCACGGCAGCCCTGCACCTCGCGATGCTGGCCGCCGGGGTCGTCCCCGGCGACGAGGTCATCGTCCCCTCTTATACGTTCGTGGCCACGGCCAATGCCGCCATCTACTGCGGAGCGACGCCGGTGTTCGCCGACATCCTCGGACGTGAGCGCCCCCTGATCGATCCGACCGAAGTGCAAAGGCTGATCACGTCTCGCACCCGAGCCGTGGTGCCCGTTCACTTCGCGGGCTACGCCGCCGCCGCGGACGAGCTGGCCGACCTGTGCGCGGCCCGAGGCATCGCCCTGATCGAGGATGCGGCCCACGCTCCGGTCGGTTCGCTGGCCGGGCGTTCCCTGGGCACCATCGGGTTGGCCGGGGCCTTCTCATTCTTCTCCAACAAGGTGCTCTCGGTGGGCGAGGGTGGCCTATTGGCCACAGATGACGATGGGGTGGCCGCACGGGCGCGTAGCCTGCGTTCACACGCCATGACGACGGGCACGTGGTCGCGCCATCGCGGCCACGCCGACTCCTACGATGTCGTCGGGATCGGATTCAACTATCGCATGGACGAGCCGCGCGCGGCCCTGGCGTCTTCGCGCCTCGGGCGACTCGATGAAGACGTCGCCCGCCGGCGCGCGCTCTCATGCGGTTACCGCGAGCGCCTGCGCGACGTTCCGGGGCTGATTCTCCCCTTTGACGACGCCGATGTGGAGAGCAGTGCCGCGTACGTCATGCCGGTGATGCTCGAGCGGTCGAGCCGACGGGCCGAGGTGCGCACGGTGCTGCGCGAGCGGCACGGGATCCAGACCAGCGTGCTCTATCCGGCCATTCACGAGTTCAGCGCCTACCGCGAGCGGATGCCCGGCATCCACCTCCCCCGCACCGAATTGGCGGCCGGGAGCGAGATCACGATCCCCCTGTTTCCGCACATGACCGAGGACCAGCAGGACCGCGTCGTGGAGGCACTCACCGAGGTGCTGGCACACGGAAAATGACGAGAATTCAACTTCGGGACGCGAGCCGCCGATAGGTGGACCGTCACCGCTCTCCCTCGCGGAGGGTCTTCTCGCCGGGCCACCCTCCGTACACCCTTGACACAGCGGCTTATAACTCCCGACCACCACGGCACTCAGCCGTCAGAGCTGACCACCTCACCTGTCATAGTGCCCGCCATGATCGACCAGGATGGGATACGTTCCCGTGGCGGAGCCTGGGTGCGATCGAAGGCTGAGGAGAACGATCTTCGCCGCTACGTCAGGACACTCAGCGAGCGTCGGTGGCTGATCCTGCTGACCACTCTGATCGCCATGGTGGCGGCCATCATCTACGTCGAGACGGCCAAACCCGTTTATCAGGCCGAGACCGATGTGCTCGTCTCACCGGTCAACGAAACCAACGGCAGCGTTCTCAACGGACTGTCACTGGTCACCTCCTCGAGCGATCCCAGCCGCGACATCGAGACGGCCGCCCGCCTGATCGTCACCAACGACGTCGCACAGGAGACGCTGACCAAGCTCTCGTTGCCGGGAACGCCGCAGCAGCTGCTCAAGCGAGTGAGCGTGCAACCGTTGGCGCAGAGCGACATCGTGGCCCTGACCGCTCAGGCGGAGACCGCAAAGGGTGCCGCCGACTTGGCCAACGCGGTCGCGCAGGAGGCGATCACGCGGCGACGGCTGCAGTTCGGGGTACTGCTGGACGCAGAGATCTCACAGCTGAAGCTGCAGCTGGGACGCACGCCGCCGCCGACCCCCCAGACGGCCGCTGAGCAATCGCGGCTTGCTCAGCTTGAGACCCTGCGCTCGGTTCCACTCCCCGACATGCGGGTGTCCACACCCGCTGTGGCTCCCAGCTCCCGTACCTCTCCGCGCGTTACGCTCAGCGTCGCCGCCGGCGTGATCGCTGGCCTGGTCTTGGGGCTCGCCGCCGCCTTCGCATTGGAGATCTTCGACCCTCGCCTGCGACGCGAGGACCAGCTTCGAGACCTCTTCCGCCTACCCGTGCTCACCCGCGTGCCGCGCGAGGGCGGCACGCGCGGGGTGGCGCGTATGGTCGACCGCCTCCCGGTCATCGGTCGACTCGTCCAGCGCCGCCGGGCGCGCAACGCGCGACCACGCCTGCCCGAGGGTCTGTCCCCGGCGAGCCTGGAGGCCTACCGGACCCTGCGAGCCAGGCTGCTGGCATCGCGCCCGGACCGGCGCACGTCGCGCTCGATCCTGGTCACCAGCGCATCACCCTCTGAGGGCAAGACCACCTCGGCCATCAACCTCGCCGTGTCTCTTGCCTGGTCGGGCGCCAGCGTCATCCTCATCGAGGCCGACCTACGGCGCCCGTCGGTCGGCCGGGCCCTCGGCCTCACCGCCCGCCACGACGTTTCGAGCGTTCTCGTCCAGGAGGTGGACGTGGCCAGCGCGCTGATTGAGAGTCCCACTTACGGGCCGAACCTTCGCTTCTTGCTAGCGCACGATGCCAACGAGCCCAATGTGTTGGTGGGCGATGGCCTGTTCCTGCCCACCGCGGCCGCGATGCTCGACGAGGCCTGCTCTCTGGCCGACTACGTGGTGGTCGATTCTCCTCCGCTGGCCGAGGTCATCGATGCCCTGGCCATCGCTCGTCAGGTGGACGACGTCTTGCTTGTGGTGCGTCTGAATCAGACCAATCTGCCACGGCTGGCCGGACTGGGCGAGCTGCTCGCGCGAACCAACATCGAGCCGGCTGGCATCGCGCTCATTGGAACCGAGCCGGCCAACGGCCTGAACGACGTGTACGGCTACGTCGGCTCGTCGAGCCCTCCCCCGCCGGGAAGCGCGCAGCCGTTGGCCAGGCCTCGAGCCGACGTGCGCTGAAGACGGCGTGGACGTTGCGCCCCTAACCGGGGTTTCCCCCGTGGTTGCTCGGGTGGCCGTGATGGCGCTGGCGGTGGCGCTCGGTCTGCTCGCGGGCGCCGACCCTTCCTATGGGCTGGCCGGCGCTGTCGGGCTGGTGTTCGTCGCTTTGCTGTTCGCAGACTATGCGCTGGCCACCGGCGTGTTCGTCGTCACCACATTCCTGGCCCTACCCAGCGCGGCATCCAAACCGATCGGCGGCCTGCTGGTGGCCGCGTGGGTGGCGTTGATCGCATCTCGTCGCCACTCGAACGTCGACAACTTCATCTCCAAGCACTCTGGGATCACCCTGGTCATCGTCGTGTTCCTGGCCTGGACCTTGGCCGGCGTCGCCTGGGCTGAGAGCTCCGGCTCCGTGTTCACCGGCTTCTCGCGTTACGCCCTGAACTGCGTGCTGTTCCTCGTCGTCTACGCGGCGGTGAGGACGAGACGTGACGCACGAGTGCTCGCGGCCTTCTTCGTGGTCGGGGTGGCGATCGCAGGGGGGGATGCCATCATCAACCCACCGTCCGTAAGTGCCGCCGGCGACCTTTCGCGCGCCGGCGGCACCTTCGGGGACCCTAACGACCTGGCCGCCGTGCTCGTTGTCGGTCTGCTCGTCAGCCTTGCCGTCGCGCTGAATCGCAAAGCGCCGCCGGCCCTCCGCCTGGGCAGCATCGGGGCGGCGGTGCTGTCGGTCGCGGGCATTTTCTTGAGCCTGTCGCGCGGGGGTCTGGTCGCGCTCGGCGTCGCCCTCGTGGCCGGCGTTGTCGTGGCTGGTCGCTGGCGCCCATTGATGGCGCTGCTCACGCTGACGGTTGCCTTTGCCACGGTGAGCTATTACACGTTCTTCGCGTCGCCCGACGCGAGGCAGCGGGTAACCCAGACCAATGGCGGTAGCGGGCGGGCGGACCTATGGCGCGTCGGTTTGCGCATGGTCAATGATCATCCGGTTCGCGGAGTCGGAACGGACAATTTTCAGGTTTCTTCGGTCCATTACCTGTTGCTCCCCGGAGCCATCACTCGCGCGGTCTACATCGTGGATAAACCGAAGGTCGCCCACAACATGTACCTCGGCGTCCTTGCCGAGGAGGGTGTCATCGGCCTCGGGCTGTTCCTGACCATTCTCGGCTTCTCACTGCGTTGCTTCCAGAAGTCTTGGCGGAGCTTCAGGGCTGCAGGGGACCGGGATATGGAAATCCTCGCCTACGCACTGTTCATCGGCCTGGTGGGTTTCCTAGCGGCATCCTTCTTTCTCACCGAGGAGTACAGCAAGCAACTCTGGCTCCTGCTAGCGCTCGGCCCAGCGCTGCTGCGGGTATCCGGCGCCGACACCGCGGACACTGCCCCGCCGTCGGCCACCGCCTCTCCCGCGCTCCTCGCGCCGACACCCGCCGGCGCGCTCGGTCCCTAGGCCCATCTCTGCTAACGCGCAGCGGACCTCGCGCCCCGTTGCCAGCGCTCCCGCTAACTGAGGCGGGCTCGGACCATGAGTCGCTCGGCCAGCCCGCGAACTTGGCGACGTCGCGGGGGGTCGACGGGCAGGAGGACGGCGGCGTAGGTCGCCGCCCCGACAAGGCACTCGGCCACCACCAGCAGCAGGCCGACAGGACGCGAGTGGGATAGGGGATCGACCGCAGAACCAAAGGCAAGCATTGCGAGCACCATTACCGCCGTGGCGATCAGCGCGCCGACATTGCTGAGCGCGAGTTGGCGCAGGGGTAGGTTGATCACGCGGCCAACGCGCACCAGCGCGTAGCAGCCGGTCACCAGCAGGCTGACGGACATTCCCGCGGCGGCGCCCTGCACCCCCCAGAAGTGGGCACCCAGGCTGACTGTCACGGCGATGACGCACAGGTTGAGGACGTTGACCCGCACGAGAATCCCCGCCGTGCCGGTGACCTTGAAGATCTCCGTCGCCACGGCGAGGATCGTCGTCCCGAGGACGATCCCGCACAGGGCGGAGATGGCGTGGCCGGCGCCTCTCCAAGTCGGGCCAAGCAGAAGCACCGCGACCGGCACTCCGAGCGGTAAGGCGGCGAAGCTCACGGGGAGCGCCGCCGCGATCACGATGTCGTACACGCGCCGCGCCGCGGCCTTCAACCGTTCCGGGGTCGCGGCCAGGCTGGCGAATGCCGGCAGCAACACGTAGGCTCCAATGTTGATGAACGCTCCAGACGGCTGTTCGGCCAACCGCGAGCCGTTGCGGTACTGACCGAGCGGCGCCAGCCCCGCGAACCTTCCGATCAGCAGGCCGTCGACCTGCGTTGAGGCGCGCCGAAAGATCTCGGCCACCACGACCGGCCGCGCAACCGCCGTCAGCTCCCGCCACATGCCCAGCGACGCGTCGCTGGCGCGCGGGCGGAAGCCGGCAAACAACCACGCCGAGACGAGCTGCACGAACGCCGAAGCGTAGGTGGCCCCTACGAACGACCATGCGCCGGCGCCAGAAGCGCCGAGCGCGATCGAGGTAGCGACGAACGCGACGCTGCCGAGCGGTTCGGTGACGACCCGCTTGACGAACGAGAAACGTCGCTGCAGCAGTGCGTCCGGGACCACCATCATGGTCTTCACGAACAGCAGGGCCGAGAGCACGGCCGCAATCTGCGCCACCTCATGGCTATGAAAGAAAAAACCAAACAGTGGCGAGACGGCAAGGCCGACGAGCGTCAGCACGATCCCCACGACCACCTGCGAGAAGAACGCTGTGCTCGCGGCCTCTTCGATTCTGTCCCGGCGACTGATCAGAGCGGCGATCATGCCGCCCTCTGCGAAAAGGCCGCCAAAGCCGGTGATGATCGTCCCGGCGGCATAACGACCGAAGTCAGTCGGGGAAATTAGCCGTGCCAGCACCAGATAGGCGATGAACAGCAGGCCCTGGCTCGCGACAAAGCCGAGCCCGGCGAACTGCGCGCCGCGTACGGTCGTGCGCGTCAGGGAATCCGGCGTGTCGCCCCGAGCGCCGGATTGTTCATCCGGGTCGCCCGCGCCGCTTGGTTCGGTCATGAGATGTGAACGTCGCTCACCGACCGAATGTGCGCGGCCATCGACCCGACGGCGCGGGTCCAGGTATAGCGCTCGCCCACGTAGGCGCGGCCATGCTCGCCAAGGGACCGGGACAGCTCGGCATCGGCGAGCAGCGTGGTCAGAGACCCTGCGAAGCCCTGCACGTCGTGTGGTGGATGCAGGTAGCCGCTTCGACCCTCCTGGACCATGTCGGGAAGCGCCCCTATCGACGTGGCCACCACCGGCAGAGCGCGGCTCAGAGCCTCGATGAACACGATCCCGAACGGCTCGACCAGCGTGGGCATGCAGAAAACGGCGGCCCTGGCGTACTGCTCCTCTAGGCGCTCCGCCGAGATCTCCCCCAGCACCTCAACGCCCTCGAGCCGGATCTCGGGCGCACATCCGGCTATCACCAGGGATGCGTCCGGGTGGCGCTCGCGCACCAGCTGAAACGCGGCAACCAGATCCGGGCCCCCCTTGCGCTCCCACTGGCGCCCGACGAACAGGATCCGCTTGCTCGCGTAGGCCGGCTCGGCCCCCGCGGAACCAAGCGTGGGCGCCACGTTGCTGCCCGCCCGTACACAGCGTACGCGGGCGGAGCCGATCGAATACTGCTCAGTCAGAGAGCGGGAGACATGGCTGCTCATCGTGAAGGTGAGCGCAGCGTGCTCGTAGATCCTCCGTTCTAGCTCGAGCCACCGTTCCGACGGAGCGAGCGCCGGGTCGTGGTCGGGGTAGTAGCGGTTGACCAGCTCTGTGTGGTCCGTGTAGACGAAATGCGGGATGCCCCCGCCGCTCCCATCGAAGAGGGATTGCGTCTGCAGCGAGAATGCATACCCACCCCCCTTCAGCCTTTCGTTCATGGCCCGGCGGATGGTCTCGAACATGTAGGGCGTGCGAAAGAAGACCCCCCACAGGCGGTCGCGGTCGCGAAAGACCGCCGGTCCGTGTTCTGTGAGGACGTGCCCCAGGTTCCGGATCAATATCCCTCGATGGGCCCGCACCCACATGGGGATGTCGATGTGGTCGGCGTCGAGCTCGGGGAATTCGGCTCGCAGCCGCTCCAGGACGGGCGCGTTGGTCCCCGAGAAGGGCCCGATGGTCATGAAGGCGAAGCGCCGTCTATCTTGAGACGTGGCCATTACTTGGCTATGGCCTCTGAAGCGCTGAGCCGGTCATGGCGATCAACATAAGAACCCGCAGCGGTGTGCCGCCCGATCACCGTCACGATCGACAGAGCGCATCAACGTAATGATCGAATCCGGCGAGGATGGCCACTCAGACTTCGCCATACCCGTCCACTACCCCTCTACGTCTCGGGAAGCATCGCAGCGCGCTCGCGACCGACCGGCCTTGAAGGGCTCGGCCCATCGGATCAGCGCGCTGCGACGGCCATAGGAAAGCCGCGGCCGGCTGGGGCTGGCAAAGTCGCCTAGCCAGATTGGACCGTCAGGCCATCAGCGACTGCCGCCAGAGGAGATGAAGGCGGCCAGGCGCCCGATCTCCGCTTCGACCGTGTGCTCGGACGCCAGCCGCCGGCCCGCCTCGACAAGTGCGTTGCGTCGTGCTTGATCGGAGACGAGTCTTAGGACCGCCTGTGCCGCGGCTGGGGCGTCGCCGGGCCCAACCAGCACCGCACAGCCCCGGCTGGCTGTAGCGACACCACCGACGTCTGTGGCGACCACCGGTAGACCCGACGCGAACGCTTCAAACAGCACCTGGGGTAGGCCCTCGGTCCACGACACGTGCAGGAAGACATGACTGGAGCGATAGATGTCAAGCAGTCCCGCGTCGACCGGTACGTACCCGCGCAGCTCGACGCTCTGCAGTAGCTTCAGTTCGGCCAACCGCGCGCGCAGCGCACCTTCGAGCGGACCCTCGCCGCAGACCACCAGGCGGTAACGGGGATCGGCGTCTCGCAGGAGACCAAGCACCTCAGCGAGCAACAGCGGGTTCTTCTCGGTCTCCAGGCGCCCCACGCTGAGGACGCGCAGCTCGCCGGTGTAAGAGCGCCGGGCCACCTCGTCGGCCGTCACGACGTCCCCCCGGCCGATCAACGAGACCGACAGCTCGAGCAGGCGGGGCGCGGCCCGGTACCGCGCGGCCAGATCGGGGCCCACGACGATCGCCGGACAGCGGCGGGCAACGCGCACATTCACAGCCTCCAGGGCATCGGCGACGTGGTGGAGCAGGGCACGCCCAGGATGCCGGCTGCGAACGTAACGCGGCAGATCCTGGCGCACGCCGAGGTAGACCTCTCGCCGGCGTGCCCGGGCCAGCAGGGCGAAGGCCAGTGTCAGGGGGGTGGGTCCGAGCACCCACACCGCATCGATGTCCTCGAGCGCACGCCAGAAGATCCGCAGGGAACGAACCATGGCCGGCAGCGCGCTCCAAGGGCGCGCCAGGCTGGCGTAGTGGGGGAGCGCCACGAACGCCTTGATCGAGCTCAGGACGTAGTGAGAGCGACCGGACTCTGGGCGCAGGCGGCCGATGACCACGACGTCCATGTGTCCGGCCAGACCATCCAGGAAGCGGGCGAATGCGCGTTCGGCGGAGACCGTGCCATCGGCGGCGCGACTGTAGACATAGTCGGTGTAGACCAGCAGCCGCACGCCGTCAGTGCCCGGAAAGCACCCGGCGCACAGCGGACCCGGGCCAGCCGAAGCGCCGTATCCCGGCGAAGAAGCCACAACCCCAGGCCACGTGCATGGTCACGAACACCAGCGGCAGGGCGGCGGCGTCCCGGGCGGGCGCAGCCCTCGCTGCGCGGGCGCTGACGGCCAGGAGCGCGAGCAGATAGGCCGCGATCCCCCCGCGCGCACAGCGACGCACCACACGCGGCGACGCTGCCGCGCACGCGGCGCTGAGAACGACCGCCGGGGCCAGCAGATGCGAACGGCGCAGACTTTCGGGATGGCGACGAGCAGTCTTGACCCGGAACTGTCCGTAGCGCCAGTACTGGCGCCAGAGCGCGCCCAGGCTGTCGCGAGGCACGTAGCGGGCTCGCATCGCCGGCAGACAGATGAGGGTGCCTCCCTGCGCACGGATGCGCGAGGCGAGCTCGAAATCCTGGTCGATCGTCCAGTCCTCATCCCATCCGCCCTGCGTCAGCAGCGTCTCCCGCCGCCACACTCCGCAAAAGCCCGTATCCACCTCGATCTCTCCGACATCGTCGCGTCGGAACTGCGCGCCTCCCCGCCCCAGCCAGACGTTTAGGGCCAAGGCCACGCGCGAGGACCAGCGCCCGGAGCCGGCCGCCACCTGCGGGCCGCTGACGTGCTCCGGGCCGCCGGCCCGCAGCCGCCCCATACCGACGCTCAGATAGGTGTCAGGGAACTCGCTATGGGAGTCCATGCGAGCCACGTAGTCCCCCCGCGCCGCCCGCAATCCGATGTTCAGCGCGTAGGGAGTGGTGCGGTGCGGGTTGTCCAGCAGCCGGAAGCGCCCGTCACGGGCGACCTGGCTGAGCACGATTTCGCGCGTCCGGTCCTGCGATCCGCCATCGATGAACAGGAACTCGGCGTTGCCCTCCAACTTCTGCGCTTCCATGCTGGCGATGGCGATTCCCAGGTGCTGCTCCTCGTTGAGCACCGGCACCAGCACGCTCACGTCGACCTCGGCAACTTCAGCTGCTGGAGTGCGATCTGGCACCTGCGCAGGATATGCGGCTCAGTGTCCCAGTGCTGAGCGAAGGGCGGCGGCGCCGGACCATGCCGGCGAACGGCGCAGCAATCTCATCGAAGGGGACGTCTTTGCGGCGAAGCGCAGACCCCCGTCCGCGTGGGACACGTAGACACGCGGAAAGCGCAGGGCTGCGGCGGCATGGGTGCGAACCGGCAGCGTGCAGGCGGCGAGGTAGCCGGCGTCCTGTGCCGCAGCCACCACGCGGGCGTCGTGATCGCCGTAGGGATAAGCCAGGGACCGACAGGCCACGCCAGTACGAGTCTCGCACTTGGTCTTAGAGTCCCGCAGCTCGATCCGCAGATCCTCGTCGGTCAGGGTGGTAAGACGCTGGTGACTGTGACTGTGCGAGCCCACCTCCCACCGCTCCTGCCTCAGCTCGGCGATCTGCTCCCATGTGCAGCCGGTCAGCTCGTTGGAGTGAGGACCATCGGCCCAACCGTCGATCCCGGGCCACTGCATCGGGCCTCCGCCCACGTGGCCCGTCGGCACGAAGACGGTTGCCGGGATCCCGAGTCCGCGCAGTACCGGGAGCGCCTGCGCGTGCACCGAAGCGAACGCGTCGTCGAACGTGACCACAAGCGTCCGTCCGGCAACCGGGTCCAGCACCGCGTCGCTGAAGCACCTGGGGCGGTAACCGCGGCGCACGAGGCGCTGCACCTGGTCGTGCAGAGCGGACGGGGTGACGGACAAAGGTGCGGGCCAGCTATCGCTGACCGCGTGGTAGCAGAGCACGAGCACGTCGCTCATCGTGAACGTCTCACGGCCGCACCACACCGCGGTGTTGCATATCCCGTTAGGGAACGAGCACGCCCATCAGCAACAATCGCACCGTGACCGCATCTAACCCTCGGCGCCCCCACGTGCTGACCCTCACCGACACGATCCTTCTCGGCGGCGCGGAGCGTCTCGCCATGGACCTCACCCGGGGCACCGACCCCGAGCGCTTTCGCCGCACGATCTGCATCACCAGACGAATGGCTCACGGATCGCAAGTCTATGCGGCAGCAGAAATCCCGACCCTGCGCGAGGAGGGAATGGGCGTGCTGGAGCTTGATCGCCGTTCGCGTCTGGATCTGCGGGGATGGCTGCGACTGGTCCGGTACCTGCGCTCAGAGGAAGTGGATGTCATTCACGCCCACAAGTTCGGCTCGAACGTATGGGGTGCCGTCCTGGGCAGACTGTGCGGGGTGCCGGTGATCATCGGCCACGAGCACACGTGGTCCTTCGAGGGCCAGCGACTTCGACGCTGGCTGGACCGTTGGATCGTGGGGCATCTGAGCGACGTGGTGATCGCCGTCTCGGAAGCCGACCGCAAGCGCATGATCGAGATCGTGCGGATGCCCCCTGAGCGGGTGGTGTTCATTGAGAACGGCATCCGAGCCCCGACAGTGGGCGACGGCGAGGCTGTCCGTAAGAGCGTCGGTATCGATCGCGACGCGCCCGTCTTGGTCTCGGTGTCCGTGCTGCGCCCCCAGAAGGCACTGGACGTCATGATCCGCGCGTTCGCCATCCTGCGCAGGACCAGGCCCGAGGTGCGGCTGCTGATCGCCGGCCAGGGTGACCGCGAGCCGCTCTCCGCGCTGGTCCGCGAGCTCGACATCGAGGAGGCGGTCGCGTTCCTGGGCTTCCGGCGGGACGTCGACAACGTGCTCGCCGCCGGCGACATCGCCGTCTCCTCGTCAGATTATGAGGGCAGTCCGCTCGCCGTGATGGAGTACATGGCGGCCGGGCTGCCCGTCGTGGCCACAGAGGTGGGGGGAGTTCCCCGGCTCATAGAGCATGGGCACACGGGCCTACTCGTTCCCCGCCGTGATCCGCAGGCACTCGCCTCGGCGCTGGAGCACCTGCTTGGTGACCGTGTCCTCGCCCGCGCCATGGGGGAGCGCGGGCGCGAACGCCAGCAGCGAGAGTTCTCCTTCGACGCCACACTGCGCGAGGTCCAGGCTCTCTACGACGCCCAGCTGAGGATAGATCGGCGGGGCTTGCGCAGGCTGCGCACCCACGCTGAGCAGGCATGAGCCTGACCTTCGAGCGGTTCACCACCCTGTCCGACGCGCGCGAGGCGTCTGAGCTGCTGGCTGAGCGTTCGGGCAACCTGTTCGCGACCTGGGAGTGGATGTCCACGTGGTGGCGGTACTTTGGCGCCGAGCGCCCTCTCACGGGGGTGATCGCTCGCCGACCGGGAGGCGACCCCGCCGCCCTCGTGGCTCTGTACCTCTCCTCGCACCGACCGTTGCGCGTCCTGCGCTTCGTGGGGAGCGGTCCCAGCGACTGGCTGGGCCCCGTCCACGCGCCGACCGAGGAGGCCTTGGCGGCCGACGCCATGCGCCAAG
>JAABUQ010006100.1_pt1 | contig 18572 bp, 15 predicted proteins | sample 5560001 | NCBI WGS metagenome assembly JAABUQ01 (sample SAMN10711888, study PRJNA513371) | rock metagenome | isolation source: Antarctica rocks | place: Antarctica: Victoria Land, Finger Mt nord | collected 2015-12-18
GCCGAAATAGCCGCGCGCGACGCCGGATTGATTCGTCACGACGATGCGCTCGAACCCCGCACGTTCGAGTGCGAGCAGTGCCTCGATCACGCCGGGGAGGACGGCGATCCGCGCCGGATCGCCGACGAATCCGGAATCTTCCATGAGCGTTCCGTCGCGATCGAGGAACGCCGCGGGTTTCGCCATCCTACCGTCGGTGCGCGCTGCGATGCGCGTGCACGCCAAGCATTGCGGACGCGGCAACCGGCGGTGCGAGATCGCCCGCGGCATGCATCTTGGCGAGCAGACGCCCGGCATTTCGCGCGGGAACGCCATAGCCGATGATCGCCGCGCGATCGAGCGTCGCGAGTCCGGTCTCGGTCTTGCACCAGCCGCCGTCGCGCTTGGTCCAGAGCGACTGTCCGCCAAACGATCCCGTGCGCCATTCGCCGTACGCATACGTGCCGTCGGTCACGTAACGCGAGAGGTACGCCTTCGCGCCGCTTCCCGTCGCGCGGTTCGTCAGCCGCGCCACGCATCCGGACGGCAAATTCGACGACCCTGCGGCGCGCGACGGAGTCGCGGGCGCGAAGCACGTCGCGACCACGACGGCGAACGCGAGCACCCGACGGCGACGGTCAGGCACTGAGCAACGCCTGTTCGACGAGATCGCAGACGATGTGACCGAGCGTGATGTGCACTTCTTGGACCAGCGCACTATAGCCATCGGGGCCGATGAGATTGATGTCCGCAACGCCCGCGATTCGGCCACCGCCGTTTCCCGTGAACGCGATCGTGGTAGCGCCGAGTTTTTTCGCTTCTTCGAGGGCGAGCACGACGTTCTGCGAGTTGCCAGTCGTCGTGAGGCCCACGACGACGTCGCCCGGATTGACGAACGCTTCGACTTGCCGCGCGAAGACGCGATCGTATCCGTAATCGTTCGCGATCGCGGTGACGGCGGACGAATTGACCGAGAGCGCTTCCGAGGGCAACCCGCGCCGTTCGCGCAGGAACCGGCCTGAAAATTCCGCGGCGAGATGTTGCGCGTCGGCGGCGCTGCCGCCATTACCGCACCACAACACCTTACGGCCCGCGCTAAAGGCCGCGATGAGCGTGCGCGCGATGCGGTCGACGACGGCTTCGTAGCGATCCGCATCGAGCAACCCGCGCCGATCGTCGAGCATCTCGCGAAACGACCGCCGCGTGATCGGCACGGGCGATGGCGTTAGGGGTCTATCCAAAACATCTCCTCGCCGAGCGAGACGAGTGCCCCGTTGTCCGGAAGTATCCGGCGCACGATGCCCGCGTAGTCGCTCGTTATTTCGTTCATCAACTTCATGGCTTCGAGGATGCAGAGCACCTGCCCGACCTCGACACGATCGCCGACTTGCACGAATGCATCGGCACCGGGAGCCGGAGCCCCGTAGAACACGCCGATGATCGGCGCGACGACTTTCTTCGCGTTGCCCGCCGCGACCACGGGGGCGGCGGGGCTCGGTGCGCTCGGCGCGAGCGGCGCTTGCGCGTACGCGCCGGGCGCTGCGACCAGAGCGGACGTCACGTCGCGCGCGACGAGTTCGTACGTCGCGTCGCCGACGCGCACGGTGAGCGCGTCGAGATCGTGTTCGCGAACGACGCCGAGCAACGCGTCGAGCGCGTCTCGCTCGCTCATCGCCTGCGGCTCGTGCGGTAGCTCGTCGTTCACGCCGCGGCCTCGCTTTCACGCGGCAACGCCCCGTACCATCGCAATACGTCGGCGGCAGCCGCCGCGTCGTCGTCCGGAGCGGCGACCGTTTCCTGGCCGCGCATCACGAGATCGCGAAGGCCGAGCGTGCGGTCCCGAAGTTCGTCGTCGCCGATGATGACGGCCGCGCGTGCGCGCGCACGCTCGGCCTTCTTGAAGTGCGTCGCGATCTTGCCATCCGCGTAATCGATCGTGATCGCGAGCCCCGCGCTCGCATGCCGCAGCGCCGCGACGAGCGGCACCGCGCGCGAGCGCGCGGCCTCGCCGAGCGCGACCACGGCGATACCGGCTTTCGGCGCGTCACCCGCCGTGCCGCGTTTTTCCAAAATCATTAAGAACCGTTCCATTCCGAGTGCGAAGCCCACGCCCGGCGTCGCCGGCCCGCCGAGCGAAGCGACGAGCCCGTCGTAACGCCCGCCCGCACAGACCGTCGACTGCGCGCCCAGATCGTCGGAGATGAATTCGAAGACGGTGCGCGTGTAATAATCGAGACCGCGAACGATGCGCGTGTCGACGAGATACGGGATGCCGATCGCATCGAGCAACGCGCGAACGCGCGAGAAATGCGCCGCGCACGGCTCGCAGAGCACGTCGAGCATCGTCGGCGCCGATTCGACGAGCGCGCGATCCTCGGGTGCCTTACTATCGAGGATGCGGAGCGGGTTCCGATCCAGACGCCGCTGCGAATCGGCGGAGAGCGACGCGCGGTGCGGCGCGAAATGCGCGAAGAGCGCCTCGCGATAACGCGGGCGACAGACCTCGTCGCCGATCGAGTTCACGCGCGCGACGACATCGAGGCCGAAGGACCGCAGCAATTCGTGCGCCAGCGAGATCACCTCGACGTCGGCTTCGGGCCCCGCGAAACCGAAGCACTCGACGCCGAACTGGTGCGCCTGCCGATATCGGCCGGCCTGCGGACGCTCGTAACGGAACATCGGACCGACGTAAAACAGCCGTGCCGGCCCGTGCGCGAGCAACTGATGTTCGAGCACCGCACGCACGACGGGTGCGGTCCATTCGGGACGCAGCGTCAGCGAACGGCCGCCCTTGTCCGCAAACGTGTACATCTCTTTTTCGACGATGTCCGTCGTCTCGCCGACCCCGCGCACGAAAAGCTCCGTCGATTCGAACATCGGCGTCCGGATCTCGCCATATCCGAACCGGTACGCGACGTCCCGCGCCCGCGCTTCAAGGGCTTGCCAGCGCGTGCTTTCGGGGGGATAGCAGTCTGCCGTTCCTCGCGGGGCGGCGATCTTTTCCATGACGTCCTTACTTCGTATCCGAGCGTTACCAATGCCTCGACCGCGCCACGCGCGACCCGCATGGATCGCCGCAGCCGTGCTGTGCGCCGCCGCCTCGCCGCCCGCGCTCCACGCCGCGCTCGCGGCGGCCGGCGGTACGCTGTTCGAAGCCGCGCCGTTTGTTCTTGCCGCGCGCTTGCTCCCCGCGGGCCGCTTGCGCATCCTCACTTTCTTCGGGAGCTGTGGCTGTCGCTGCGGGCCGCTGCCGGGCGCGCTCTCCCTGCCCGCGCTCGGTCTGTGCTGGCTCGCCTTTGGTTGGCCAATCGCGGTCGCGCGAGCCGCGGTAGCTTTCGCAGTTTGGTATGCGACGAAGGGGAAGATGCCGCGCGACGACTCGCGCTCGGCCGACGCCTCCGCGCGTGCCGCCATTGGACGCGAGCAGGGAGCGCTCGAAGAGCTGGCACGCCTCTTCTTGCCGACGTTCGGCATCGCGTTCGCACTCGGGTTGGCAGGGCCGCACATCGCACGGCACGCTCGCGGGGCGCTCGCGCCGCACGGGATGCAAGTCGCCATCACGATCGCGGCCGCTATCGTGGCCGGCATCGCGCTCGGACTCATGATGCCGTGCGCGACGGCGGGTGTCGCGATTGCCGCAGGCCTCGCGGCGAATGCCACCATGACGCTCGATGCGACGCTCAGCGACGCGCGGATCATCGCCTTTGCGATGCTCGCGACCAGCGGCGTCATCCGTGCGGAGGATCTCCGCCGCTCGATCGCTCCTTCGCGATGTAGTCGTGCGATTCCACCGGGGCCACCGCACCGAAACGCTGTGCACTCAGGCGATGGGCAGGCGCCTGCCGACGAGGACGTTCGAAGCGCACGCTTGGCATACGGCGCGGTCGCGTGCGCTCTCGGCTACGTCGCACTTGCTGCTCCGCCCGGCTTCGTGTCGCCACGACTGCTGCCGATGGTCGCGGTAGGCGCCGTCGCTGCAGCCGTCGGGCTGTGGCGTCCGCAGCACGAACGTCACGCCCTCATCGTGCCCGGCGTCATGCTTGCCGCGCTCGTCTGCGGCGCGCCGCTACCGGCCATGACCGCCGACGCGACGGTGCTCGACCGCGCGTGGCCGGGCGAGACACTCGACTTCACGGGTACCGCTCACCGCGCGAGCGGCACGACCATTCTCGAGCGGGCCACGATCACGTGCTGCCGTATCGATGCGACCGTCAGCGCCGTCGCCCTCGACCAACGACTGTCGGCCGAGGATGGCACATGGGTGCGCGCACGCGGCACGCTCGTCCGGGCTCCCGATGGCCGCCTGCAGCTGCACGCCTCCACGGTCGTACGGATCGCCGAGCCGCGCGATCCGTTTGCCTATCGATGAGCGCCTACAGGACGGCGCCGGGCCTCGGCTCGAGCAATTCCACCGGGATACCGTTGGATCTTCGACGAACGCGATGGCACGTGAGCCGCCCGGCGACTTCTTCGGTTCCTTGACGATCTTGACGCCTTGCGCGCGCAGCGTTTCGATGACGCTCGCGAGGTCGCCGTCGACTTCCAGCGCCAAGTGCTCGTACCGGTTGCCGAGTTCGTACGGCGGATGCTCTTCGAGATCGTAAACGAGCTCGATGTACGCGTTCCAATCGCTACCGACGAACGCCATGTCGGCGTTGCCCGGATAGTGCACGGGTCCGTCCAGCAGCTCGAGGCCGAGCTTGTTCGTATAAAAATCGATCGACGCCGCCATATCGCTGACGAAGATCGAGGTGTGCAAGTAACGTGGCATGCCATCTGCTTCCGCCCGATGCCGCGGCTCCCCGGTTCGCGCGGCTCCCCGGTTCGCACGGCTCCCCGGTTCGCACGGCTCATGAGAATTCGCTCAGAAACGTTGACGCGAAGGCAACGGCGAGCGGCCACCGGGCGTTCTAACGAGAAGAGACCGGTCTTGAAATCCCGGAGAGAATCCATGCATCCGTTCGTCGCGCGAGCCCTCGTCGTTTTGATCGCGGTGGTCGCCGTCACCGTACCGCGAAGCGCCGTGCAAGCCGAGACCGCGGCGGGCGTCGCCCGCATCGCGTATCTGCACGGAAGTGCCGACGTCGTGCGTGCCGATTCCGGCGACACGGTTGCCGCCGCCCTCAACGCGCCGCTTGCCGTTGGCGATACGCTCATTACCCACACGGCAACGCAGGCCGAGATCGAACTCGACTACGGGACGCTCGTCCGCGTCGCACCCGACACGCAACTTCGCGTGTCGCATCTGGCGACGAACGATCACCGCATACAGCTCGCGGTCGGCTCGCTCGAGATTCGCGTTTTCCGCAAGCGTGGCGAGACGGCGAGCGTCGAGCTTCCGCAGGCCATGCTCGCGCCGCGCGCGCCGGGTCGCTATCGCGCGACCGTCGCGAGCGACGGAGATTCCGAGGCCGGTGCACGTTCGGGGCGCGCGGATGTCTCGAGCGAGTCGGGTTCGCGCCCGCTCGTCGCGGGCGAGTCGCTCGGGATCACCGGCACGTTCATGGCGCCCGTGCTCCACGACGTCGTCTCGTACGAGACCGACGCCTTCGACCGCTTCTCCGACGAACGCGACGATCTCGTCGCCCGCGAACGCGCCGACGCGTTCCTCGATCGCGATTTGGTCGGCGCCTCCGATCTCGAGACGAGCGGTCGGTGGATCGACGATGCTCGCTACGGTCGCGTGTGGTCGCCGTATGAAAGCGCGGGCTGGGCACCCTATCACGACGGACGCTTCGTCTGGGAACCGTATTACGGGTGGACCTGGGTTGCGGCCGAACCGTGGGGCTGGGCACCCTATCACTACGGCAATTGGTTTTACGGCAACAGTGGCTGGTGCTGGTATCCCGGCGGCGCGTTCGCGCAGCCGTATGCGTATCGACCGGCAGTCGTCGCATTCTTTTCTTTCGGCGGCTCGTTCGGTTTCGATCTCGGCTTCGGCAACATCGGCTGGCTGCCGCTTGCGCCATACGAGCCTTACTATCCGTGGTACGGCCGGGGTTCGCATGGTACGGTCGTGAACAATATTACGAACGTCAACGTGACGTACGTAAGTGCACCGCAGCCGTCGATGACGGGCAACACGTTTACGATCTATCACAACGTCAGCGCGCCCGGTGGGATGGTCGCGCTCGATGGCAGCGATTTCTCGAACGGTCGTTTCTCGCACGTAAATACGGTGCGACCGATCGCGCTCTCGCATGTCACCGTCGTGCGCGGCGTCGTGCCGATCGTTCCGACCACGCAAAATCTCGCGCCGGCCTCGCACCCACCGGCCGTCACGAGCGTAACGGCGACCATGCCCGGCGGCGCGTTCGCGCACTTCAAGCCGCTGGCGACGCCGGTGCGCTCGTTCGCGCTCGAGCGCGGCATTGTCCGCGACGCCGCACGTATCGCCTATCCGACCGCGCCCACGATAACGACCGTCGTCCGACATCCGAACACACTGACCTCGCAGCAGGCGATGCCGGTGCCCGTGCGCGCGAACGGACCGAGCAAGACCGTCATCGTGACGGACGGCACTGCTCCACGACCGAACGTTGCAGCGCCGCGGGTCCCCGCCGCAGCGTTCGCGCCGCCGAATCCCGTCATTCGTGCCGCATCGCCGTGGGATCGCTTCGCCGGACGCGGACCCGCGATCGACGCAACGCGTTCGGCCTCGAGTGTCGACGCCGCCCGACGCGGATACATGGTCACCGCGCCGTCATCCGATCGCGTCGTGCGCGGCGAATCGAGCGGCGGCAACGTTCGATTACAAACATTGCACGCGACGAGCGTGCGCGGCATGACGCGACAATCGTTGCCTGCAAACGTTGAGGTGCAGAGCCCGCACGCCGCATCCGTCCAACACGAGACGCACACGACTCCTCGGACGATCGTCGAGCATGCGAGCGTGCGCGCCCAGTAGCGATCGTAAAGTTTCTCGTTCTCACCACGTGGCGAAAGGCGATCAGCCGGGGGATGAGAAGCGCACGTTATGTCCTGCACCGCCCGATCGTTTCGAGCGGCGCTCGCGTCCGTTGCCCTGTTTGCCGTCGCAACCCCAGCATCGGCCGAACTCGTGCAATCCGCGACCGTCCCGAACGCCTACGCGAACGTTATACGTTCGGTGAATCCGCACGTCCGTCAGGAGCAGAGCCGCGCCTACGCGGAAGCTCTGCTGGCGAACGCCGATCGCATGCACGTCGATCCGCGACTGATCATGGCCGTCGTTACCGTCGAATCGCATTGGAATACCGCCGCCGTCTCCACGAGCGGCGCGCGCGGGCTCGGGCAATTTTTGCCCGGTACGGCGCGCGATCTCGGCGTCGACACGCGCTCGGCACGCAGTACGCTTCGCGGCGTCACGACGTATCTGCACCAACTGCTTTCGATCTTCAGCTCTTCGCGTAACGCGATGCGCGAAGCGATCGCAGGGTACAACGCGGGCCCCTTCGCCGTTCGGCATTACGGCATTCCCCGCTATGGCGAGACGCCGCGCTACGTCGCCAAAGTGCTCTCCACGTTCCATTCATTTCAGCGACGACTCGTGCCGCGACCCACCGTTCGTGAAGTCGTCGCCGTGCTCGACGACGCGCAACGCGTCGAGCGCGAGCAAACTTTTTACTGGGGAGCGCACTAGCGGGTCCGCGAAGGCTCCGTCTTGCTCTTCGGCCCGGTCGTCGATGAGCACGCACCTTGGGGCTTTGGCGTCCTTTGCGTTCCCTCTGCGGCTGCGGCAGCGGCATTGATCGAACAGGATCCCGCCCGTGAGCTCGGGTCGCACGAGGTATTCTCAGGTCCCACACCTGATCAGATAAACACACCAGGACCGCAAGCGCGCTCGTTCCGAGGACGCGGCCCGCGTGGTTCAGTGCAAGAAGTAGCGATACGTCGAGAAGACGAGGGCGATGCCGCGTGCGTCGGCGGCGGCCACGACTTCCGCATCGCGGATCGAGCCTTCCGGTGCGATGATCGCCGTGCAACCCGCGTCGGCCGCGGCTTCCAACCCGTCGGCGAAGGGAAAGAAGCCGTCGCTCGCGCAAGCGCCGCCCTGCGCGAACGCGCCCGCACGGTCGCCCGCGATCCGCACGGCACTCACGCGATTGGTCTGACCCGCGCAAATGCCGCGCGTGATGAGATCGCGTACCACGACGACGCCGTTGGACTTCACGTGGCGGACGACGTCCCACGCGAACCGCAAGTCGCGCCACTCATCCGTCGTCGGTTCGCGTTTGGACACGACGCGAAAACGCTCGGCTTCGGCACCGGGATCGTCGTTTTCCGCAAGCACGCCGCCAAGGGCGCTACGCACGCGTAGTTCGCTCGCCAATCGCTCGGGGAGCCGCACGTCGTAGCGGATGATGCGAAGATTTTTCTTTCGGCGTAACCGTTCGAGCGCGTCGTCATCGAACGCGGGCGCCGCGACGATCTCGAGGAAGAACTCTGCGAGCGCGTTTGCCGTGGCGAGATCGACCGCGCCGTCGAGTGCGATGATGCCACCGAACGCCGATACGGGATCGGCCTGCAGGGCGTCGCGTACCGCATCGAGCGGTCGCGCGCGCTCGGCAACGCCACACGGCACCGTGTGCTTGACGATCGCCGCACGCACGACACCCGTCGCGCTATCGGGAACGCCGCGCACGAGCAGCCGCAGCGTCGCGTCGAGATCGAGGAGGTTGTTGTACGAGAGCGCCTTGCCACCGAGTTGTTCGGGCAATGCTTCCGTGCGCGAGAGGTAGAAGGCAGCGCGCGATTGCGGATTCTCGCCGTAACGCAGCGGTGTCGCGAGCGGAATCGTGAGCGCGAGCGACCCCGGCAGCTCGCGCGCGAGCAGACCCGCTTCGAGGTACCGCGCGATCGACGAATCGTATTCGGCCGTGCGCTCGAACGCGCGAGTCGCAAGACGCCGGCGCGTCGCGAGATCGAGCGTCGCGGGATCGGCATCTTGCACCAGCGCGTACTGGTCGGGATCGACGAGCACGGTGACGTGTTGGAAATTTTTCGCAGCCGCCCGGATCAGCGCGACGCCGCCGATATCGATCTGCTCGATCGCTTCGTCGAGCGTCGCTCCGTCGCGCGCGACGGTCGTCTCGAACGGATAGAGGTTGACGACCACGACGCCGATCTCGGGCACGCCATGTTCGCGTGCTTCGTTCACGTGCGCGGCGTTGCTACGATCGGCGAGGATTCCGCCGAACACGCGCGGATGCAGCGTTTTTACGCGCCCGTCGAAGAGCGACGGAAAGCCGGTGAGATCGCCGACGTCGCGCGCGTCGATGCCCGCGTCGATGAGATGCGCGCGCGTGCCACCGGTCGCGTAGATCGGCATACCGCGGCGTTCGCACGCGCGTGCGAGATCGACGACACCCGAGCGGTCGTAAACGGAAAAGAGCGCGGCTGCGCTCGACTCAACCGGCAAGTGCGGCCTCCATGGCGCGATCGGATTCGGACGTGTTCGGGGTGAGGTCGGCCGTGATGACGCTCGAAATGCCCGGCTCCGACATCGTTACGCCGTACATGCGCTGGGCGAGTTCCATCGTCTTTTTGTTGTGCGTGACGATGAGCAGTTGCGCGCTCGAGCCGACCTCTCGCACGAGCGCCGAAAACCGTTCGACGTTCGCATCGTCGAGTGCGGCGTCGACTTCGTCCAGCAGATAGAAGGGCGACGGTTTGACGCGAATGAGTGCGAAGATGAGTGCACTTGCAGCCATCGCACGTTCGCCACCGGAAAGCGTCGTCAGTGGCATCATGCGTTTGCCCGGCGGTTGCACGGAGATCTCGATGCCCGTTTCGCTCAACTTCTCGGGATCGGTCTGCCACATCTTAGCCTGACCTCCGGGAAAGAGCTGCCCGTACACCGCTTCGAAGGCCGCTTTGACGAGCGCGAAGGTTTCGTTGAACTGCTCTTGACTCTGCGCTTCGATCTCGCCGATCGATGCGAGGAGCGTCTCGCGCGCGCGTCCGAGATCGTCGAGCTGTTCGCGCAAGAAGCGCTCGCGTTCGACGAGTTCTTCGATCTCGGCATCCGCATTGAGGTTGACGTTCTGCAAGCGCGCGAGCTCGTCGCGCAAGCGCGCGAGCTCCGCGGTGAAGTCACCCTGTTCGCTCGCGTAACGCGCTTCCACATCCGCGCATTCATCTGCGGTCGCGGGGTTTTGCGCGAAGGCGGCCGTGAGCATCCCGAGTTCGGCGTCGATCTCCGCGAGCCGCAAGCGGCCGCCCTCGCTCGCCCGTGCGGCCTCGCGCTCCGCATTCTGTGCGACGCGCAGGTCGCTCTCGAGTTGCGACACCTGGCCCGCGAGCATCTCGCGTTCGCGCCGCGCCGCCGTTTCGCGCACGTCGACATCGGCGACGCGGGTACGCGCCGCGGTCAAGCCGTCGCCGCCGGAGGCGATGCGCGCGGCGAGCGAATCGAGTTCCGCCGTCATCGTTTCGCGCGCCGTCGAAGCGCGTTCGCGATCGGCATCGAGCAATCCGAGGCGGCCGCGCGCGCCGTCGCGACGTGCGACGAGCGATGCGACGGCCTCGCGCGCGCTCGCGATTTCGGACGCGACTGCGCGTTCCGCGTCCTGCGCGCGCGCGATCGTCTCGCGCGCCTGCGCGAGCGCACCCTCGAGACGTTCGCGTTCGGCGTTAGCGGTCGTGGGATCGACGACGGGCCGATCGAGCGCGACGAGGCGCTCGCGCGCGGCCGAGGTCTGCGCATCGCGCTCCGTCGCGCGCGCGAGCATCGCGGCGATTTCGTCGTGCAGACGCGCGCTCTCGGTTCCGAGTTTCTCCACGCGCGCGTGCGCGTCGCGCACGCCGATCGCGAGCTCGTTTTCGAGCCGATGCGCGTCGTCGCGATCGCGCGCCGCGGCGATGCCCTCGTCGTTCGCGGCCGTCGTCGCCGTCTGCGCGGCCTCGAGCTCGGCGCGCAGCCGCGGGACGGCCTCGGAAAGCGTGCGCGCCTGCGCGCGCCGCGAGAGGATCGAACGTTCGCGCTTGTAACGGCCGCCCGTCATCGCGCCGCCGCTGCGGATCTCGTCGCCGTCGAGCGTGACGATCGCGTCACGGAAACCTTCGCCGCGAACGAGCCGCACGCCGACCTCGAGCGTTTCGACCACGAGAATTCGCCCGATCAGAAATGAGACGACGCGCGCGTACATCGGCTTCGTCGGCTCGACGAGTGCGTGCGCGTAACCGATCACGCCACGCGAGCGCGGCACGTCGTCGGCCGTGCGGCCCGGACGATCGCTCAGCGCGTCGAGCGGCAAGAACGTCGCTCGACCGAGTTCGCGCGCGCGCAAGAATGCGATCGCGCGCTCGGCATCTTCCGCCGTCTCCGTCACGATATTCGAGAGCGCGCCGCCGAAGGCGATATCGAGCGCCCGTGCGTACGCTTCGTCGACGCGAATCAAGTTGGAAACTACGCCGTGGATACCGCCGAAATCACCGCGTTTCGTCGCTTCCAAGATGGCGCGGGTGCCGGGCACGTGGCCCTCGAGCGTCGCTTCGAGTTCTTCTATCGTGTGCAGGCGCGCTTCGGTCGATGCGAGTTCGCTCGTCGTCGCGCGATAAGCCGCTTGGCCGCCCGCGAGCGCGGCTTGCGCGAGCGCAACGCGTTCGTCCGCGTGAGCCGAGACGGCGCGGGCGGCAACGATCCGCGCTTCGAGCGTCGCGAGCGACTCGCGTGCGGCCGCGAGATCGTGTGCGAGCGTCGCCGCACGCGCGCTGCGGGTTTCGGCTTCACCGCGCAATTCGAACGCTTCGCGTTCCACGCGTTCGTACTCGGCTCGCACCGCGGCGAGTTCGGCGCGCCGCTGCGCTTCGGTCGTCGCCGCCGCGGCCGCGGCGGCTTCCGCTTCGCGTAGCGCCGTGAAAATCGCATCGAGCGCCGAGCGCGCGGTGCCGAGTGCGGCTTGCGCCGCTGCCTCGCGCTCGCGAAAGGCTTCGAGTTCGCGCGTGCGCGGTTCGACCTCGGCGTCGAGCAGCGCGACGAGCGCGTGCAACTCCTCGCGTTCCGCTTCCGCGCGCTCGCGATCGCCCGTGATCTGCGACGATTGCGCCACGAGCGCGTCGCGTCGCGCCACGAGCCCCGCCTGCAGCGATTCGCGTTCCGCGAGACCCGAGCGCGCTGCGGTCGCTTCGTCGCGAAGGGCCTCGAGCGCGCGCTCGCGCGCGTAGACGTCGGTCCGTAGCGTCGTCAGTCGCGCGTCGGCGGCGGCAGCCTGCGCGGCCGCACCCGCGCGCTCGACTTCGTGCGTTTCGAGCGACCCCTGCAGCGTCTCGCGTTCCGTGCGCCGCGACGCGCTCGCGCGCAGGAAGGAGAGAATTTCGAGATCGCGCAGCCGCGCGGAGGCCTTGCGGAAGCGACGCGCGCGCCGCGCCTGCGTCTCGAGTTCCGGTACGCGCGCCGCGATCTCTTGCACGAGATCGTTGACGCGAATGCCGTTCTGTTCCGTTTGCTCCAGGCGGCGGAGTGACTCGTTCTTGCGCGCGAGGAACTTGTTGATGCCCGCGGTTTCCTCGAAGAGCGAGCGCCGATCCGACGGCTTCGCGGCGAGGATCGCGTCGATCTGGCCTTGCGAGACGATCGCGTACGAGCCCGGCCCCAGACCCGTACCCATCAACAACTCGATCACATCGCGCAAGCGGACGCTCTGGCGGTTGACGAAGAACTCGCTCTCGCCCGCGCGGTACGCGCGCCGCGTGATCTGCACCTCGCTCGCGTCGATCTTCATCGCGCCGTCATCGTTGGAAAACGTCAGCGCGACCTCCGCCATGCCGAGCGGTTTGCGACGTTCGTTGCCTGCGAAGATGACGTCTTCGGTCTTCGTCGAGCGCAGCGATTTGGAACTCTGTTCGCCCAGCACCCAGCGAATCGCATCGACGAGATTCGATTTGCCCGAACCGTTGGGGCCGACGAGCGCGGTGATGCCCGGTTCGAACGCGAGCGCCGTCTGTTCGGCGAACGTCTTGAAGCCGAAGATGCGCAAGGACTTAAGCTTCACGCGTGCGGCCGTTTTGCGACGTTTCCGCGCGGCGCCTCGCCCACACCCGGGCGACGCCGGGCGCGCTTCTTCTTGATCTTCGCGGGAACGATCGGCCCTGCGTCGTCTTTCGCGAGCGAGAGCGCTTTCGGTGCGACGTCGTCGTAATTCGCCGCGAGTAGCGTGAGGGCGTCGGCCGCGGCCGCGCGCTGTGCGGCACGCTTCGAGCCGCCGCTGCCTTCGGCGCGGATGTTGTCGGGCGCGATCGTCACGATGGCGTGAAACGTCGGCTCGTGATCGGAGCCTTCGGCGCGATCTTCGTACGTTGGGACGGCCTTGTAATGCCGTTGCATCCACTCTTGGAGGACGGTCTTGGGATCGTCGATCGTCGTGCCGAGCGCCTCGCACGGTTCGACGTGTTCGCGGGTGAGAAACGCCTCGACCGTCGCGAGCCCGCATTCGCGATGCAAGACCGCGAGAAACGCTTCGAACGCGTCCGCGAGCGCCGAACGGCGGCGCGTCGCGGACTCACTCGCGTGTCCCGCGCCGAGCAGCAGCAGCGATTCGAATCCCAAGCGTTCCGCCGTCGTTGCGAGCGCGCGATCGGACACGAGAGACGATTTACGCAGCGCGAGTTCGCCTTCGGCGGCGTCGGCGTACCGGTCGTAAAGCGACCGCGCGATGCAGAACCCGAGCAGCGCGTCGCCCAGAAATTCGAGCCGCTCGTTGGATTGCGGAGCGAGCTTTTCTTTGACCGCGCTTTCGTGAAAGAAGGCGGCATCGAAAGCGTGGACGTCGGCGTCTCGCGCACCCCCCAGTTCCATGAGCGCACGAATACGTTGACGCCGGGCCTCGCCCGCCATCGGTTAAGCCCTGTACTTTCCGAAGACGACGACGCTGTTGTGGCCGCCGAAGCCGAACGAACTCGAGAGCGCGATGTTTACGTCGGCTTTGCGCGCGACGTTGGGGACGACGTCGAGCGTGCACGCGGGGTCGGGGTTCTCGTAGTTGATCGTCGGGGGAATGATGCTGTTGTAGATCGCGAGCGTCGTCGCGACGCCTTCGAGCGCACCCGCAGCTCCCAGTGCGTGACCGTGCATGCTCTTGGTCGACGACACGGCAAATTTGTGGCCGCCTTCGCCGATCACGCGGCCGAGCGCTTGCGACTCGGCGGGATCGCCGATGGGCGTCGACGTGGCGTGCGCGTTGACGTAGTCGATGTCGGTGTTCTTGATGCCGGCGCACACGAACGACCGGCGTAGCGCGAGTTCGACGCCGCCACCGTCGGGATCGACTGCGACGAGATCGTACGCGTCGGCCGATTCCCCGTAACCGAGGAGTTCCGCGTAAATGCGCGCGCCGCGTAACTTCGCAAGCTCCAGCTCCTCGAGCACGAAGATCGCCGCACCTTCGGCGAGCACGAAGCCGTCGCGTTCCTTATCGAAGGGGCGCGACGCGCGCGTCGGCTCATCGTTGCGCGTCGAGAGCGCCTTCATCGAATCGAAGCCGCCCATCGCGCAATCGGTGATCGTCGCCTCCGAGCCGCCGGTGATCATCGCGCGCGCCTTCCCGTGCAAAATCATGTCGTACGCCACGCCGAAGGCATCGTTCGACGACGCGCACGCCGACGACACCGCGTACATCGGTCCGCGGAATCCAAAACGCATCGAGATCTGCGCGGGCGCAGCGTTGCTCATCAGCATCGGAATGAAGAACGGCGTGATGCGTCCCGCGGTACCCGCGGCGCGGGCCTTGGTGACATTGTCCTGGATCGTGATGATCCCGCCGATGCCGCTCGCGACGACGACGCCCGTTTCATCGCGCAGCGCCTTGTCCCCGGGAAACTTCGCGTCTTCGACCGCTTCGAGCGCCGCGACGTACGCGAACTGCGCGTAGCGGTCCATGCGGCGCGCGTCGCGACGACCGATGAGTTTATCGGGATCGAAATCTTTGACTTCGGCGGCGATCTGCGCTTTGAGCCCGGCCGCTGCGGCGTCGAAGGCGGTCACCTTGGCGACTCCGCTCTCGCCTGCGATCAACCGGCGCCAGAATTCCTCGCGCGTGTTCCCGAGCGGCGTGACCGCGCCCATGCCGGTGATGACGACCCGTTTTTTCTCCAAGACAGTCCCCTTCGAGCCCCGGGCCTTCGCCCCGCTCGTCCCTTCCAGCGCCTACGGCGCGATACACGGTCTCGTGGCGCTGCGACGATAACCGGGCCGCACGACGCACGAAGGGCAGCCATGGTCGGCCGCCCCAGAAAGCCTCGGAAGCATATGCTGGAAACGGCCGCGAAGCCTTTTTCTGCCGGCCCGCCGTCCGCTTGCGCCAGGCACCCGTGGCTGGTATACTCCCCGAGTTATGTTCCTGTTCGATCTTCAGCTCTTCGCCTCAAAAAAGGGCGCGGGGTCCACGCGCAACGGTCGCGATTCGAATTCTCAGCGCCTTGGCGTGAAGCGCTTCGGCGGCGAGGCCGTGATCGCGGGCAACATCATCGTTCGCCAGCGCGGGACGAAGTTTTACCCGGGCCTCGGCGTTGGCATCGGTAAGGATGATACGCTCTTCGCGCTCGTCGATGGCCTCGTTTCCTTTACGGAAAAGCGCAATCGCAAGCACGTCAACGTCGTCGCGCAAGCCTAGTCTCGCGACGATCGATTCCGTGGCGATGAAAAGAGCCTCCGGGCTCTTTTTTCTTTCTGCGGCCCCCGTGCGCCCGTTCTAATGCAGTTCATCGACGAGGTCCAAATCGACGTCAGCGGTGGACGTGGCGGCGACGGCATCATCGCCTGGCGCCGTGAGAAGTACGTCCCCGAGGGCGGACCCGCCGGCGGCGACGGTGGGCGCGGCGGCGATGTCTTCCTCGAGGCGACGCCCGAGCTCTCGACCCTCATCGAGTTCCGGTTCAAGAAACAGTTCGCAGCCGACTCCGGCAAGCCGGGTGGCACCTCGAAGAAGTCGGGCCGCAGCATGGACGATCTCGTGATCGGCGTGCCGATCGGCACGCTCGTCTACCGCATCGAAGAGGACGGTAAGGAATACGTCGTCGCCGACCTCTCCGCGAAAGGCGAGCGCATCCGTGTCGCGCGCGGCGGCCGCGGGGGGCTGGGAAACCAGCACTACGCGACCTCGACGCGCCAGGCGCCGCGCTTCGCCGAGAAAGGCGAACCGCCCGAGACCGCGCATCTGCGGCTCGAGCTCAAACTCATCGCCGATTGCGGCGTCGTCGGATTGCCCAACGCGGGCAAATCGACGCTGCTTTCCGTCGCCTCCGCCGCGCGGCCGAAGATCGCCGACTACCCGTTCACGACGCTCGAACCGCAGCTCGGCGTCGTGCGCCTGGGGCCTGAGGAGTCGTTCGTGATGGTCGACGTCCCCGGGCTCATCGAAGGCGCCCACCAGGGCACAGGCCTCGGCGACAAGTTTCTGCGCCATATCGAGCGGACGCGCGTCCTCATCCACCTCATGGACGGGGCACTCGGCGTCGATGAGATCCTCGCCGCCAAGCACACGATCGAGGAAGAACTCCGACTCTGGAACCCCGCGCTCGCGCTACGGCCGGCGCTGCACGTGATTTCGAAACTCGACCTCCCCGACGCGCAAGAAACCTTCGCCGCGCTCGAAGCGCACATCCCCGGCCTCCGCGGCATCTCCGCGGCAACGGGCGAAGGCGTGCGCGACCTGCTCTTCGCGGCCTTCGCGACGATCGCCGCGACGCCGATGCCCGAGGTCGTGGCGCCCGACGCGCCGCGCTTCGTGCTCACGCCGCAAGAGGCGTTCGTAATCGACGTCGATCCCGACGGCACGTACGTGGTTTCGGGCGACCGCATCGAACGCCTCGCCGCAATGACCGATTTCGACACCGACGAGGGCCTCGCACACTTCGAACAAGTACTCGCGAAGATGGGTGTCGATAAAGCGTTGCAAGAGCGCGGCGCGCGCGAGGGCGATACCGTTCGCATCGCCGAGTTCGAATTCGACTACTCGTGAGAGAGGACCGAGGGCACTGAACGCGACCACGAAATTCTATACCGGATTCATCCTCGCCGTAGCCCTGATTATCGCCGTATCGTTCTATTTCGGCTATCGCGCCGGCGCGCACGCCGACCGCCGGCCCGTCGCACGCGCACACGCGAATTCGGCACCGTGAAGATCGGGCTCTTCGGCGGCACCTTCGATCCCGTGCACAACGCGCATCTCTTCGTCGCCGAGGCTGCGCGCGTCGAACTCGGGCTCGAGCGCATGGTCTTCTTGCCGACGCGCGGATCCCATTATCGCACGCAACCGATTGCGAGCGTCGAACATCGCCTGGCGATGTTGCGTCGCGCGATCGCGCCCAATCCGTACTTCGCGCTCGACGACACCGACGTGCGCGCGGACGCCACGGGGTATTCCGCCGATCTGATGCCGCGCATTCGGGCGACCTATCCCGAGGACGAACTGACCTTCGTCGTCGGCGGCGATTCGCTCGTGGATTCGCCGTGGCAGCGCTTCGATGTCGTCCTCGCCGCGCTCGACGCGTTCGCGATCGCGCCACGCGCCGAGAAGGCACCGGAGCGCGTCGACACGTTGCTGGCCGCCCTCTCGCCAACCGAACGCGCGAAGCTCCACGTCCTCGACTTGCCCGCGCTCAACGGCTCGGCGACCCTCGTGCGCGCGCAGCTCGCACGCGGCGGCAGCATCCGCTATCTCGTGCCCGAGAGCGTCGTCCGTTACATCGCCGCAAACGGCCTCTACGCGTCGACGACGCTCGCGACGGCGGAACGCACGTCGTGACGGGCGCCTCGCAAGCGTCGGCCGCGATGCTGGGCGGCGTGGACGTTCGCGCGCTCGCGGACGCATACGGCACGCCGCTGCTCGTCATCGATACCGATGTGCTCGATGCGAATATCGCGCGTTACGAACATGCACGGAGCGCGTTCGGAATCGAAGCCGCGTATGCGGGCAAAGCGCTGCTCTTCGTCGCGCTCGCGCGACGCATCGCCGCGAGTTCGCTCGATCTGGACGTCTGCTCGCTCGGCGAATTACTGACGGCCGAACGCGCGGGCATGGCGGCGGACCGGCTCGTTCTCCATGGCTGCGGCAAGACGAGCGCGGAACTCCAAGCGGCGTATGACGGCCGCGTCGGCCGCATCGTCGTCGATCACTTCGAAGAACTCCACGCCCTCGCCGCGCTCGCGCAGACACGTCCGCTCGGTGCGCGGTTGCGCGTGCTCTTGCGCGTCAATACCGGCATCGAAGCACGCACGCACGCCTACGTGCGCACGGGCGGTGAAGAATCGAAATTCGGCTTCGCGCTCCGCGATGTCGACGCCGCGGTCTCCGCGGTGCTCGCCGTTCCGGCGCTCGAACTTGCCGGCATCCACAGTCACCTCGGCTCGCAAATTTTCGACGGTGCGCCGTTCGCGGCGAACGTGCCGATCGTGTTGGACGTTTTCGCGCGTGCGCTGGCGATGGGCGCACCGATGACGGATCTCGTGCTCGGCGGCGGATACGGTATCGATGCGAAGCCCGGTGGCGAGAGGATCGATATTTTGGCCGTGCTGCGCGACGTCGATGACGCCGTGACGTCGCTGGCACGCACGCGCGGCATCGCGCGGCCGCGCGTGGGCATCGAGCCCGGCCGCAGCGTCATCGCCGAGGCCG
>JAABUQ010006101.1_pt1 | contig 18569 bp, 21 predicted proteins | sample 5560001 | NCBI WGS metagenome assembly JAABUQ01 (sample SAMN10711888, study PRJNA513371) | rock metagenome | isolation source: Antarctica rocks | place: Antarctica: Victoria Land, Finger Mt nord | collected 2015-12-18
GGCAGACGGCGTGGTACAACAGGGCGGAGACGTTGTGGCTCTTTCGGATGAAGGTGCTCATGCTCCACGATAGCACAGATGGTCCCGGCGAAGCAAGCTTCGGGGCATTAAACCCCAAAAGAGTAAAGCAGTCATCAGCGTTTTCCGAGTGCCGGAGGCACTTTCATTCACCAGCAGGCCGGCAAGGCCAGTGCCGCATCTCATGCTTGGTACCGGGCTTTGCGCCTCTGAGCCAGCGCTGACCACCACAAAAAGCGGGCGCGGGAAGTTGTTTCCCGCGCCCGCTTTGTTTCCCCACAACCGCCTACTTCAGCAGGTGGGCCGGGAGCTGCTTCTGGCCGGCGATGATGGCCTGGAAGTTCTTCGAGGTCAGCATCCGGGCGGCGACCTTGATCCGCTTCTTGCCTTTGGGCGTCTGCACCGTTACGGTCTGGAGGTTGACCTCGAAGCGGCGGGCCTTCTGCGGGGCGCGGTGCGCCCACGAGCCGGAGTGCGGGTGGCGCGTCCAGCGGCCCGCCTGGGCCTTGCGCCCGGTGATGTCACACACTTTTGCCATGGTTATCTGCTCCTGCGGGTTGTTCAATCCAAGATGACCTGCGAGTATAGCACATCGGCGCGGCGGCTGTCAACGCCGGGGTGCCGCCCGGCGGGCGCGGGCCAAACGGGGCGCGGGCGGGGTATAACGGGGCATCACCACGTCTGGAGTCCCTTTGACAAATCGCTTTCCGCAGCGCGTCGCCGCGCTGGTTTTTTCGCTGCTCTCGCTGGCTGCCGTGGCAGCCGCCGCCCCTCAGCCGGTGGCGGTTGACCCGCATTTCTTTGATTACGACGCCCAGGCAAAGTTTGCGGTCACGGAGCGGCCTTACACCGACCCCTACGCGACGGGCGGCGGGTTCCACATCGTTCGCGTCACGTTCCCCAGCCCGGTCGTGACCCCCTACCCCGTGGACAACACCGTCACGGGGTTCCTGTTTCTGCCGGACGCGCCGGGTAGGCACCCGGTCATGCTGGTGGAGCACGAGTGGCTGCCGACGACGATGGCGACCGAGATGCAGATGTCGGCGGGCCTGGCACGGGGCGGCATCGCGGCATTTCTGATCATCCAGCCGTTCAGCGTCAACCGCCGTCCCGTCCCGCGCATCCCCAATGTCGAGCTGCTCTCGGGTGACGTCCCGCAGATGGTCGGGGCACTGCGCCAGGGCGTGCTGGACGCCCGGCGGGCGATGGACTGGCTCGGGGCACGGCCCGACATCGACCCCGCCCGGATGGGGGCGGCGGGCATCAGCCTGGGCGGCGTCCTCGCCGCACTCATCGCCGGGGTGGACCGGCGGGCGCGGGTGCTGCTGACCATCGTCGGCGGTGTGGATGTCGCCGATGTCGTCTTCGACAGCTTCATCACGTCGGGCCTGCACCCCGACCTGCTCTACCACGGGGTCACACTCGACTCCCTCAAGCGCGACATGGCCCCGGTCGAGCCGGCCAACTGGCTGCGCGGCTACGGGGCTGAGAACGCCCTACTTTTCAACGGGCGCTATGACGTGTTCATCTCGCCCAAAGAGGCGCACCATCTGTCCGAGGCGCTGGGCGGGGCACGCATCGTCTGGACCCCGACGGGGCACTACGGGGCGGTCTTCGCGCAGAAGCAAATCCAGGACGTCGGCCTGCGCTTTCTCCGAGCGCGCTTCGGCCTGGACCCCCTGGCTTACAGGCCACCCGCCGCGCTGTCGGCACCCACCATCAAGATCGGCCTGCTGGCCGGCGGGCGCGAGGGGGTCAGCCCCGCGCTGGCCTACCAGGCGGTGACGTTCGGACCGAAGCGCGTGCTGTCGCTGGACGCCCAGCTCACCCTGCACGGCCCCCAGGTCGCGCCGGTCCTGCGCCTGGACGAGAGCAACGAGGTTGGCTTCGAGTTCCCCCTGACGCACGGCAAGCCCCGCCCCCGCCTGTTCTACATGTTCCACTTCGTGCTGTGAAGAACTGACTGCCGCTGGAAACCCCGGACGGCCTGAATTTACGCCTGAATCATGCCTCAAATAAGCGGCGCGGTAGTCCCGACTGCCTGATGATAGACCCCAACGTGCCAACGGCAAGCTCTTTGTGCAAAGGGACAGGAACACTGGTCGTTGTGTCTCCTGTTTTCTTCTGGTAGATGTCGTGGTCGCCTTTGCCGTGCCTGGCAAAAACAAACCCGTTCTCGGTCAAGATGTCACAGACTGCCTGCCCCGACAGCACCCGTAGCTTGCCCAAAAGGGACCTCGATTCGCGTTATGGTCACATCGTCCTGGTCGCTGTCCGGCAGCCGCCGCTCGCGCTCCGAGGGGGGAGCGGTTTCAAGGAACAACTCCACCGCCTCGATCAAATTTTCTTTCGCCTGCTCAATAGTCACGCCCTGGCTGGCGATGTCGAGTTCCAAACAAAGAGCAACATAGACCGGCTGCCCGTCGCTCAGATACTCCCGTTTAATTCTCGCTGTCAGCGTGATGGGTCGCATGGTTGACCTCGGTTCTGTGCGCTCTCTAGAAGTGCTTGTACATTCTTGTACATTATAGTCTGCGGCGTCAGCGAAAGCAATACTCACTCTTCTTCCGACGGTCCGCCGTGTATCCGCTCTGCCCGATAATAGGGTATACTTTCCCGGCGGAAATCTGCGAAAGCCGGTTCCGCACAATCCACACCCGCCGGGACGCCCCCGCGTGTGCCTCTGGCCGGCCTGAGCCGACCGGGGTTGCCGGGGCGGACGAACGGCGGGGAGGCCAACGACCACACCAAGGAGTCCTGAATTTGTCCGTACTCGCGATGAAAGACCTGCTCGAAGCAGGCGTCCACTTCGGCCACCAGACGCGCCGCTGGAACCCGAAGATGAAGCGCTACATCTACGGCGGCCGCAACGGCATCTACATCATCGACCTGCACCAGACCCTGAAGCTGTTCGATGAGGCCTACGCCTACATCCAGGAGATCGCCTCGAACAAGGGCAAGATCCTGTTCGTCGGCACCAAGAAGCAGGCCCAGGAGGCCGTCGCCGACGCCGCCAAGCGCTCCCACTCGTTCTACGTCAACTCGCGCTGGCTCGGCGGGATGCTGACCAATTATCGGACGATCCTGACCCGCATCGCCCGGCTGCGCGAGCTGGACCGGCTCGACGCCGAGGGTGTCCTGGAATCGCTGCCCAAGAAGGAGGCCGCCGACCTGCGCGAGGAGCGCGACCGGCTGGAGAACTACCTGGGCGGCATGAAGGACATGAACGGCATGCCCGACGCGATCTTCATCGTGGACCTGAAGAAAGAGAAGATCGCCGTGCAGGAGGCCCGGAAGCTGGGCATCCCCATCGTCGCCATCGTGGACACCAACTGTGACCCGGACGAGGTGGACTACGTCATCCCCGGCAACGACGACGCCATCCGCGCCATCAAGCTGATCTCGGGCAAGATCGCCGACGCGATCATCGAGATCCGGCAGGGCGAGTGGCAGGAGACGGAGATCGTCGGGACCGACGAAGAGGCCCAGAAGATGGGCGACGGGGCGGACGCCGCCGCAGTCGCCGCGCAGTGGGAGGCGCTGGAGAAGCGCGTGACCGGCGGGGCGCAGGTCCCGGCGGGTGTACTCGACCCGAGCCTGGGCGCGTCCGGCATGACGGCCGAGGGCACCGCCAGCGGGCTGGCCCGACGGACATCGGCGGGTACAGGCGCGGAGGCGGACAACACCGGGGCCGAGACGGCCAACGAAGTCGCTTCCGAGACCCGGCAGCCGACCACGAGCGGCGCGGTTTAGGCGCGGGGGTTCCTGCTCCCCCGGCACTGGAAGTGCCGGGCTACCCGGAGGAAGCCCCTCCGGGGCTGGAGAAAAGCCTCCGGGGACGCTTCTTTAGCCCCGGAGGGGCTTTTCCTGTACTTGGGTAGACCGGCGCTTCCAGTGCCGGGGGCTATGACTCACGAGGATTCAATCACTATGGCAGAGATCACCGCCGCGATGGTCAAGGAATTGCGGGACAAGACGCAGGCCGGCATGATGGACGCGAAGAAGCTCCTGACCGAGGCCGAGGGGGACATGGAAGTGGCGGTCCGCCTCTTCCGCGAGCGGAAACCAAGGCAGGAGATCAGAGAGGGCCGCACGAGCGCCGAGGGCGTCGTCGAGGCCCTGGTCCGCGAGCACAGCAAGCTGGGCGTCTTGGTTGAAGTCAACTCGGAGACGGACTTCGTCGCCAAGAACGAGGAGTTCGTCGCCCTGGTCCGGGACATGGCGCGCCACGCCGCCGAGAATCCCGACGCGGCCTCGGTGGACGAGCTGCTGGAAGCGACCCACACGGAGAGCGGCCAGAGCGCGAAGCTGCGGATTCAAGATGTCTTCGCCAAGATGCGCGAGAACATCATCTTCAAGCGCTTCGCCGCGTACAAGACCGAAGACGGGACCGTAGACGCCTACATCCACATGGGCGGGCAGATCGGCGTCTTGGTTGAGCTGACCGGCGAGGGCATGGAAGTCAAATCCTTGGCCCGCGAGGTCGCCATGCACATCGCCGCCGCCAAGCCCAGATATCTGAGCAAGGACGACGTGCCCGCGGAGAAGCTGGCCGAGGAGCGCGACATCGTCAAGACGCGCGCGATGGCGGACCCGAAGAACGCGAACAAGCCCGCCGAGATTCTGGACCGGATCATCGAGGGCGGCGTGGGCACGTTCTACAAAGAGGCCGTGCTGCTGGAACAGCCCTACATCCGAGAGCCGAAGCAGACCGTCGCCCAGCTCATCAAGGGCAAGGCCGAGGTCAAGCGGTTCGTCCGGTTCGAGATCGGCGAGGCGTCCTAGCTTATGGCGGCAGCTTCCACACCCGCCCAGGGCGGGGGCATGAAATGGTCCCGTGTGCTGCTGAAGCTCTCCGGCGAGGCGTTCGCTGGGGACGGCAGCCACGGGGTCATTGATTACCAGGCCGTCGCCAAGATCGCCGCCGAGGTCGCGGGCTTGCAGCGCGGCGGCGTCCAGACCGCCATCGTGATCGGTGGCGGCAACGTCATGCGCGGCCAACTGGCCGAGAAGGCCGGCATGAAGCGCGTCACCGCCGACCACGTCGGCATGCTGGGCACGGTCGTCAACGGTCTGGCCTTGCAAGACTCGCTGGAACAGCAGGGCATCGACACCCGCGTCCAGACCGCCATCCCCATCCAGAGCGTCGCCGAGCCGTACATCAACCGCCGCGCCCTGCGGCACCTGGAAAAAGGCCGCGTCGTGATTTTGGCGGGCGGCACGGGCAATCCCTTTTTCACGACCGATACCGCTGCCGCCTTGCGCGCTTCGGAGGTCCGCGCCGAGGCCATTCTGATGGCGAAGAACGGCACCGATGGTGTCTACGACAAGGACCCCCGCACCGACCCTGACGCTGTCAAATTCGACCGCATCTCCTTTGCCGACGCGATCAACCGCCGCCTCAAGGTCATGGACCTGACGGCGATGGCCTTCTGCATGGAGAACAATCTGCCCATCGTCGTCTTCGACATCAACGTCCCCGGCAACATCCAGCGCGTTGCCGAAGGTGCCCGCATCGGAACGCTCGTGTCACGGGATGCGTAGGTCATGGTAGTCAGTGTCGCGCCTGTCGAGGAGTTCCGGGACTACATCTTCAAACCGGGCGCGACACACGTCAGAGATCACGTTTTTCGGTCGCTCGGCTATGAAATAAGCCGCTCGGAAGAATTACATGTTGCCGAGCTATTCCCGTGTCCGCTTGACGACTGACAACCATAATTATCAGCACGGAGAAAATCTATGAGCCTAGCAGACCTCGCCGCGGAAGCCGAGCAGAGGATGAAGAAGACGGTGGACGCGACGAACCATGACTTCTCCACCATCCGCACCGGACGCGCCAATCCCAGCCTCCTGGACGGCATCACCGCAGACTATTACGGCACCCCGACGCCGCTGAATCAGCTCGCCTCCATCAGCGTCCCGGAGAGCCGCCAGTTGCTGATCACTCCTTACGACCGCAGCACCGTCGGGACCATCGAGAAGGCGATCAAGAACTCGGACGTCAACATCAACCCGGTCAACGACGGGGTGGCGCTGCGCCTGACCATCCCGCCGCTGACCGAGGAACGCCGGCGCGACTTCGTCAAGGTCCTGGGCAAGAAGGCCGAGGAAGGCCGCGTCTCGATCCGCAACATCCGGCGTGACGCCAACGACGGCTTCAAAGCACTGGTGAAAAAGAGCGAGGCGTCCGAGGATGAGTCCAAGCGCGCCCAGGAAGGCCTGCAAAAGCTGACCGACCGCTACATCGTTGAGATCGACAAGATCGCCAAGGCCAAAGAGACCGAACTGCTCGAAGTTTAGCCGTGAAGTTTGACAAGGCCGCGCTATGAACACTCTTCTCGCAGACGCCGCCCCGGACTTGTCCACGCTCAAGGCGCGGCTCGACCCGGCTCGGCTTCCGGCCCATGTCGCCATCATCATGGACGGCAATGGACGCTGGGCGCGCGCCCAGGACCAGGACCGGCTGTTCGGCCACTGGCAGGGCTACCGGACGCTGAAAGAGATCGTGTCGGCTGCGGACGAGTTCGGGGTCCAGGCCCTGACAGTCTTCGGATTCTCGACCGAGAACTGGCGGCGGCCTGCCGATGAAGTCGGCGGGCTGATGTCTTTGATGCAGGCCGCGATGCAGGCCGAGGTCGAGGAGCTGATCCAGAATCGCGTCCGCATCCGCGTCACGGGCCGGCTTTACGATTTGCCGGATTCGCTCCGCGAGACGTTCGAGAGCGCCGTGCGCCGCACGGCGCAGTTCGGCGGGATGACGTTCAACCTCGCGATCAACTACGGGGGCAGGGCCGAGATCGCCGACGCCGCTCGGAGCCTGGCCGAAGCCGTTCGCCGCGGCGAGATCGACCCCGCAGACGTGACCGAGGAGACGCTGGCGTCGTATATGTACGCCCCCGATCTGCCCTACCCGGACCTGCTGATCCGCACGGCAGGCGAGCTGCGAATCTCGAACTTTTTGCTGTGGGGGATCGCCTACTCGGAGATCTGGGTGACACCGACCTTGTGGCCCGATTTTACCCCCACGCTGCTCGCCGACGCACTGGAAGAGTACGGGCGGCGTACGCGCAAGTTCGGCGCGGTCGTGTCGTGAAGAACGTCGTCGTCTTGGGAGCCACGGGGAGTATCGGGACGCAGACGCTGGACGTCGTGCGCCGCCTGCCGGACCGGCTGCGCCTCGTCGGGCTTTCGGCGTACCACAATGAAGCCCTGCTGCGGGAGCAGGCGCGCGAGTTCGGCGTCTCCCGCGACGCCCTGGAGTCGGGCGAACGGGCCGATCTGGCGCGGCTGGCGCGGCTGCCCGGCGCGGACATCGTGGTGGTCTCGGTGGCCGGGGCGGTGGGAACCGGGGCGACCCTGGCGGCTCTGGGTGCGGGCAGGGACGTGGCCCTGGCGACCAAAGAGGTGCTGGTCGCGGCGGGCGAGATCGTGACCCGCGCGGCCCGCGCGGGCGGCGGGCGGCTGCTGCCGATTGACAGCGAGCATTCGGCCATTTTCCAGTGTTTGCAGGGGCAGAAGCCGGAGCACGTGGCGCGTCTCTGGCTGACGGCCTCGGGCGGCCCGTTCCGCGACTGGCCCGCTGACAAGATCGCGCGGGCGACGGTGGCGGACGCCCTGCACCATCCGACCTGGCCGGACATGGGCCGCAAGATCACGGTTGACAGCGCGACGCTGATGAACAAAGCGCTGGAGATGATCGAGGCCCGCTGGCTGTTCGACGTGCCTGTGGAGCGCGTGGGCGTCGTGGTCCACCCGCAGAGCGTCGTCCACTCGCTGGTCGAGATGCGGGACGGGTCGCTGCTGGCACAGATCGGGCTGCCGGACATGCGCGTCCCCATCGAGTACGCCCTGCTGTACCCGGAGCGGGCCGACATGGGCATCCCGCGATTCGACCTGCTCACCCCGCGCGATCCGCTGACGTTTACGGCCCCCGACGAGGGACGGTTCCCCGCGCTGGGCTTGGCGCGGCGCGCGGCCCAGGCCGGCGGGACGCTGCCCGCCGTGCTGAACGCCGCCAACGAAGCCGCCGTCGGCTTATTCTTGGACGGGACGGTGACGTTCCCGGCCATCACGGAACTCGCGGCGCGGGCGGTGGACGCCCACGACGTGATCCAATCGCCGACGCTGGCGCAGGTCCAAGCGGCTGACGCCTGGGCGCGCGCGTTCACACTCTGCATGGCGGAGGAAAACCGCTCGCTGCGGGCTGAACGCTGAGAACGGAAGGGATTTTCTCACGTGGAACTCTTAGCCAAGGTGCAGCAGACCGTGGTACTGCTCGTAATTCTGAGCATACTCGTCGTCGCGCACGAGTGGGGACACTTCATCGTGGCCCGCCTGTGCGGCATCCGCGTGGACGACTTCTCCATCGGCTTCGGCAAGCGGCTGTTTCGGATCGCCAAGCGGGGTGACACGGAGTACAACGTGCGGATGCTGCCGCTGGGCGGCTTCGTCAAGATCGCCGGCATGGAGCCTGATGAGGCCCCCCTAGTAGCGGTCAAAGACAAGGTCATGGGGCACGGCACGGCCTCCGACCCTGACTCCCATGACCTGCCGCTGATCACGGAGAATATCGGCGACGGGGCGGCCTACACCGCCCCGGACGGGTTCTACAGCAAGCCGCTGTGGCAGCGGTCTCTGGTAATTTTGGCCGGCCCGGTGATGTCGTTCGTGCTGGGCTTCGTCGTGTTCTGCCTGATGGGGGCGACGACGGGCATCCCCTCGGGCAAGGTCTTGACGCGCATCAGCCTGGTCGAGCCGGGCGGCGAAGGGCAGCACGTCGGCCTGCGCGCGGGCGACGTCATCAGCGCCATCGACGGCAAGCCGCTGTCCGACGGCAAGCAGATGATCGCCCTCATCAACGGCAACCTAGGTAAGCCGCTGACGCTGACGGTACAGCGCGACGGGCAGACCTTGACGAAGGTCGCCACGCCGCGCCCTGCCGTCAAGGACGATCAGACCGTGATCTATACCGACGTGGTGCAGCCGGGGGCGTTCGGCAAGCAGATCGGCCTCCAGCCGGGGGACACACTCCGGGGGATCGGCTCGGCTCCCGTCGAAAGCGCCGCCCAGGCAACCAAGCTTTTGCGCGACGCGGCGGGCAAGCCCATCGACATCGTCGTGACGCGGGCCACGAGCGACGACCCCATCCCGCTGCACGGCGTCGTCCCCTCGGCACTGGGAGCGGGCGCTCTGCCCGCCCTGAACGGCCACCCTATCGGCGCGCTCAAGATCGACCCGTCGGCTGAGATCAAGCACCTGAGCCTGGTTGAATCGGTCAAGGCCGGCACGTTCATCATGGGCGTCTTCTTCAGCCACCTGGGGGAGATGGTCCAGCGCCCGCAGCACCTCAAAGACAACGCGGGCGGGATCATCTATATGTACCAGGCGACCGGGGTGGCCGCCAAGAACGGCCTGGTGGATGAGATCAACCTGATGGCGAGCTTGTCCATGAGCCTGGCGATCTTCAACCTGCTGCCCATCCCCGTGCTGGACGGCGGACACCTCTTGACGTTCTTCATCGAGTGGGTGCGGCGCGGCAAGCGGCTGACGGATCGGCAGCAGCAGGCGTTCCTGGTGACGGGCCTGGCGATCATCGGGACGCTGTTTTTGCTGATCATGTCGAATGACATCCTCCGCACCCTGCATCATCAGGTGCCGCAGTAAAACCCGCCCCAGCCCGTCCCTCGCCACGGTGGGTTCTCACGCCGGGTATACTCAGACCATGCGCTTCACACAACTCTTTGCCCCGACCCTGCGGGACGCGCCGCGCGAGGCGGAACTGGTCAGCCATAAGCTGCTGCTGCGCGGCGGGTTCGTCCGGCCCCTCGCCAGCGGCGTTTACTCTTACCTGCCGCTCGGGCTGCGCGTCTTGAACAAGATCTCGGTCATCCTGCGCGAGGAGATGAACCGCGCGGGCGGGGCCGAGATGCTGATGCCGTCGCTGGTCCCGCGCGGGCTGCTGGAAGAGTCGGGGCGGGACAAGATCGACGTGCTGTTCACGGCCCAGCCGCACGACTACTTTTTGGGCTTCACCCATGAAGAGGTCATCACCGACATCGTGCGTGGGGACGTACAATCGTATAAGCAGCTGCCGCTGCTCCCCTACCAGATCCAGACCAAGTTCCGCAACGAGCCGCGCCCGCGCGGGGGCCTGATCCGGTGCCGCGAGTTTCTGATGCTGGACGCCTATTCGTTCGATAAAGACGAGGCGGGCGGCCAGCGCTCCTACTTCGCCGTGCGCGAGGCGTTCACACGGATGTTCGCCCGCTGCGGCTTGGACACGCTCTCGGTCGAGGCCGACTCGGGGGCCATCGGCGGCTCGCAGAGCGAGGAGTTCATGGTGCTGTCGGAGGACGGCGAAGATACCGTCCTGCGCTGCGACCGGACGGGCTATGCGGCGAACGCGGAGCGCTGCGAGGCCGTCCCCGCACCCGCTGAAGACCCCGGCACCCTCGTGGTAGAGACGGAGACGTTCGAGACGCCCGGCAAGGCGAGCATCGAGGATGTGGTTGATTTTCTCGGTATCCCCGCCACACGCTTGATCAAGACACTGATATTCGCCGGGCCGGATGGGCAGCCGGTCGTCGCCCTGGTCCGGGGCGACCGCGAGCTGAACGAGGCGAAGCTCGCCAAGCTGCTGGGCGGACCCGCTCCGCTGGCCGACGCCGCGACCGTCGAGCGTGTCACGGGTGCCCCCGTAGGCTTCGCCGGGCCGGTGGGCTTGCGCGTCCCCGTGCGCGTCGTCGCCGACCGCGAGGTCGAAACAATCCGGGACGGCGTGACGGGCGCGAATGCCCCGGATGCCCACCTGGTCCACGTCCTGCCGGGCCGGGACTTCCCCCACCCCGAGTACCATGACCTGCGGACGGCGGTAGCGGGCGACGTCAGCCCCGCCGAGCCCGAGGGGCGGCTGTTCACGCAGCGGGGCATCGAGGTGGGCCACGTGTTCAACTTCGGGACCAGGTATTCGCAGGCGATGGGAGCGACGTTCAGCGACGAAGGCGGCAAGTCCCAATTGATGCAGGGCGGTTCCTACGGCGTGGGCGTTTCGCGCCTGATGGCGGCGGCGGTCGAGCAGGGGCACGACGCCGGGGGCATCCTGTGGCCCATCACCATCGCGCCGTTCGAGGCCGTCATCGTCCTCGTGGGAGTCAAGGACGACGCGCAGAAGCAGGCCGCCGAGAGCCTCCATCAGAGCCTGTTAGAGAGCGGCGTGGACGTGCTGCTGGACGACCGGGACGACCGGCCCGGCTCGAAGTTCAAGGACGCCGACCTGCTGGGCATCCCCGTCCAGGTCGTTGTCGGCAAGTCGCTGGCCGAGGGGACCGTCGAGATCAGCCTGCGCCGGGACAAAGCCGGCAAAGAGGCCGTCCCCGTCGCGGACGTAGCGGCGCGTGTGCGGGGGCTGGTTGGCGAGTTGAAGGCTGAGATTCACACTCGTGCGGCGTAGTTCCCTGGAATGAGTTCCAGGGCTATAGCAGTGCGATTGTCCGCCTGCGCGGACACAGAACCCGCCTGCGGGTGCTTCTTCTGTCCGCGACGGCGGACAACGGCACTTCTAAAGACCCGGAATTCAATCCGGGGTTCAGCGGGTGTAGTCTATGTCCCTCTCCTACCTGCTGCACCTGCCGCTGACGCACATGACCGGGCTGCTGTTGCTGGCCCTTGTCCTGGGCGGGCTGATCGGCTGGGAGCGGGAGCGACACGAGCGCCCGGCGGGGCTGCGGACGCACATCCTCGTGTGTTTGGGATCGACTTTGATCACGCTGGCCGGCAACAGCGCAGGCAGCGCGAGCGGCGGACGGATCGCCGCGCAGATCGTCACCGGGGTCGGATTTCTGGGGGCAGGGACGATCATCCGCGACGGCACGAGCGGGTCCGTGCGCGGCCTCACCACGGCGGCGAGCCTGTGGGCCATCGCGGGCGTGGGCATCGCGGTGGGCTACGGCGGCCTGTACGCCGGCCTGGCAACGGTGGGAACGCTGATCATCCTGTTCACGCTTACCCTGCTGAACACGTTCGAGGACGCATTGATCCGGCAGCGGCGGCGGCACGAGGTTCTGGTCGTGTTCCGCCTGGACGGCGACCCCCTCCGCTCCCTTTCGACCCTCCTGGACGCCCTGTACGAGAAAGGCACACCCGCGCGTGACCTGAAGCTGACCCGCCTGGTAGAAACGGGGACAGCCCGCTTCCAGATCACGCTCTCGCGCTACGTCGGGCGGGACATGGTCGATGCGCTGCTCGGCGGCGTCCCCGGCGTCATGCATTATGAGTGGGTGGATTAGCAGGCGGGGGTGGAACCCGGCACTGGAAGTGCCGGGCTACCCAAGTACAGGAAAAGCCCCTCCGGGGCTGAAAAGCGGCCTACAAGGGCTTGTCCTCAGTCGCGGAGCGACTTCCTCCGAGTAGCCCGGCACTTCCAGTGCCGGGTTCCCCGCGCCCTGCCGGGTTCCCCGGGCCCTGCCGGGTTCTCTTACCCAGCAGGCTGCTTGGGCAGACGCAGCGTGATCGTCGTCCCTTCCCCCGGTGCGCTGACGACGGACACGGCCCCGCCGTGCTGCTCGACGATGCGGCGCACGATGCGCGTCCCCAGACCCGTTCCGCCGGGCTTGCTTGAATAGGCGGCGTCGGTAAACAGCTTGCGGCGCAGGTCTTCGGGCATCCCCGCGCCGGTGTCGCTGACGGAGACGCAGAAGACACTTAGGTCTGGGCCGTCGGTGACGGATACGACCACGGACCCACCCGGAGGAGTCTCGGGCAGGGCGTTGTTGACCAGGTTGTAAAGCGCGTTGTACAGCCGGTGGCCGTCATAGACCGCGACCAGGTCCCGCGCGCCCTCGGCGCGCAGGGCGACACCGCCGAGCCGGGCCGCGCCCGCCAAGGCCTGCACGACGCGCGAGGCGGTCTCGAAGGGGCGGCCCGGCTTGAAGTCCATCGGGGCGACCTCGCCCTTGAGGGCGGACGCGATCTCGCGCGTCCGGGCCGTCACCTGCTGCACCCCCTCGGCGACGCTGGCGCGCACCTCCCCGTAGAAACTCTCCAACGCCTCCAGCGCATGGGGCTTGCCTGCGCGGACATCGGCGATGCTGCCCTCCAGCGTCTCGACGTAGGGCAGGACGTGGGTGAGCATGTTGCCGATGTCGTGGCTGATCTCGCCCACCGAGCGGGCTACGGCGGCGAGGTTCGCCTCGCGGGCGAGCAGGGCATTATGGAGGCTCATGGTCACCAAGCTGGCAACGATCTCCCCGACGGCCATGTCCCCGGCATCGAAGTCGCCCGCGCGCTTGTTGACGAACTGCATCACGCCCAGCGGCCTGCCCTGGCGGGTGTGCAGCGGGACGGTCATCAGCGAGCGAGTCTGGTAGCCCGTCCGGGCGTCTACCGTACCGGTGTGGTCCGCGTCCGCGGCCACGTCCGGGGTGATGCGTGACGCGCCCGTGCGGAAAACCTCGCCCGCGATGCCGCGCCCCAGCGACAGGTCCAGGCTGGTGCCGATCAGCGAGGCCGCGACCGGGCCGACGGCGTGGCGGAAGACGAGCACGTTCTGCTCGGGGCTGTGGAGCAGGACCGAGCCGGCGTCCGCCCCGACCACTTCCAGGGCTGTTTCCAGTGCCTGCCGCAGCAGCACGTCCGTATCGGTGACGGAGTACAAGGCGGCGCTGATCCGCTGCACGGCCTCCAACTGCCGGCGCGCGAGCGCGAGCTGTTCGGCGGCCTCTTCACGTGAACCTTCGTTGACGGGCGTGGAAAGAAGGGTCATGGCAAGGCCTCGGCGGGCAGGGGCCGGTACAGGCCTTCCTGGTGGATGTACGCCTCGACCGGCTCCGGCGTCAGATACCGAATGCTGCGCCCCTCGCGGATGCGCCGGCGCAAGTCGGTGGAGGAGATTTCCAGGCCGGGGATGGGCAGGAAAAAGACCCGGTGCAGGAACTCGGCGTCGGCGATCTCCCGCAGCCGCTCCAGCACGAAGCCGGGGCGCGTTACGGCGATGAACCGGCATTCGCGCGCCAGGTGGTCGTACTCGTGCCACCCGAGTATCTCCAGCACGGCGTCCGCCCCGGTGATGAAGTACAGTGCGTCGAGGTCGGGGTACAAGCGGCGGAAGGCCCGCACGGTGTCCACGGTGTAGGATGGGCCGGGCCGCTCGATCTCGATCCGCGAGCAGCTAAAGCGGGGATTGGAGTCGGTCGCCAGCAGCGTCATCGCGTAGCGCCCCTCGGGCGAGGAGACTAGGTAGGCCTTCTTGTGCGCGGGCCGTCCGTTGGGCACGAAGACGACTTGGTCCAGCGCAAACGCCGCCCGCGCCTCCTCGGCCATCAGCAGGTGCCCGTAGTGGATGGGGTCGAACGTGCCTCCCATGATGCCCAATCGCTGCATGGCTTGTGGCTACCCGCGCGTCTGTCCCGACCCGCGCACGACGTACTTGTAGGTCGTCAGCTCTTCCAGGCCCATGGGGCCGCGGGCGTGGAGCTTCTGGTTCGAGATGCCGATCTCGGCCCCAAAGCCGAACTCGAAGCCGTCGGTGAACCGCGTCGAGGCGTTGACGTACACGGCGGCGCAGTCCACGGCATCGGTGAAGGCCTGCGCCGAATCGTAGTCGCGGGTGATGATGGCCTCCGAGTGGCGCGTCCCGTGGGTGTTGATATGCTCCACGGCGGCCTCCAGAGTGTCCACGACTTTGACGGCGAGTATCAGCGCGTTGTACTCCGTATCCCAGTCGTCTTCCGCCGCGAGAGTCATGGGAACCGGGGTGGCGTCGTCCCATCGCTGGGCGGCAATCTTCATGGCACGCTCACAGCCGCGCAGTTTGACGCCGGCATCATGTAACTCATGAAAGAGAGATTGCACAACCCCTTCGGTGATTTGTTCTAGACCGGCATGAACCAGCAGCGTTTCCAGGCTGTTGCAGACGGAGGGCCGCTGGACTTTGGCGTTCAGGACGATGGCACTGCCCATCACCATGTCCGCGTTCTCGTCCAAGTAAATGTGGCAGTTGCCCGTGCCGGTCTCGATGACGGGGACGGTGGCCGTCTCGACGACGGTTTTGATCAGCGCCGCCCCGCCGCGCGGGATCAGACAGTCCACCCAGCCGTTGAGCGTCATCAGGCGGCGGGCGGCGGCGCGGTCGGTGCTCTCAATAAGCTGGACGCAGCCGCGCGGCAGGCCCGCGCTTTCCAGGGCGTCCGACAAAACGCGGGCCAGGGCGATGTTCGTGTGGATCGCCTCGGAGCCGCCGCGCAGCAGGGCGGCGTTGCCCGATTTCAGGCACAGCGCGGCGGCATCCACGGTGACGTTGGGCCGGCTCTCGTAGATGATGCCGATGACGCCCAGCGGGACGCGCGTTTTGGTGATCTCCAGCCCGTTGGGCCGCCGCCATCCAGACAATATGTTGCCGACCGGGTCGGGCAGCGCGGCGACCTGTTCCAACCCCGTCCGCATCTCCGCGATGCGCTGAGGCGTGAGCGTCAGCCGCTCGACCAGGTGCGGCGTCATCCCCCGCTCCCGCGCGCCGGTGAGGTCACGCGCGTTGGCCTCCAAGATGGCTTCCTGAGCGTCCGTCAGCAGATGAGCCATCGCCGCGAGTGCGGCATTCTTGGCGTTCGTCCCCGCCGTCGCCAGTGTTCGCGCGGCGGCCTTGGCAGTGCGTGCCTTGTCTTCGACCTCTTCGACGGCGTTTGCGCTCATGGTACGGGGATTGTAGCCGAACGCCCGTGGATTGTCAAGGCATTGTTAGAGCGCGGCGGGCAGGTTTGACGGTTCCTGCACTGCGGTAGTAGGGACTCAGAAGACATAGAGCACAGAAAGCACGGGAGACAAAAACATGGCACAAACACTGGTGGGGCTGTTTCACAGCCAAAGCGACGCGCAAGGGGCCGTACAGGAGCTGACGGAGGCGGGCATCGCGCGCGAGGACGTCGGCTACGCCGAGGCCGGGGCGGACTTCGACGCCCTGGTGAAGCACGGCATCCCCGACGAGATGGCTTCCCACCTCGTCACTGCCTTGCACCGGGGCGACGCGGTCGTCAGCGTACAAGTGTCGGACGCCCAAATGACGACCGTAAGTACGGTATTCACGCGGCATAACGCTGCCGACGTCAAGACGTCGGGGCTGAGTGCGGAGGCCATCGCGCGCGGGCAGGAGGAGATGGCGCACCTCGCGCCCGGCCCGCACGAGCCGCTGCACTTCGGGAACACGGGCACCCGGACGCAGGTCAGCGAAGACCCGATCTCCGAGGTCAACCCGTTCCAGGAGACCCTACCCTAGCGGCCCCAACTTGACAACGGGTGGGGCCGGGGGTACACTGAGTGGCACTCTTTTTGAGGAGAGTTCACCGAAGTGTGCAGGGGAGCAGGCCATGATCATCATACTCTCGTCAGCGGCGACGAAGGAGAACTTAACGCACGTGACACAGATGCTGCAAGAGCACGGCTACGGGGTTCACCTCTCCGAAGGCGTGGAGACCACCATCGTCGGGGCCGTAGGCGTCCCCAACGATGCGGCGAGCAAGGCCGAGGTCATGGAGCAGTTCGCGGCCCTGCCCTATGTGGACAAGGTCATCCCCGTCACGAAGCCCTACAAGGTCGTCAGCAAGCAGTTCCACCCGGAGCCGACCATCATCAACGTCCGGGGCATTTTGATCGGTGCCCCTGGCTTCGTCGTGATGATGGCCGGGCCGTGTACGGTCGAGACCGAGGAGCAGCTCATGGCCTCGGCCCGCGCCGTCAAGGCGGCGGGGGCGCACATCCTGCGCGGCGGGGCCTACAAGCCCAGCACGTCCCCCTACTCCTTCCACGGCCACGGCGAGCCGGCCTTGCGTATGCTGGCCGCGGCCCGCGAGGAGCTGGACATGCCCATCATCACCGAGGTGCTGGACGTGCGCGACGTGGACCTCGTGTGCAGCTACGCGGACATCTTGCAGGTCGGGACGCGCAACATGGCGAACTTCCCGCTCTTGACCGAGATCGGCAAGACGCAGACGCCCGTGATGCTCAAGCGCGGCATGGCAGCCACGATTGAGGAGTGGCTCCAGGCCGCCGAGTACATCGCCAGCCGGGGCAACAAGAACGTGATGCTCTGTGAGCGCGGCATCCGCACCTTCGAGACCTACACCCGCAACACGTTCGACGTCAACGCCGTCGCCGCCGTCAAAGAGCTGTCGCACCTGCCCATCATCGCCGACCCCTCCCACGCCACGGGCCGGGCCAGCCTGGTCAACGCCGTGTCCCGTGCCGCCGTCGCGGCGGGGGCTGATGGCCTAATCATCGAGGTCCACCCGAACCCCGAGAAGGCCCTCAAAGACGGCGCGCAGTCGCTCCTCCCCGAGGCATTCGAGAAGCTGATGCGCGACATCGCCCCCATCGCCCAGGCCGTAGGCCGGCACCTGTAGACGCCGGCCACAAAGAGGAAACAGACAAGGCCGCAGAGAATGAGCGTACAGCAAACGCCTCTCTGCGGCCTTTTGCTCTCAACTCGGCAACACAAATAGAGGAACATCGATCATGGCCTTTGACCAGTATCACGAGCCGCCGGAGGAACTCTCTCAGGAAACAAGGACGTTCGCGCGGATGATCGCCTCGCTTACGGAAGAGGCTGAGGCGATCAACTGGTACGAGCAGCGCATTTCCGTCGAAAAGAACGGCGACGCGCGGGCAATCATGCAGAACGCGCAGCAGGAAGAGTTCAAGCACTTCGGCATGGACCTGGAGTTTCTGCTGCGCCAGAAGCCCAAGTGGCGGGTGGCGATGCAGAAAATCCTCTTCCAAGACGGCGACATCGTGGAGCATGGGGAAGAAGCGGAGAAGGCCGAGGACGAGTAGCATGGTGCTGGCGCAGCAGTACGTTAAAGAGACGCATTACACCCAGGCCGAGTACTGCGAGTTCGAGCACACGTCGTTCGGGCGATGGGAATTGTGGGAAGCGCGAAGCCGGGAGAGCAGCATCTTTTTGCCATCGGTCGGCGTGACATTGGCCCTGGCGGATGTCTATGCGCTGATCGGGTTCGGGGGCGGGGTGCCATGATGTGGACGCCGCTCACGCGAGCCGGGCTGGTCCTCGGGCTGGGCATCGGCGGGTTTTTCGACGGGATCGTGCTGCACCAAATCCTCCAGTGGCACCACCTGGTTTGCTTCACGCCGGACTGCAAGCCGGACTCGGTGGCGATGCTGCAACATCAGAACACGCAGGATGGCTACTTCCACCTCGCGGTCTGGGCACTGACGATCTGGGGAACCGTGCTGCTGTTCTGGGCGGCCCGCAAGCCCGATACGCCCTGGACGGCGGGCGCGTTCGGCGGGTCGGTCCTGGGCGGATGGGGGACGTTCAACTTCGTCGAGGGCTTGATCGACCACCAGATATTGGGCATCCACCATGTCCTCCCTGGCCCGCACCAGTTCGCCGCCGACATGGCCTTCCTGGCCTCGGGCCTGCTGCTCGCGCTGGCCGGCTGGCTGCTCGTGAAGGCAGACCCCGCCGGCCCATCCCCGGTCCCGGCGTCTATCTGACAGGAGAAACGGGCATGACCCTCGCGCCGCAGTACGTCGAAGAGAAGCGT
>JAABUQ010006103.1_pt1 | contig 18561 bp, 19 predicted proteins | sample 5560001 | NCBI WGS metagenome assembly JAABUQ01 (sample SAMN10711888, study PRJNA513371) | rock metagenome | isolation source: Antarctica rocks | place: Antarctica: Victoria Land, Finger Mt nord | collected 2015-12-18
GGAGAGGGTGGATGGGCGTGCTGGAGCGGGTGGGAGGTTGGGGGATGAGGAGTTGGCGAGGAGGTTGAGGGAGAGGATGGAGGAGGAGGAGGAGGAGGAGGAGGGGGGTGGTGTGCATTTGTGAGTCGGATGGATAGAGCTGTTAGGTGAAATTGGGAGTCCAAATAACGTTCTCACGCGATGCTGATGGGGTGGAGGGTGATTTGGGGGTTGGTGAGGCTGTGAGGCACGCTGTTGCGTCTTGTGATGGTGATGGTGCTGGTACTGATGGCCGGAGAGGTTTGCGGTGGCCTGCTTGACAGGGCAGCCAACATGGGCAATCCGATCTAGAGGGGATGGAGCCATGGCTTTGCGCGAAGGATAAAAAGAATGCTATGGTGAACTTCTGGCAGCGGTCATTTTCATCGACGGCAGAAGAACGCTGATGCAACTCACCGAGGCCTGTGGCAATGGCACAGTGCGATCAAGCAGAGTCTGCAAGATGTCAGTCGAAGAAGGATATCGAAATGCAGCTCAGCACAAGATGCCCTTCGAGCATGCATGTTAAGATGCTACTCAATCACGACCTCCATTCATCGTGCTCTTTCCGTATCAACCGAGAACGCAAGGGGAAAACTCCTGCTCAACCCGGAGCAGTACCAGCTGCTTGCTTCCAGTACCTGCTCGGAACAAAAGGCATTTTAGTCACCTCAGCATCTCTCCTCTTCCCTCTGACAACGACCCCGAGTTTCGTCCCCGCTTTGTGATACCCTCTCTCCACATATCCCATCGCGATATTCTTGCCCAGTGTGGGGCTAGGGCAGCCACTTGTAACATGCCCGACCTCAGGGGTCTCGCCATTGCCAAGATCATGGCTGACAATCACAGCTCCTTCCCTAGCCGGCGCTCCCTCAATCGTAAGTCCTATCCTTCTCATCTTCGCGCCCTTGCCTCCCTCTTTCACGGGCACCAGCTCCTTCAAGATGGCTTCATCGCCGTGAAACCCACCGTTTGTACGGCGATCTTTGTGTACAACCCAGCTTAAGCCCGCCGAAGCTGGCGTGGTGTCGTCGTTCAGGTCGTGGCCGTAAAGGCACATCCCCGCTTCGAGACGAAGAGTGTCTCTTGCGCCTAGACCTGCAAGACGCAATTTCTCCCGCCCAGCGTTCTTCATCAAGAAGTCTGCAAAAGGTGCAGTAAGGTGCGGAGGTATTGAGATCTCGAACCCATCTTCGCCCGTGTAACCGCCTCGGCTGATGAGAATTGGGGCTGGAGCCAGCTCTTTCGAAGGCAATTGAACGATAACATGCTTACACTGCCCGAAGTTCAATTGTGGCAGATACAGGTCATCTGCGCCCAGAGATTCAAGCGCACCCTGAAGGATCTCTGGGTTCAGTGGCCCCTGCAGAGCTATCAGTCCCCAGCCATCGAGGACTTGCCAGTCTATCTTCCCAAAGTCCTTGTATGTCGAGATCTGTTCGGAGAGGTAGGTCAGGTCTTTCTCCCTACATCCGGCGTTGGTAACGAGGTAGAAAGTCTCTGGACCGAGACGTGTAATGACGGTGTCGTCAACTATGCCGCCTGTAACTGGGTGAAGGAGGCATGAAAGCGTAGAATGGTAGGTTTGTAGAGCAGTGGCGGAGAAGGGTGTGATCTTCTCGAGGAGGGCGGACGCGCCAGGCCCGGACAGGCGGTGCTGTACCCTGGAGTCGTTATTGTTGAGCTGGACACGTTTTTCATTAGGCAGGAACGATATCTTACATATGGCCAACATCGAATAGACTGGCTTTGCCCCGAGTCCAGTTGTGGCTCTCCCCAATCCCTAGATCCGCATATTGGACTGGCATAGAGTAGCCGCCAAATGGGACCATCTTGCCTCCATTGGCAACATGTAGGTCGTAAAGCGCGGTTCTCTGCAACTGTCCCGCTTGTTTAGAACCGCTTGAAGCATGTCTGCGCAGGAAACTTTGGAATTTGGAAGGTTGAGGGCTTGGGCGACGGTCGAGTAAGGACTGCTCAATCGGTGAACCTCGTGGGGTGTATCGTACGTTTGAAGTCCGGCTTTGACGACAGCTCCTAGCTTTTAATTCGTAGCTTAAGGTGCTGACGCTGTGTCGGTGGCGAGCTGTAGGGAAAGGATGTAGACATGAAAAGAGTGATTCACTTCGGTCGGCTGTCTTGAAGGCTGTGCTGACGATGGAGCATGTCTTGGTAGGGGGCATCGCGAAGCAAAGTGAAATGCGTTATGATGGCATGGCTAGGCAGATTTAGTTCTGAGCAATGCGTCTACGCCTCGATTCATCCATCCAACTCGGCCATTCTTTGGATAAGAAGAGGGGTAGTCAGCCTGGTGCAGATCGATAAGCGCCGCTACAAATGGTCTCTACAAGCCACATTATACCCACAGAGAAGAGGCTTGTATGTGGGGATGTTGTGGCTAGTTAATGCAATTCTCTGCACGTATTACAGGTACTATTGGCGACGAATTTGGTTGTACCACCGGAATTACAGAGCGAAAGAGAAAGCAGCGTTGCGCATTGCGCTTGTATGTACAGGATGAAGCCGTTCTAACCAATTTGATCCAGGGGATTGAAGAGTGTTATCTAGAGAGCGTTGCTCTTGCACGTGAACACACCTCCCACCGTACCAGCCTTGTAGTTGTCGATAATACTTTGAACTGTGGCCTAACGAGCCCGTCAACAACTGCACATCCATGGCGGAAACGCAACTTACATATGTACCAGCGGTCAACATGTACAAACCTATCAGAATGATAATCACATTCATGGTGAAGCCTGCGATTCCACGGATACCCCTACGGGTGATCCAGCCAGGTCCATAGTCTGCCTGTCGCATCCTGATGTATGCCGTACCCCAAAAGATGAATCCAAAGAACGAGTCGAAGAGCGAGCTCATGAGAGAAAGGAGATCCGAAAAGAATGGAATGACTTCAGCGATAATGAAAGCCAGGACCCAAAGCCCAGCCAAGATGCCAGCCCATGTTGCCCAACCTAGGAAGGTGTGGTTGCCCTTGTGGCGGGTTCCTTCGAAGATCCGGAAGAAGACGAAGCGAGCGGAGACCGAGGCGTAGAGGACACCCAGGAAGATCAGCGTAGGAATCATGAATGAAAAAGACACTTTCTTGAACAGCTGATTGCCCAGGGACCCAAAAGCCGGCACTGTGTTGTACTGACTTCCGGTGTAGACGTAGGTGACGGCAGCACATACGCTGAAAACAATGATTTCGCATATGGTGACCGCCCAAAGTGCCTTGGGAAAATCCTTCGGCTCCTTCATCTCTGCAATGAAGCTAGGAATGGTGATCTGGCCAATGAAGGTGTAGCTGATATTCAAGAATGCATTCATTCCGCTGACAAAAGTAGTCCCCTTCGCTGGGACAATAAGGACGATTGGCTCTCCAACAAGTGCATCTGCTGGTCCCCCGGTATTGTACCCAAAAGGATGAGCCTCGATTCCGGCGAAGATCGCGGCCAAAAGAACGGAAACGAACGTAAAGAAGGCCGAAAGCGTAGCAAGCTTGGAAAGAGTGTCGAAAGTTCTTGGCAAAGAAGCGAAGAAAGATATTACGGCTATGATAGCGGAGAACCCAACGGTGCAAACAGCGCCATTGGTCATGGTATTGAGATATTTGGCGCCAACCAAGACATGGAGACCCTGGAGCTGTTATTAATAGGAATCAGGACGAAGGGGAAGAGGGCGCTCACTTGAATGAAGGTATTGTTGAGTAGGAACATGATTGCGGTTACGTACCACACCCACTTCCAATTGTAGTACAACATCTGACCCAAGTCGCAGACATCACGCACTTCAGGGTGGCGCAGACAAAATTCCCTGACATTATTAGGACAACATACCAGGGATTAAGGATATGCGCTTACCAGACGATCAATGAAGTATACAAGACCAGAGCTGCGATGACCACGGTGATGATCAGACCTGGGACCAACCCGAGGACTGAGTACGAATATGGAAACGACATTATGGCCAAGCAGATATACTCGGCAAATAATAGCGCAGCTGTCTATTGACGGTTATCAGGTATGTTCATTGAATCGACTATGACATGCGACAAGTCATGCAAAAGAGCGCTTTGCAGCCCCCGAGGGGATCTTGCGCGCCCTGGCCAAGAGGACTAAGAATACGGGAACCTACCTTCTGCCACGAGCAGGTTCGGTACTTGATCGATTGGGTCTGCTCAAGCTCGATTTGCTTTCCCACGCTGATCGTTGAGTCGACATCAGTGTCGGTGTTCAGGCCGCCGCCAACTCGACCCATCTTTCTTAAAGGATCAGCCTTTTCCGGGTCCGACCCAAAGGCCCCATTATTCTTTTCTTGCATGGCTGCAATGTCTTGGGTATTGGAGGTGTCGACAACCTCGGATTTCCTGCCTAACGCCATTTGAGATTGCCTATCTGGCGGATGAACACGGTGCAATAGAAAGGTCTACGTCCGTCGATCTCACTCAGCATTAACCACTAAGATCGGTGGGATAACAAGTTTAAGCACGAGTCCGAGGTTTTAACGCTCGAACACGGGCTGTTGATGATTGAGGTGTGGGGCAGTTGACCAGTGTCGATGGAAAATACAGAAGGCTCCGAGGGTCGAAATGGGAAAGACGGTCTTTATGTGACCGTCCGAGGGTCTAGGATAAAGCAGGTTGCAGGCGGCAGCTAGGACAACTCCTAGGCCAGAAATTGTTCTGGGCTTACTGTACTTAAGCTGTGGACGCGGTAAATCTTAGGCACTTGAGTCTGCCCTAAGGCGAGACAGATGGTGGATGTAATTCGACGAGACGATTGACCTTTGGGGTTCCAACCTGGCGAACTCTGCTCACGTTCTCCGACCGAGTTCTGGGCGAGTGGTGTGCCGGGCCTCGAGATGAAATGAATGTGATAGGATATCGACTGCAGAGTGCCTAGCTGGATAGAGCACAAGCGAGAGCTCTAAAGCTGAGGATTTGGGGGGGCGCAATGGTACCATCGTGACTAGCGTGTATCTGGTTTAGTTGAGGTCGTCACTGTGGGGAATGTGGATTCGTGCTCAAAGTTGCGCAACCAGGGTGGGCCTCGAAATCTCTGCTTTTCTGGCAATTATTCCCGTATCATTATTGTGGTGTCTGACGTCCACCTTGTGTACCTTAAGCGCCATGCAATGCCCTGATTTGGTCTGGCGGAGGGGTCCATCGCGGTTACCTAATGGTTCTTCGCGGCTCGCAGACCTGCCAGTCACCCCAACTTCGGAATATTTGCCGCATGCCCTACCAAACACCATTGCAAAAGTTACGTACCAGCTTCCCTCTATTCTGTCATCGAGCTATGAAGTAGATGGGCTGCTGCAGGGTCTACTGTACCATGGCATTCGCTGTGGCGATCGCGTTGGCTGCACAAGTCGCACGCGACTGGAGTCGAGCCTTCACCACATGCGACTGTATCCAGGCTTTCGGGCTCTCCTAGCAGCCGAGGATCATCTACTCTAGACTGAAATGCCGCGCATGGGATCATGATAGCTAAAAACTTCCGGATTCGATCTGTCATCTTTTGCTGATCGCAATGCCTTACGCAAGAGATCGGACTGTTGCACCAATGCTTCTTCGCGCTGTCTCACGACGGTGCTGTGGCAGTGAGGCTTGTGACTGGCAACACCTCGCGCTAGTTGTTGGAACGATTGTTGGCTTATCTTGATGCTCCCATCCTAGTCTAGATTTTTCTGTATCTTACCAGGCCATCGCGAGCTGCAAGATGCAGGTGTTGCCTACTGGGACAAATCGCCGAAACCGTTGATGTTGCTTCAAGTGTGCAGTCGCCTTTTAGATAGGCAGAATGTTTATATAGGTGTATAAGGATATTCCCCGGAGACAGCGTACAATGCATAATGCATCAGAGCCAAAAAGCGTGGGATACTAAGCTGCCCGTCCTACGACGCGCTGGAACACCAATGGACACTGCGAGATCGTTCTAGAGAGGCTTCCCAGTAAAGTGCACAACGGATTCCTGCCCAAAGTGTCCCCACATGTCCTGTGGCACGCCTGATTTTCAGTAGCTTTGTGCCCCCATACTCTTCGATGGCATCAGCAGGATTGCGATCGTGCAAATAAAGACAACACCTCCTGCCATGTACAACGGCGGATTGACCACCGTAGGAGGGTTGTAGATATGTTGGGCGATTAGCGGTGCTACAATGCTGAAGAGACGACCCCAGAAGCTCGCCAATCCGCAAGCAGTTCCTCGGATAGGCGCTGGGAACGCCTCTGGCGTCCAACCGTAGAGCACAGCGTTGAACATACTTTGGAAAAAGTACTCCATTGCGTTGAGCCCAATGTTTGAGGCCTCTGTATTCACGGTGGAGAACACAAATAGGGAGACCCCCATCATAGCGGACGAGAAGACCATCGCCCACTTGCGGCCAATGCGAGGGACAGCATACATCAAAACACCAGCAAGGACTCCTGGAATCCCACAAATGTAGATGATGACGTAGTTTCTGTAGGTCTCTGCGGTGGATATCTTGAGAGCGGCGTCTTTAACCTTTATTATGTTTGTTAGAAATGAGCCTATTTTCAGGTTAGTCCAGGCATGCTCAGTTTATCCCTGATCCTGCTTACCGGCAACGCTGAAACCCCAATAATCAAAAACATAGGTGATCCAAACAAGGATGGTTAATCGAGTCATCGTGCTTGTTGCAAAAAGCATTTTATATCTCACGAACTCCAATTTGATTTTCTCGCCCAAAGAGCTCTTTACCTGCGTTGCGCCTGCTCCAAGGATGGGCTTGCCCGTGTCTCGAGTGCCAACGGAAGAGTCCTCATCAGTCAACGCCGCAAATACCTCTATCGTAATCGTACTTTCGCGGCCATTGAACTTGGCAATGTTGTGCAGCACTTGAACAGCTTTCTCGTCTTTTCCGCGATACAATAAGAATTTAGGGGATTCCTGAAACCGGAAAACCACGAAGCGTAGGAAAAAAACGAGGAGGCAAATAGCACCTAAGGTAAACAGTGTGTATCGCCATCCCATGTTGCTTGCCTTGGTACAGCACGGTGCTCCCGCAGCAACAGCATTGCAAGCCAATAAAGGCTTTCCGTTAGGATCATCACCGCAAGAATACTTGGGTATGAGTCCGTAAGCGATCCCCGAAGAGATGACAACGCCCAGCGGTTGAAAGATTGACAGCATGGCCAAAAGAAAACGTCGATTCTGTAGACATTAGCCGCAATTGATTTCGTATTCGCGATGTATCGAGTACCTGAGGCAGAAATTCCAGGCAAATGGTGGTGTCAATGGGGATGTTGCCTCCAATGCCAAAGCCATTGAATGCAGTCAACACCAAAATGCCGTTGTAAGTCGAGGGTGCACCAAGACATAGACCGAAGATTGCAGCGATCAATACGGTACAATTGAACGCATATTGTCGCCCTTACATAACTGTTAGTTGCTGTTCTGGAAGAAGGGTGGCAACCGGGCAAGCCAGAGTACCAACCAATGATGTCTACCAGGACCCCCCATACGAATGCCTTTCCAGAACAGTTAGTATCGAGTGGCCGTCATGAGTTGAGATATTGCTCTACCCCAGCTGTCAATCCTGCCGAAAAGGCCGAAAAAATGTTGCCGTACTGGTCGTCTGTCTTCCTATAAGCTGCCTGTACGAGATCGCATTTCCATTGGAGACCCACTGGGAAAGCCCAACTCCTGCTGAAGAGCTTGTGTCACCAGACCGAATGCTTGAGCGTACATGAGATCGATCAAGTAGCCGAAACCGCACAAGAAGAATATATACCACTGCTGCGCTTAGCTCTAACACGCACTTGGCATGCTTGGGACGCCTTACCTGGTACTTGCCCATGCCATGACTATCCAATTCGCGATTGACGAGAAGCGCCTTCTTTTCGTATAGCGTCAGGCCGTCCATTTCCGGATCGTTGAGCACAGCATCGTATGCGCCAGACCTTCGTTCGAGGGAATCTCCCTTCATGTCAAGCCCGACGTTCTTTTCGTCAGCCATGCTTGTTTATTTGAAAGAATGGTGAGGAATGTTCGGTCCCGCAAAAACACTGAGTAGGCAGTATGGGCAGCCACACTACTTAAGGGATTTTGTTGTCCGCCATACTGCGGAGTTGCATTGACAGTGGGGAGCCAACCAATGGATCGCTCTCTGCTCGTCAACGCCATATTGTATCTCCCTGCACGGCGTTGCCGGGTCTTGCCTATACTCTACCAAACTTAAAGTAGCGGGGGGAAATCTGCAATTATCCCGTGATGTCGGCGAGATTGCCGCCAGCAGGCTGAGCGTCTGAACTAGGCCCGACGGGGCAGGTCTGTTGGAAGGGCATCTAGTGCGAACGGCAATCTGTTTGTTACTCCTCCATACGGAGTACCTAGACAGGAGGCCTTTGATCGCATGGCCAACATCGGTCTTTGAGGAAAGGAGCGAATGCCTATAGTTGCTTGTGTGATGATCTACGTCCCATTAAACCTCTGCACTTGAATTTGGGAGTGTCACTACAGCGGGGTAATAGCATCCTACTTCGTACAAGGATGGGCTGACTCGTTCACTCGAAGCACAAGTCCAACATTGATACTTCGATTGTTATTGGTCAGTCATCCTACAGGACCTCTCCAACGGACAAGGGGCCGGCCGCGGTCGCTATCGTGACGATTTGACTTAGTTCGTGCTTGTCTGACGGCGCGACTGCGCAACTTTCCGCTTGCACAGTCACAGATTCGTGGTGTGTGCAGTTGGCATTTGCCGGATGAATCGAGGAAGGGCAAGATGTACAAAACACTTCAACGAATGCATGACTTCGCTTGGATTGGCCGCCAACAACGAGGAAATGGTGGTGCTTGACCTAGTACGTCGTCTGCGCGCGGGGCTTCAAGTATCACGACAGTACTCCCATGTGCATATGCTGTATCATGATGAACGAGCTGGAGCTAAGCAAATAGCAAGCCTTGATATGATATCTTTCAGCGTCTCATGCTGCTTCTCATGCCGCCAACGCCTGCTCACATCGTTGCGCTCATGCTGCCTCTGCTTCCATGTTACCCCTCTCGGATACGTACAGGCCGTCCAAGAACTGTATTTATCAAAAGCGTCAGCTGATTGTCTTTTGCGCAACTCGACCAAACCCACCTTTCGGATATCCTTATTCCTGACCCGGCAAATCTGTTGGATATCGGCAGCGCTTTGTGACACGTTCTCCAGTGAATTCCCAGTGAGCTGTAGCTCGTCCTTCTGCGTCTTCGAGATCTCCACATCCACACCGTGCTGCATCGTCACTTTCCGGACAATCTTTTCGCCGAGGAAGTTGCTAGACCACGAAGCCAAATCAGTACACCTCTGCCCCAAGAGTTTACCGCTCCGCCTTGTATACCCATCGCGTTACGCACCGGATATCAACCTCGTAGAGACCAGTCTCGGAATTCTTCTCGAGGTTGACATTGATGGGGAAATGTGCGTAGACATATCGCATCTTATACTTGAAGCCCTTCGTGACGCCGATTATCAGGTTGTTGATGAGGGTCTTGACTGTGCGAAGTGTAGCTACACTCTTGCGAGCGCCGTGGTGCAATTCGATGTTGACGATGTTTCGGGCTGGGTGCGAGAAGCAGACGGCCAAATGTGCCATATTCTTCATGAGTTTCCCTGAGCCGTGTCAACCGCTACCAGAACGAGGTTGCGCCGAAAAGTATACCTCTTGGACCCTCCACGGTAACAATTCTGGACTTGATATGAATCTTGACTACAAGGCGGTTAGCGGTATTGATCCATAGGGGCGGGCGTGGTGGAAGAGGCGCTCAGGAGAGCTCACCATTGTCCGGAATCGTCAAAGATTCTTCGGAATGTATGTACCTCATCTTTGCGTCTGCCCGAGGTGGGTGAGATAGAAGTGGTGCTTGGTCTTCAGAACCTACTTCACATATCAAATCAAAAAGTTGGTGGGTGTCGCTTAGCGGAAGCTTACCGCTCTAAGCTAGGACGGTCTAGCGTCATGAATATGGTCTTGGCATATATCACTCTCTCTGAAATTGCCATCAACTCCAGAGGATGGTGTACGAAATGAGTTCGCGGTTTATCAAGGTACACCCGGGCGAAGCTAGGAATACACAACCATATAATTCCGCCAACTCTGGGCTCCATCTTACAGGATCCCCTGCCGCAGTCCCATGTATCAGAACCTTGGAGCTGACCCTCCCCCAAATCAAATATGTACACACTGCGTGTTCAAAACGAGCAGACCGATCCAACCTCTTCCCACCTGAATCCGTACCCTAACTCCAAGACCTCTTCCATATATACAAGGCCCCAACCTCTAGTACCCACTAGTCCTTGGGTATCTCATGAAGCAAGCTTCGCCTCCATAATTCTTTTCCCACCCATCCCCTTCACTTTCTCGATGAGTCCCCCACTTCCATCCAGCGCCGCAATCTCATCTCCTCCGCCTACACTTTTTCCAATGATCAGTATATTCGGCACAGTTCTTCTCCCTGTACTCTTCGCAAGATGCGCTTGTAGTCCCTGGCCTAGTGGATGCTGATCCAACTCCACAACATAGGGTTCGGGGATGATGGTGTATTTCTTAAGAAGGATGTTCTTAGCTTTGGCGGAGAAGGGGCAGTAGGATTTCGAGAAGATGATTACTGTGCGCACAATGATTAGCCTCCTGATCGACCAAGTTTCACTGCGGAATGGACCACAGACAATGTGGAAGAGGGAAAGGGGAAAAGAATATGACATACTCGGCCCCTTCTTCAAAATCCCATTCAGCTCAGCCTCAACCTCACGCTCTTCCTTATTCTCCTCCTTATCTTCCTCCTCCTTCCCAGCCTTCAAGGGCGCCTCCTTCCCCGTCGCCATATCCCACTTCTCGCCCCCCTTCGCCTTCCTCGGGCCTCCTCCCACCATCTTTCCATCTCCATCCTTTTCTTCCTTCCTGGAACTTTCTCCCGTATCTTCATCTAACACCTTCTTCGGCACTTCCACCTCCAGCGGCGCCTGCGCTTGCTGCCCTCGTACTGGCTTCGCCGGGCCTGCCTCCCTGTTTGGCGTGGCACCTTTCTTAGCAGCAGCTTTTATGTCTTCAAGATTGGGGATTTTGTTCTCAACGGAGCGCTCAGCGGCGTTAAGGGCGTTGACGGTGTTGGTGTAGAATTCCTGGGAAGCGGCACGACGGGCGTCATTCTGTGGGGCGCGAGGCAGATTAGCGATGGTTCTGGAGGGAAGAGGGGAGAAACGTACCGTTAGGTAGAAAATGGTACAGATGGCTACAGCGAGGATGACGGCGATGGTTTTGAGGCGCCGTGTAGATGGCATGACCAGATGGGGCCGGCAATGCGACGAAGAACCTAAATTTGAGGGATAATCTAGAAGCCGTACAAGAAGTACATGTACAGTCGAGGAAATCTAGCTGGCGCAAGTTTGGAGCGCAGGGGGATTTGGGGTGGGGAGAGTCACGAGTGGTAGATGATCTAGTGTTGTAAACGTTGAAGTGTTATTACAGAGTGGAACAGTCGATGCTTAGGTGGACTGAGCGGCTTAAGTCAACGAAGAGGGTCTTGAAGAAACGTGAAGATTACGCACGAAGAAGATTGCGACAACTTCCTCGCCATGGGAGGATCGCTGCAGGAGGTCGGCACAGTGCTTCGAGTCTTGGCGGAGGATGCTTTGGCTCGAAGTTCGCTCATAGAGGCGACCAGTGCTTAAAGCGGAGACACCTGCGAAGTTCTTGGACTGAGGAAATAATCTTTCAATCAGTGAAATAGACATTAGATTAAATGAATATATATGAGCATCCTTCTATGACCAGTAGAGCCTTCAAAATCAAGGCCCCTTGGGCCCAACCGCCGGCAGACGCCGAATATCAAAGCGTGGTCCTGACGACCTGGTATTTTGAGCATAAGCGCCATAAATGCAGCCCAAGTCGCTCCAAATGTTCCGACGCAAAATGTCAAATTCCAGCAGTCACTCTTCGCTCAATGCCACCTCTTCCCCGAGTGACTCGGTGCCAATCCTCCCATTCCCTTGCCATTTCCATCATCACATTGCCCATCACGGCTGCCGAAGCCATCAAGCCGTGTCCCTCGCCGTCCAGGACTCTGACCTCGCATTTTCGCATCGTCTTCCCCAGCCATTTCACGTTCTCCACGGGTACTCTTGTATCTTTACTTCCATGATGGATGACGATTGCCTTAGTAATGTCCACGTATCTAAACCCAATTGGTTGCTTCCGTTCTAGGCACACAAGCAAGTCCACCGCTGGATTCGCATCTGTGGTTGCATACTCCCAAATCGCTTCAGTAAGTCGAGTATCGTAATTGTGTTGACGTTCCCTTTCCGTGACGCGGGAGGATCCTCGGTTTGGTAACGACGGCCTCAACGCTGCATTTACGGGACCCAGATTTTCTTGATCGAAGGAGCTAACCTTGAAAGGTTCAATGACCACACGTGGTACTTGCGGGCTGGGAGAGTTGTCCCGACTGTCCACATCTGACTCTACACTGTCGGTCCCTTTGTTCTTGTGCTTTGAGCGTCGCGGCGACTTGGGGAGGCTGGTCGTGATGCTAGCACTCGTAGCGCTCAGAAAGCTAGAATTTGCCGCTTTGAGAAAAGTCGTGGGTAGGGACTTGAGGAAACGTTGGGAGTACGGTAGAGCTTTAGCAGGCAGGGAATTTTGCTGTGTGCCAATCACAGACATCTGCGAAGGCGGGATCCACGGGGCTAGAAGATGAACACGGCCACGGACATGTTGCGGCATTCGGAGAGCGGTAGCTAGAGCGTATATCGCGCCAGCAGAGTGCGCAAGCAATGAAAACTTGGTGATCTTCAGATGGGCACATATCGTGCGCACATCGTCCGGCCAGTTCAAAGGAGTATCAGAGCCATCCGGATAAGGTTCACTCGCTCCAACGCCAGGCCGATCCGGTGTTATCAAGCGAAGTTTTAGAGTCACGGCCAATTCGTCGTAGAAGGTCATGATATATCGTGTCAAACCCATCCCCACGCAGCAAAATACCACAGAGCCTGCAGGATCGCCGACCTCTGAAAAGGAGATCCTGCGACCCGTTTGGGGATCAGTAGCTTTCTGCGACAGTCTTGGGGAAGATAAATAATCCAATACAGCTCCAGCTATCTTGTCAACACTGATGGGTCGCTCTTCTGTGGGACTCTGTGGAGATGACAATGCTCCGGAGAATGTTCTTCTATGCTTCGCCGCAGTCGTTGGGCTTGTCGGTCTTGACAGACGCCGAAAGAGCTTCGAATTCGACCTCTGAGGCGGACTGCTGTGCAATCGTGGTAACTCGACATTCTTCTTGAGCGTTGAAGGGTTTTGGGAAGCGCTAGTATTACTTAAAAGCGAGCCAAGCCTCGTACTGTGGCTCCGCTCTATCCTCTGAGATGTCGCTACTGGAGGAGGTGCGCTGACCTCAGCATCCTCACCGCCCTGCCCTGGCTCCTGAGCTGGAAGTGTCGAAGGCATTTCTTCTGGCTCATCTGCTGTGAAGTCCTCACTGCCGAGCTGTAGTCGTAGAGCTGCCGGGTCGAAGTCTGAAACCCTTTTCATTGGGGGTAGATTAAGCGTCCCCGTGGTCAAGTCATGCTCTCTCATCCTCTTCTGGTACTTAAGCTCTCGAATCCTTCGGGAGACGTCATTTTCAGCAAGATCGTCAAGCACTTGAGAAAACTCCGGCTCCGGAAATCCTGGCTCACTCTCAATGGATAACTTCCGCGTATGCCGAGAATCGCGAGGGCTCGATCGATGAGACCTTATTTCGCTCTGCGCTTGACTCGCACTGAAGCTGTGACGTAGGGAGGAATCTCGATGGGGCACTCGACGCGAACTATCAATGCTACCACGACTGGCATCCGACGCAATTGATTTGCTACTAATTTCTAGAGTCGCAACAGAATGGCGAGCGGATGACCCCCGCTTAGGCACACGAATAGGACTTGGTTGACTGCTAGGGCCCGGCGTGGTTTCCGAAACCATCGGTGACTCAGACAAGCGTAATTGCGGCTGAATAGAAGGACTTCGTGAACAGATTTTTTCGCCATCCCCGTCTATGTATAGCCGATCTTGAATCTCCCGTAACCGATCCTTTGACATCTTGAGCCTTAAATCCTTGAAGCTCCGTCGGCCTCTGAATCTCGGACTTTCTGCCGAGGTAGCAGCTGCAGAAGAACGTCTCGCTCCCGGCTCAATACTCAGCGAGCCGATGCTAGTCCTATCATCCTCTCGTTCCCCTCGAGTGGCGGAGCTCGCTATGTAGCTCCGTCGGAGGAAATCGTTCGGCGACTGCTTTCCGTGCCCAGAACGCGCAGTCACTATACTTTCGACGTCGTCAGGACGCAGATGCGAGCCGTCCTGCGCCTTGTTTCGCGATACCCTTTGCTCCAGCCCAGCCCCCGCCCTGGCAGAGAAAGACAGGGCGCGCTTGGAGAGATAGCCTTCCTCCGAGACAAGTGGAAAATTGAAGTCGTTTTGCCATGGGTGCGGGGAGGAAGGGGTCGATTGTGAAGCAGCTATCATGGACAGATAGTCGAAGTGATGCTCGACAGGAGAGGAGATGGCGGAAAGGGTGTCGATGAGCGACGAGATAATTTCGGTGGACGCAGGCTGTACATTGACGCTGTTGGCGGAGCGTTTCTTGACGGCAGTACCAGAGGTTCTTGCAGGCAAGGATTTTCGACGTTTCTCTTTGGTGCGCGCTGAGGTTCGCGGGGGTATTACAGGTCCCCGAGAGTCGTCCATGATCCTGGCATCACCTGCAAGGGCGGGATGGAAGCAGCTTTGACCGCATGGTCTTTACTTAAGCAGCACGGGAACGTAGAGGCCTCTCATTCGCAGCTTCTAAGAGCGTTGACGAGTCCCAACTGGGCTCCAATGCCCGATGGCGATGTAGTCGTTGCATGGGTCGATGAGTGGCGAGCCAGAACGGTGCTTGTACGATGCTACTAAGTCGGGAGAGATTTGATGACGAGGAAGCAGCGGACAGGGGTAGCTTTTGATGAGCCTTCGGGCCGCTACCACTTGCCCCACCTCTATTAAAGAGCGAAGGTCTCAAGTTGTCACTCTGCATATGTCCAAGATTCTAAATTTTATGTTGATAGTAGGAACACGAAATGGCCATCGCAGTGTATCAACCTCGGATGGTTTCACAACAAGCTAGAACCATGCTCTGCTACGTCCCACACAACTGCCGTTGCTACTAACTCTACAACCCCCCACGCCCATCCTAACGCCCATCCTATGACTCGGCCAGTCCACCTGCGCAGGCCAATTTCCTCCCTGAAGCCAGCGATTCCACCAGGTCCTTTGCCGCCAAAACCGTTTCCTGGTGCGCTCCGCGACCGACAGCGGTTTCATACTTGGCTTACAGGCAGAGGCGAGACGAGAAAAATTGTTGATCAATGTGGCATCCACCGACCTGCGCAAGGCGGGCAGAAGGTGGAAAACACGTCAATATGGATCGAAGATAACGGAGAGGTCGCGCAATGGTATCCAGAACTGCCTCTGTTCGACGTGAATGTTAGACCCGTGCCGGTATTGAACGAGAGCAATAGCGTCGAAAAGGAAATGTCGATTTTGCCTTCCTTCCGAGACTGTCCTTGGGAGAGCGGCTTTCATGATTTGTTTCGATGTGCGCTAGAAGTCCGCAATGATGGCAAGACCGAGCTACATAGGACTATCACTCTTTTTCCCAGAGATCAGCCTTCCCTTGGCTCGGCGGAGCAGTCAGATCACCACATGCCTGTCAGCGTCTACAGTGCAAACGGGCGAGCTCATTGGGAGCCACTACTCCGGGCACGGGCCATCGAGCTGTAGTCGTACGTGGTGGCAGCTACCCAAACTGATGCGCACAACGAAAAGGTTTCAGCTATGGTCTCTCCATGATGGTGTCACCGCGGGACGAGGTCATTGCGCTGCTAGGTGGTGATGGAAAAGGCTGGAATATGCTACAGCGGATAGTGATTTCGGGCTGGCAAAGAGAGTTAAAGGGGAGATGCCTTTGCTCAGACGGACGTATATTGACATATGTGCAGAATTTCGACGGATCAACGACGTATAGTAAGAGATATATCTAACCCAATATCAGTCAGGCCAACAGCAAGCTTCCATATATCCTCAACCCTCAAGGTCCAAAAAATCTTTCAGATGAGAGTACTCAGGCCGGTTTTCTTGCGAGTCCACAGAGAAGCAGATTCAGATACTGGAGTCTTATGTTCCATTGAGGCAAGAAGATGAAAAGACTATTAGTCCATAGGTCGCCATTGGCCGAGGTGCCCAACGTAGGGTCGGGAAACCGTTGAACATCTCACACTTTGGTTTCTATTGAAGGATCCCTTTGGACAGTATGTAGTCAATGTTTACCGAGGTGTGGGTGCAGAAGATAATGGCCTAAGCATTAAAGAGGTGTATAGGTAGAAAAAGCTTGCGCGCTATCATACGCTACCTCGGATACCAACAACGCATCAGCCACAGTAGAATGGAAGAGTACCAAGACTACCTCGCTGCGAATAACTGAAAATACAATCTATTCAGATTTCCATCTTGCATCGAAGTGTTGAATCATCATCACGAGAATATCCAGCCGCGCGAAGTCGACCGCTTTCTGCTCGGAGATTTCTTCCTCACCAGCAACAGATTGTCTTTCTTTTTCTCCACAAGCAACAGGTTGTCTCTCTCTTTCTTCATTTCGATGGTACTGTCCATCAGTAATTTCCCTTCGCGTATCTTGCGTGTGTGCTCAAACAAGATCTCCTGGTCACGCTCTGGTATCCAGCGCTTGATGATGATATAGTTCGAATTGAGCTACACCAGGGTCAGTGTTCAATACCTTGCAATGGCATTCGAAGAGGCTACTCACATCATCCCACTCCCAAGGCAGATCGTATAAGTCCAACGTATCAGGGCTGAGATGCCTGCGATGTACCTTGATATATGTCGGCCGTGTGAGATCCATGATCTTCTTGTGGCCATGACCTTTGCCTTTCCCCTCCTTTTCCAGGATTTTCTCAATGCTTGCTTCGTCGTAGCCTGCTGCACCGAACTCCAATCTTACCCTTTCTTTGAAGGCCTTGTCCGCTTCCTCCTTCTCCTTTTTCTTCTTCAGCTCCTCTTCTAGCTTCTTGGCGTTGTACTCCTCGACAGCCCGCTTCATGAGCGCCTCCTCTTCTTTCTTCTTCTTCGCCTTCTTTGCTTCCTCGAGGATCCGCTGCTCTTCAAACTTCTGCCGGGCCGCGTCTTCCTCCTCTTTCCTCTCCAAGTCGGCCAGTCGATGCAGCCTCCTCTCTATTTCTGGATCCGGTGAAGGTGTCCGGGAGGGGGAACGGTGTGGGCGATGATGTCCACTTCTTGATCGAGGCCTGTGTCGCTCATGGCTGTGGGAGCGTTGGGAGCGTTCATCCCAGCTGTCCGAGTCATAATGGGGGCCATGGCTTCTGCGACGTAAGCTTGGTTCGGGAGAGTAATCGTTGTTGATGATGATGGACGCTGGGCGTTGGCCGGCCGCAGAGTTTGAGCGGTGACGACCGCCGCGGCCGAAGTTGGCCGCAGGGACTAGAAGACCGTTGCCATCCTGCACGTAGAACTGCTGGTGATTATGGAGATCGCTGGCATGACGGGGGCGGTTCCGGCCAGGGCGCTGAGCGTTCAGTACGACGGGGACAGGGGCGATACCCGGCCACTCCATGACAGCGACAGTCGCGCCTCGGAAGAACAAGCGAAGATAGGAAGAGTAACGACAAAAAACGCAGTTGAGCGAGTTTGCTCACAGGATTTCCTAGGGTGGAAGGAGGATGTAGGAGATGATAAGATATTGGCGGTCAGTTGACTGTGCTGTCACACCACCACGATTGCTGACGAAAATACCTCAATTGCCTTGTTATATATATAAGGACCGTACAATCTCCGATGGCAGCGGGGTCGACAGCACATATATACATACATCCTGCCTGGAACATGTGGGCTGAACTTTAGCTCATCGCTTGCTGAATAGCACGTCGGAGATTGCGAATCGGGTCGACGCGATCAAGGATTGGGCAAGCCCTATCGTACACGCCAGGGACCGTTCTAACCCATAAGGCAGACTACGCTCGTTTCCACTTACCCCTTGCGCTTAGCCCTCGAATAGTACGCTGAGCTTCTAGTAGCATTGCTGTATCCTCTTCGCACGCTTTCGTTCGGTGCTGGACTGGAACAGTGATTGGAAAGAGGATGATGATAACTATTCAGACATGCCCGATTATGGAACACTCGGTAGAGATTACTGTATGTGAATTGTGGCGCTTGATCGTCCCCTGGCGCAGCACGAAACGTTCAGCTTTTGACTGGGGCGAAGAACGGACGATATTACGGGGCTCGACATCAAAAGTCCTGGCATGTAGGGGGTAGATCAGGGGTATGTTCGCAGGCCTCTTGGCGAGAGGGGGGTATATATCAATTATACTGGCCAATTTCTATGGCAATGGCTAATAAAGACCTCTTTCTTACAGAATTGAGTAGAAAAATTGACCCGAATATAGATATTCTTTGCATCTCTCCTATTCTTTGATCACTGCGCAGCATGT
>JAABUQ010006104.1_pt1 | contig 18560 bp, 13 predicted proteins | sample 5560001 | NCBI WGS metagenome assembly JAABUQ01 (sample SAMN10711888, study PRJNA513371) | rock metagenome | isolation source: Antarctica rocks | place: Antarctica: Victoria Land, Finger Mt nord | collected 2015-12-18
CTGGCGGCACCCGCGGCACCACCGGCCATCGACGCGCTCGGGCGTTTGAGCTACGCGGACATCGGCACTCACCGCGTCGACGCGGCGGCCCCGACCTTTAAGTTCCCCGCCATGTTCGGCGCCGGAGCCATGCCGGGGGCGGTCCAGTACCTCCTCACGGCGCGTGGCGGGGCCGTGACCTCGAACCGAGACGGCGGCAGCCCTTACTAAACAGGGTGCGAGCGATGGGGATCGATGGCAGGCTCTTTCACGGAGGCGAATCTGATGAGGCTCGGCGTGTTGGGGATGGTGATGGCCGCGATGGTCCTGCTGGGCCCGCGGGCGGCGTTCGCGGAGCGCTATGGCCTTGCGCTGATCAACCCGGATGACCCGGAGGGAAGCTCCTTGGGCGGCCTGATGGTAATCGACGGCCGCGTCTTCGTTTCCAACGAGGCGGGACAGGACGGCTGGTGGATCAAGCAGGAGGAGAAGGGCAAGGTGGTGCGGATCACCGGCGGCCCGCGGGAGCATTGGTACTTGACCGGCGACAAGCAGGGTCGGGTCTACCTGTCCCAGGAGCCCGAGGAGGGCTCCTACTGGTCGCTCGCCTTGAGTGGTCGCGGTGCCTTCGGCACGGGCCTGGCCGTCCAGGGGTGGAAGGAGGGCCCCCGCGTCCTCGTGGCCGAGAAGCAGGCCAGCACGTACACCGACGGGGCGGGCAAGAAGTACACCGTCAAGGAAGTCCACCTGGCGGGCGGCCCCAAGGACGAGCGGGGCAAGGTGTTGGGGTTCTTCCGCGTCATGGAGAGCAGCCCGTGACGGCGGAACGGGGCTCGCCTCCGACGCCAGCACCGCCGTGCTGGTGGAACACACCAACGACGCCACCAACGGCGACGCGCGGGGGCGCCTGGCACATCCGCTGAGCGGCGCGGGGATCGGCACGCGGCGGGTGGTCGCGGGCGCCCCGATGTTCAAGGTCTTCGCCCGAAGGGGGCGGGCCGGGTTTCGGCCGGCAAATCGGGAAACTTGAGCTTTACATCCCCCGGTTCTTGAATTATCTTCCCGCCCAGTTCGAGTCTGCTTCAGGTTTCGAATCGGCGGAGCCGAGAATCGAGCCTCGATCGAGCCGGGCACGGAGGCCGGGCGTCATGCGACCCTTCTTCTCGAAACTCACCACACGTCCCTGTGCCTCGGCCGGTCGAAGCCGACCCCGGCTCGGATGGCCCGCGTCTTGCCATCCCGAAGCGGGACCACCCGCCCGGCCGCCCGCCGGGTTGTGGGGCCGCGTCGGCGATGCGACTTCTCTGGTTGCGCACCTTCGGAATCAGACGCGGGCGGTCCTGCTGGCGGACCCTCAAGTCGGCCGCGTCCCCGGGTTCGGGGCACGCGTCGCGAGTTCGTTGGCCCGTTCCCGAGGACTTCGGGGTCACATGGGCGTGACACTCAGAGATCAGGAGAAACGAATGCGCATGAAGAGTGGTTGGACCGGGCTGAGGACTTCGGTCGTCGCCCTGGCCTTGGCCGTCAGCGCCGCCACGGGTGCCCGGGCGGATGCGATCCCCTCGACCGGCCTGATGGACTACAGCACCTCGGGCAGCATCGGGACGACGGGCATCAGCGGCCCGGGCGTCATCAGCTTCAACAGCGTGGCCAGCAGCAACTTCGCCGCGCCATCGTCCTTCAGCCTGGGCGACTTCCTGGTCGCCGCGCTGCCCACCGGCCAGACCACGACGTACACCAACACGCCGTTCCAGGTCACCTACCTGGACCACATGGTGAACGGCGTCGCCCCCAGCCCCAACCTGACGCCGATCGTGCTGACGGGCCGCCTCAATGGCCAGATCATCGGCGGGACGCAGTCCAATGTCGTCGCGACGTTCGACAACGCCAGCCCGTCGGTGTTCCGCACCGGCGACTTCCTGGACACCCTGAACGTGCGGGACCCGTCGCTGTCGCTGGTCCCCTCGACCTCCAACGGTGGTCACACCACGGCGCAGGCGCACATGGCCGTGCAATTCGCTCCGATCCCCCCGGCGATCCCCGAACCGACGTCGATCGCCCTGTTCCTGACGGCCCTGGGCGGCCTGGGCCTGCGCCGCCGCCTCCGCGCCGGCCGCTAAGCAAAGGGCGCCCGCCCCCGACCCTCCGGGATGCCCGCCTTGCCACCACCCCCTCACCAGTCACCCGCGAGATCGGGGTCTCCGCCGGCCGCTTGCCGGCGGGTCCCCGGCCGCCGTTGGGAATCGCCGCCTGGCGTGCGATCGCCCCGTGCCGTGCCGTGACGCGACCTTCACCCGCAATTGAACATCAGGAGCCTTCGATGCGTGACAAACCTCCTTGGGCCGGGCCGCTGACGGTGGCCATCGCCCTGGCGTTCGCCGCGAGCCTTTCCCGCGACGCCCAGGCCGAGGCGATCACCCAGCAGATCGTCTACCAGACCTCCGGAGCCATCGGCACCTCCGGCGTCGCCGGTCCTGGCGTGATCAGTTACAACAGCACGTCCTACGGGATCAACACCCCCAGCGACGCGAACCTGGGCGCCTTCCATGTTCTGGCCCTGCCTGCCGGCCAGAGCGCGACCTACACGAATACCCCCTTCTCGATCACCTTCCTGCCGACCTACCTGCGCGATTCCCTGAATCCGACCTTCACGCCGCTGGTCCTCACCGGCCAGCTCAACGGCTCGGTCAACGGCTCCGCGAGCACCGTCGTCGCGAGGTTCGACCCGCTGACCCGCGGGGTCTTCTCCAACTACCAGGGCGTGACGAGCACCCTGACCATCCCGACGAGCCTTGCCGTGAACGGGACGCCCGCGCAAGGCGGCCTCTCGACGGTCACGGGCCACGTGGATTCCACGCCCACCGTCCTGCCCGCCGCCGCGAGCGCCGTCCCCGAGCCGACGACGGCCGCCGTCCTGCTGGCGGGCCTCATCGGCCTGGGCCTCACCCGCCGCCGCCGGGTGGCCTGAACCCCGCGGATCGGCCCGACGAAACACCCCCGAACGCCCCCCGCCGGTCCGCCCGGTCGGGGGCGTTTCGCCGCGCGCCGGGGAGCGGGCTTGTGACGATCGGCGGCCGGCCCGATGATCGTAGGGCCGGGACCGGCGGATTCGACGCCTCCTTCAAACACAGGGGCGTCTGGCGCGGCGGCCCGTCGAGTCCTACTTGGGGGGGAGGACGCGTGGGCGTCGGACCGATCGAATTGATGGCCCGCGCCAGGGCCGGGCAGGGCGACGCGCTAGGGGAACTCTGTGCGTTGTACCGCAATTATTTGCGGATGGTCGTCCGCACCGGGCTGGGCCCCAGGCTGCGCGAGCGCGTCGAGCTTTCCGACGTGGTGCAGGAGGCCCTGGTCGAGGTGGTGCGGCAGTTTCCGCGGTTCACCGGCCAGAACGAGGCGGCCCTGGTCGGCTGGCTGCGTCGGCTGGTCGGTCAGAAGCTGGCCGACCTGGGTCGGTATCACGGCCGCGTCAAGCGGGGCTCGGGCGGCTCGGCCCTCCCGCTGGACGCCCCGTGGGAGGCCGGCGGCGGTGCAGGCGTTGGCGATGCGCTCGGGGGCCGGCTCCTGGACGTCCTGTCGCTGAGCCAGACCAGCCCCAGCGAGGCCGCCAGCCGCCGAGAGCTGACCGTCCTGCTGGCCGACGCCCTGGCCGACCTGCCGGGCCCCGAGGCCGAGGTCCTCTGGCTCTACCACGCCGAGGCCCTCTCCTTCGAGGCCATCGGCGACCGTCTCGGCCTCAGCCGCAAGTCGGTCCGCGGCCTCTGGGCGCGCGGCCTCAAAGGGCTCAAACGCGCGATCGAAGGCCCGCCGGGCGGGTCGCTGCGCTACCAGTGACGGGACGAGACAGGACTGCGAGGCCCAGCGATGATCCGGCGTTTCGAGATCGACCCGGCCGACCGCGACGAACGCCTGGGCGAGGCGATCGAACACTTCCTGGCGCTGGCCGAGGAGGGGCACGCGCCCGACCTTGAGGCGTTCGCGGCCCGCCACCCTGAGCTTGGCGACGACCTGCGATCGGCCCTGGAGGGCCTGGCCCTGGTACGCGGGCTGGTCGGCGACGCGCACGGCCCCGACGGCCACCGCCTGGAGGCCGGGCGGCGGGTTGCCGGGTACCGGATCGTCCGCGAGCTGGGCCGGGGGGGCATGGGCGTCGTGTACGAGGCGGTCCACGTCGGCCTCGATCGCCCGGTCGCCCTGAAGGTTCTGGGCACGCACACCGCGCCCGATTCCAACGGGAGGCGGCGATTCCTCAACGAGGCCCGCACCGCGGCGGGCCTGCACCACACGCACATCGTCCCGGTCTTCGACGTGGGCCAGGTCGGCGGCCTCTGCTACTACGCCATGCAGCGCATCGAGGGCAGCGGCCTGGACCGCGTCGTGCGCGCCCTGCGGCTCGATCGCGTCACGGCCGCCGGCTCCGGCAGCGGCAAGAAGCCCGAGGCCCGGCCCGAGCCCGGCGGCGACGAGACCGGCACCTGGGTCGGGGGCCCGGGCGACACCGGTGCCGTCGCCCGGGGGCCGGCGCCGTCGGACGACACGACGCCCTTCGCCCCCCCGCGCGGGTCGGCCTATTATCGGTGGGTGGCCACCGTCGGCCGGGACGCCGCCGAGGCGCTGGCGCACGCTCACCGGGGCGGGATCATCCACCGCGACGTCAAGCCGTCGAACCTCCTGGTCGACACCCGCGGGACGGTCTGGGTGGCCGACTTCGGCCTGGCCAGGCGCCTGGCCGACCCGGCCCTGACCCGTTCCGACAGCCTGCTGGGCACCCCGCGCTACATGAGCCCCGAGCAGGCGGAGTCCGGCGCGATCGACGGCCGGACCGACGTGTACAGCCTGGGGGCGACCCTCTACGAGCTGCTGACCCTGCGCCCGCCCTTCGAGGGCCAGACCGCCGTGGAGCTGGTGCGCCAGATCGTCGGCAGGGAGCCGACGCCCCCCCGGCGGTTCGACATCCGCCTCCCCCGCGACCTGGAAACGATCGTCCTGAAGGCCCAGGCCAAGCGCCCGGCCGATCGTTATGCCACCGCCACCGAGCTGGCCGAGGACCTCGGCCGGTTCCTGGCGACGGAGCCGGTGCGCGCCCGCCGGATCGGCCCTGCCGGGCGGCTCTGGCGGCTCGCCAGGCGCAACCCGGCGGCCTCGGCCGTGACCGCGACGGCCGCGGCGCTGGTGCTGGCCGTCGCGACGGTCGCCCACCTCGGGCTGATGCGTGCGCGCGACTTCGCCATCGACGCCGAGCGCCAGACGCGCAAGGCGCTGGGCGCGACCGAGGACGCCAACCGGGCGATGACCGACGCCCTGCGTCGCCAGCGCCTCAGCGAGGCGTCGTATGTGCGGCTGTCGGCCGTCCCCCGCCGCAGGAAGACCGGGCTGGACCTGCTGGGGGAGGCCGCCAAGCTCCACCCCGATTCCGCGCTCCTGGCCCGTCTGCGCGACGAGGCCGCCGAGTTCCTGGCTCTGCGCGACGTGGAGCCTTCGCTGCCGATCGAGGCGGGGCCGGCCCAGGCCGTCGTGTTCGGCTCGTTGGGGAACCGCGCGGCCTTGCTTTCGGCCGACGGCGTCGAGCTGACCTTCTGGGACGTCCCCCGCCGCGAGCGCCTGGCACGCCATCGCCTGGGCAACCCCCCGCCCACCCCGGTCGGCCCGCCGCCCTACGGCCCGCCCGGGGGCGCCTACGGGCCGCCCTCGGGAGGCGGGTACGGCGACCCGCGCCGGGGCGGGAGCGGCGGAGGGCGGCTCGCCTCGTGCGGGCACCTCGTCGCCGCCATCCGCCCCGACGGCGCGGGTGTCCGCCTCTTCGACCTCGACACCGGCGCCGAGCAGGGGGACCTGGCGATGCCGGGCCGCGAGGTCCTGTCGCTGGCCGGCGCCGGCACGCGCCTGGTGAGCGTCGAGCGGCTTTCCGGCGGTCGAACCCACCAGATCCGCGTCTGGGACCCCGAGCACGCCGAGGGACCCGTCGCGACCCTGCCGGAATCGGAGGACCTCGACCCGCCGGGCCGGGGACGCACGCTGGTGGCCCTGAGCCCCGACGGCGAAACGCTCGCCACAGCGCGGGTCTTGCAGACGGATATCGGCCTGTGGTCGGCGCGCGACGGCCGCCCCCGCGGGACGATCGAGGCGGGTATGTCGCCGACAGCCCTGGCCCTGGGCCCCGAGGGCCTGCTGGCCGCCGCCGGCGCCGGCGCGGTGCGGCTCTGGGAGGCCGACACGCTGAACCCCCTGCCCAGCATCAGCCCGCACCTGGCGATCGTTCAATTGATGCGCTTCAGCCCCGACGGCACGACCCTGGCCCTCGCCGGCCGCGACGCGGGGATCGAGCTCTGGGACACGGCCAACGCGGCTCCGGTGGCCTTCTTGCCGATGTCCGACCACGTCGCCGACCTGGCCTTCTCGCGCCCCCAGGGCCGAACCCTGGCGGCGGCCGTCGACGGCAGCCAGGCGGTGCCGACCTGGTCGGTCGTCGACCCCATCGGCCTGGTCCGACTGCCCGAGTCCGACGGGCCGACGACTTCGATGGCCTTCAGCCAGGCGGGGGTCCTGGCCGTGGCCGCCTTCGATAGCCCCTTGCGCCTCTGGGAGCCCGGCTCCTGCCCGACGACGTCCCCCACCTGGCGGAACGCCCTGCCAACGTCCCTGGTTTTCGACCAGCGGGGGCACCTGCTGGCCCTGGACGTCCGGGGCCTTTCCGGCTACCCGGCACCTTCCGCGCAGGACTTGAAAGGCAATGGGGAAGGCCCCGGCCCCCTGGTCCGCGTCGCGCTGCCCCATTCCCAGGGCGCGGGTGGGACGGGCAAGGGTCCTCCACCCTTGCGGGGGCCGACGGCGATCGCCCGCTCCGCCGACGGCCGGTGCGTGGCTCTGGTCCGCCGCGCCGAGGTCTGGCTTGCCCACATCGACGGCTCCCAGGCGTCGTATGCGCTCCTGAAGCCCCCCCCGACAGTGGATCCGCCCTCGCAAGGGCGGGTTCGCGAGAGGCGCGGTCCGGGCGGCTGGCGGGCCGTGGCCATGTCCCCGGCGGCCGATCGCCTCTACCTGATCGGCGGCGGCGACGAGTTCCATGCCTGGGCCTTGGTGGACGGCTCCCCCGACGCCCGCGCCCTGGACTGGTCCGTCCCCAAGGCCGTGACCGCCCTGTCCCTCTCCCCCGACGGCCGGACCCTCGCCCTGGGCGAGCCCCACGGCGCCGTCACCCTGATCGACGCCGCGGGCGGAACGGCCCGAGGGCGGCTGGTCCCCCCCTCGGGCGACGTGCCCGAGCGCGTCACCTCGCTGGCCTTCGCGCCCGGGGTCGCCGAACTGGCCGTCGGCACCCGCGAGAAGGTCCGCCTCTGGCGGCTCGGCGACGACCCCGCCCCCCTGGTCCGCCTCCCTGGCCACCGCGGTCGCGTCAGCGTCCTGGCCTACGATGCCGCCGGCCGCCACCTGGCCACCGGCGGCGAGGACAAGGTCGTCGCCGTCTGGGACCTCGACCGCGTCCGCCAAGAATTCCAGAAACGCGGCCTCGGCTGGTGAGGGCCGTTTCCCGCTCGTGCCCGGCGCGACCTAAAATGATCTTCGGGGCGCGGGATCGCCGATCAACCCGGCGCCCGCCCGTCTCCGGAGGCCCGGCCATGCCCGTTCACGACTGGTCGCGCGTCGGCGCGGGGACCTTCCCCCACTTCCACGGCCTGTGGATCGGTGAGATCAGCAATGCGCTAAACGACGGCGTCCTGCCCGCCAATTACTACGCGATGACCGAGCAGATCATCGGGGACATGATCCCGGATGTCCTGGCCCTCGAAGCCGTCGGGTCGATTGGCGTTGGTCCGGGGGGGATCGGCCCGGGGATGACGACCGTCGCCGAGGCGCCTCCGAGGGTTCGTTTCACGGCGACATTGGAAACGGACGCCTACGCCTCGACGCAGCGGAGGCTGGTCATCCGCCACGGCGGCGGCGACCGGATCGTCGCCCTGATCGAGATCGTGTCGCCGGGCAACAAGGGGAGCCGGCACGCCCTGGAATCCTTCGTCGAGAAGTCGGCCGCCGCCCTGGCGCGGGGGTATCACCTGCTGCTGATCGATCTCCAGCCTCAGACGCCCCGGGACCCGGAGGGCATCCACGGGGCCATCTGGGCGGAATTCGGCGACGCGTCGTACGAGGCCCCGGCCGACAAGCCGCTGACGCTGGCCGCCTACTCCGCCGGCCCGGCCAAGACGGCCTACGTCGAGCCGATCGCCGGGGGCGACCCGCTGCCGGAGATGCCGCTGTTCCTCGACTCCTGGTCGTATGTCAACGTGCCGCTGGAAGCGACCTATCGCGCCGCGTGGCGGGGCGTCCCGCGCCGCTGGCGCGACGTGCTGGAGCCGCCGGCCGCGTGACGGGGACGGGCTAGGATAGCAGGCCCTGCACGGCAATCTGTCCGAGGGGTCGGCCATCGAGCACGACCGAAATCTCGGCGTCGGCGTCGGCGCCGAAGGTCGTGAGGCTCTGGTATTCCGCAGCTTTTCCTCGGCCGGCCGGTTCGGTAAAGACCTCGACCTGCCGCTTCGGGAGGTTCACGATCCAATACGCCGGGATGCGGACCGCCGCGTAGCGTTGCCACTTCGGGCCGCGATCCCTGGCGTAGGACGTGTCTGCCACCTCGCCGATTAGGGCGATGTCGTCCGGCCCCGGCCATTGGCCGCGATACTCGACCATCGGCCGGCGCAAGACCGCGATGTCGGGCTCCGGGAGCCAGCGGCGTCCGAGCCTGAGCGACTTCTCTTCGCGTACACACCAGCCCGCGGGGAGAATTCGACGCAATCCCTCGGCGAACTGGAACACGGCGAAGTTGTGGGGCTCGTGCGTCGTCATCTTGTCGACCAAGAGGCCCCCGAGCAATTCAAATCGTGCGCCATCCCGGAAGACGCCCACGTCGAGCATCTTCTCGACCTGCTTGACGGTCAGGCGATAGGGTACGATTGCGGGCGCGGACGTCACAATCTGGGTGGCCATCGGTCATCCCTCCGTCGCCGGCTGATCGCATGACTCAGCGGATCGCCTGGTTAGGCCCGGAACCTCGATTTCGGGTGCCACTGGTCGTACCCGACCAGTGTCCGAGGACCGACGCGGAAGAGCACTGGTCGGGTACGACCAGTGGTACCCAGAAGCGGCTACCGGTGCCAATAGCCCGCGAGGTTAGGGGGTCCTGCCAGCGTCCTCGCCGCTCACGTTCCTCGCACGCACCTCGTCGTAACATCCCTCGCAGAGCAGCGTGATCTGCGCAATCGCCTCGGTACGTTCATCCCAGCAGCCGCCGGCGGCATTGACCATCTCCTCGCAGGCGGTGCACCAGGCGTCCGGACGCGGGTCGCTGGGATCTTCGACTGAGGTGAAGAATCCGAGACCGACGCCTCGTGCGACGTGTTGACAGACGAAGGTGGCAGACGACGGGCCATGGCGATCGCATTCTATCTCGGTCGCGAAGTCAGTCATGGCACCACCGAGTAATGAGCCACATAACAAGCAGTCTCCGCCCGGACCGACGGTTAACTCCAGGACCGGAATTGCATATCAGCGCCGCGGATGTGGGAACATTGGCGGTTGCCGGGCGCTGAAACCGTGCGGTTGCGATGGGAATGGGCGATCGCCGGAGATTGCGATGTGGCCGATTCGATCGTGGGTTTGCTCCGTCCGACTCTTCAGATCAGGCTTTCCAGCAGGAGCTTGAGCTTGCGGACCTCGACCTCGGTGTCGAAGGGGTTGTCCTCGCGGTCGAGGATCGAGACGGTCAGGGCGCGGTTGTAGCCGTGGCGTTCCAGGAGGTTGACGACGCGGCCGTACTCGACCTCCCCCTGGCCGACGCGCACCTGGAACTCGCCAGGGTCCTTGCCGGTATCGCGGAGATGGACGTTCTGGACGAAGGGATACACCTCGTCGAAATTGCCACCGCGGTGCGGGCCGCAGATGTAGTGGCTGGGGTCGAGCGTCAGGCCCAGACCGGGGACGGCCTTGCACAGGGCGGCGGCGGCGGCGGGGTCGGCCGTGACCGTTCCGGAATGGGTCTCCACGGTCAGGACCAGGCCGTGCCGGACCGCGACCTCGTTCAGGGCCGAGAGCCGGCGGACCTCGTCATCGAAGGGCGTGCCCAGCGGCGCGGCGGGGATTTCCAGCACCGCGACGGTCAGCGGCTTGGCCAGCCGGCACATCGCCTCGAATCGCCTGGCCAGGAGCTTCGGGTCGATCGGGCCGAAGTCCAGGTCCAGCGCCGTGGGGGTCAGGCCCGGCCCGTGGCGGATCTTGTGCAGGGTCGCCTCGGGGTTCTCGACCGCCTCGGAGGGGCGCAATTGCGTGCCGCCCTCGACGATGGCCAGGTCAATCTTGCTGAATTCCATCTCGACGATGTGGCGCAGGGCCGATTCCAGCGGCTCCCGGCCGAAGCAGAGTGTGCTGCACGCGACGTACACCCGACCCTCCTTTCCTCGCCCTCCGTGAGGGGACGCGGACGACCGAGCGTCTCCCTTCTCCTTCTGACCCCGCGGCCGATCTTACCGCGGGGGGGCCGCGGCGGGTAGCTCAGAAGCGTCGGCGGCGGGGGTCGGGTCGGGCGGCGTTGGGGCCGGCGGGGGCGGCCTCGATGCGGCGGGCCCATCGCGAGTTGGCCAGTCGGGCGAAGTCGGCGTAGCGCCCCTCGCGGTAGGCCTGGAGGGCCGCTCCCAGGGTGCGACGGGCGTTGGAGCGGTCCGACTCCGGCGGCCCCGGGCCCGAGACCGACACGTCATCGACCCACAACCGGCCCGTTGACAGCACCTCGAACCGCACCCGCGCCCGCGGGAGGCCGCTGGCGGGCAGGTCCTCGCCGCGCACGCTCACGCCGACCCAGTCGGTCTGGACCGTCAGGTCGGTCGGCCTGACCAGGGGCACCCCGCCGGCCTCGCTCTCGATCCAGACGCGGACGCGTGTCTCGGGGCGGTCGGCGCGAAGCCAGGCCCGCACCACCAGCGACGAGCCGCCGGGGGGGGAGAACGGCTCGCCCGCCACCGAGGCCGGCAGGGCCTTCGCGTCCAGCCGCAGACTCTCCGTGCCCGAATGCGGGCGTTCTGGGTCGGTCTCCGCGGTGTTGGCCGCGTCCCCAACCACCTTCCATCCCTTGGCCGCGGCCGAGGCGGCGGGAATCTGGACGACCCGGACGTCGGTCTCCGGCTCGAAGCCCCACAGCAGCGCCCTGGCGGGTGCCGTCCCGCCCCTGCTCAGCCGAAGCAACCGTCCCGAGAGGTCTCCGACCTGCGCCTCCAGGCCCGCGCGAGTCGTGGCCGGGTGGTGGGGCGTCAAGGACATTTCGTGGACCCCGGGGGCCCCGACCCGGACGACCGAGGAGCCGAACGGGGCCAGCTCCAGCACCAGGCGCCTTCCGCTTCCGCTTCCGCTTCCGCTTCCGCTTCCGCCGGGGACCGCATCGGGCGTCAGGCGCAGGCCGCGCCCGAGGTCGTCCACGGTCGCGCCGGCGGGGGAATCGAGGACCGCTTCCAGGAGGGTCGGATAGGGGGCGTCGTTGGCCGCCGCCAGGTACGACTTCCCGCCGGAGGTCGCCCACCGCACCGACACGCCCGAGGGGAGCCGTCCGGCGGTCAACGCGCCCTCGGGGGGCGCCGGCAGGGCGCGGAAGACCCTGGCGAAGCGTCGGAGGCGCTCCTCCTGCCCGGCGGCGCCGGCGGCCGAGATCAGCGTCCAGCGGGCATCCAGAGCCGCCAGCGCGTGCCCCAGCGGCTCGTCGCCGGCCGGGCCGTCGCTCGCGGGCGAGGCTCTCAACCGCAGCGTCTGGCCCTTCTCGGCGACGGCGGGGTCGGGGTCGGGGTCGGCCAGCAGGAGCCCCCGGAGGGGCCGCGCGGCAACCTGGTCGTCGAGGTCGGGGCTGGTCGCCAGGTCCCTGCCCAGTTCGTCATCGGCCAGCCCGACGCCCCGCAGGACGGCCGGCGCTCCGGGTCCGGTGGGCCAGGCTTTCAGGTCAAGCCCCAGGGCGCGCCAGGCCAGGCCGGGGGCCAGGCCGAGCCCGTCGGCGCGGCGGGCCTCTTGCCCCGCGGGGCCGTCGTCCACGCCGGGCGTCGCCACCGCCAGGATGGCCCCGGGCGCGGCGCGGCGTACGGCCTTCGCCAGCTCGTCGTACAGGGCGCCGATCTCGCGGGCCCTCCAGGTCAGCCAGGGGGGGCGCCCGGCCCCGGCGAGGAACTCCGCACGCGCGGCGAACCGCCCAGGGGCGTCGGGGCCCAGCCCCTTGAGACCTTGCGCCGTCCCGGGGTCAAACATCGCGCGGAGAAACCGGGCGAAGGTCGCGTCGTCGAGCCCAGAGTCGGGCAGGCCCGCCAGGGTCGGGCCGGGGCCCATCCGGATCAACACGCCCGCCAGGTTGGGCCTCGCCTTGCGGAGGGCGATCGCCGCGGCGACGCGACGGGCCATCGCCTCGCGGACCTCGGGATTGAGCGGGAAGTAGGCCGGCGACGGGCCGTCGGCCTTGCCGCGGCGGTCGACGCGGATCAGCCCGCGCGCCAGGGCCTCGGCCGAATCCGGGGCGGGCAGCCCGGGCAAGGGGCCGTCCAGGCGGGCTTCGACCCAGGCGGAGAGCCCCCTGCGCCCCAGCACGCGGAGGGCCAGGTCCAGGCGGTCCGGGCCGTTGCAATCCTCGGCCGCCTGGCCGTCCAGCGCCATGCGATCGGCGCGGTCGGCCAGGCCCTCGGGCAACACGGCCATCGAGGCGCCGCAGTGGGAGAGGTAGGCCGCCAGGTTCCGCGCCTGGGCGAGTCCGTCGGCGGGCACGTCGCCGCCCCCGAAGCGATCGAGTCCTTGCGGGCCGGCGACCAAGACCCCGAGGCCGCGTCCCGGGTCGCCGGCCGGCTCGATCAGCGGCGGGCCGGGGGGGAGGTCGGCCAGCTCCTTCAGCTCCACCGAACCGAGCCGCACCGGGGCGCCGGCCCCGCGGTTGACGGCGACCAGGACCGGCTCCGCGGCGTCGGGCCAGACCAGCCACGAGAAGGTGGCCGGGGCCCCGCCGTCGAGGATCGGCAGCGCCGAGGCACTGGCGTCGAGCACGATGCGGGGCCGCCCTTCGGGCTCCGTGCCGGGGGCGATCATCGCGACGCCCAGGGCGGAGGGGTGGCCGCCAACGACCGTCACGGTCAGGCGGTGCGGCCGTTGGGGATGCGGCACGTGCAGGGCGAACGCCGACCAGGCCAGGCCCGAGGGGTCGGCCGCCCCCAGGGTCGCCGACTCGTTCTCGCCCCGGACGATCCACCCCCGCAGCAGGTCGCGGAGATGGGCCTCCACCAGTGCCGCCTCGGGGATCTCCCAGGCCCGCGCGGGCCCGGAGGCCGTCGCCCGGCCCGAGGCCGTCGCCCGGCTCCCGCGTGGGCGTGACAGGTCGAGGGAGTCGACCACCGTCTCGGGACCCCCCGCGACGGCGGTTGTGCCCCCCTCGGGCTTCGCGCCGACGACCGCCAGGGTCACGCGCCGGCTCGCCGAGTTCGCCGCCCCGTTCTTCTTGCGGCGCATCCATCGGGACAGTCGCGAGCCCTCGGACGCCTTGGCGGTCGGCTCCCAGGACGCGTGGACCTCCAGGGCGTAAACCCCTTCGGCCTTGGGGACCTGGACCGAGAAGGCCCGGGGCGCGGTGGTCCGCGAGTCGGAGGCGACGACCTGTTCGGCCCGCTCGATCTTCCAGAGGGGGTCGCCCCCCCGCGCCGGCCTCAGCTCGGCCCAGAGCCGCAGGACGACTTCCGCCGGCTCCGGCGTCAGGATGTTGAACCCGACCGTCACCGGGACGGTGGCCCCGGGCGCCACGGTGCCGTCGCCCCCCTCGCCGAGCTTGACCTCCAGGGCATCCCAGGCGAGGCGCTCGACCTCGACGCGGATCAACCCCTTGGCGGGGGACTGCTGCGGCCCTTCCAGCAAGGCCGAGATCGGGAACCGATACGCATGGGTGCCGGCCCGGACCACCAGAGTGGCCGAGGGGGGAGCCTCCACCCGCGCCCGGACCCGCCCCGATCGCCCCGCCCCGATCGTCCAGGGCGCCTCGGGTTTCGGCCCCGGCGTCGGCGCCCGGTTCTCGCCCGCGGGCCACGCGACCGCCTCGACGATGCGTCCGTCGGTCAGCTCCATCTCGACGGCCGGGGGCTCCAGGGCCGGAGCCAGGGGCGCACTCCAGGCGACTTCCAGCGTCAGCCGGGCCGCCGCGCCGTCGGCCCTGGGCTCGGCGGGCGCGGCGGGGGCGGCCATCCCCAGCAGGATGGGCCCGAGCCAGGCCATTGCCAAGCGCCTTCCGTTGCGCATGCGGCGGTCGTCGCCCCCTCGATCTCGCGAGCCCGCATCCTTGAGGGCCCGCACGGCCTTCCCCAAACGGCACCGCCGGCACGATCGCGACGGCCACCCTTTCGGTCTCCTCATCGGCCGCCGACCTCGGTGACTGGAGCTTATCCCCGAAATCGACCCAAATCGGCAAGGTCGTCCCTGCCGAATCCTTCCGACGTGTCAATCTGGGTGGGATGGGACATCGTTGCTCGCGATCCCCGGCCGGCGCTGTTAATTGCCCCGAATCTTGGTCCAATAGGAAAGGCTCGGACTTCGCACTTGAACTGGAAGACGATGCCGTCTCTCGACCGAGCGGTTGGCGGGAACTTCACGGCGATCGGGGCGATGGCCCGTCTTCCACGGGATAGGCGATGGCTACTGCGATCTACGACGACCACGGCATTCGCTTCGAATATCCGGCGGACTGGAGCGTGGAAGTCCCCGAGGATGGCCCCCGCAAGACGGTCGCCCTGCAATCGCCGTCGGGGCTGGCCTTCGCGCTGGTGACGCTCGACGAGGAGGGTCTCACCCCCGCGGAAATGGCCGACGAGGCGCTGGCGGCGATGCGCGAGGAGTATCCCACGATGGACGTTGCGCCGGGGCGGGAAACCCTCGGCGGCCACCCGGCGATCGGGCACGACCTGGAGTTCCTCAGCCTGGACGTTCCCAACTCGTGCGTCATCCGCGCGTTCGGCACCCCCCGCCGCTGCGTCCTGGTCTTCGCCCAGTGGTCGGACCTCGACGATCAGGATCCCGAGGGCCAGGTCAACGCCCTCCGACGTTCCCTCGAAGTGACCGATTCCTGATCCGGTCCGCCCCTTGCCTTGCCTTGCCGAGTCTCCCCGCCGATAATGCCTCCATGACATTCGTCGTACTTGGGAAATTCCGGGGGCCGTCGCGACCGGCCAGGACTGGCGGGCGTTCGGGACTACGGGTCGTTTTGCGAGTGGCGATCGTGGCGGGGTTGGGGCTGGTGGGCGTTCTGGGCGCGGATCTCGCCCGGCTGACGCTCGGCTCGCACACGCACCGGGCGGCGTTCGACGACCGCCAGCGCGGGGGATCGCTCGTCATTGGCGGCGGGGGGCCGCTGCCCGCCGAGGTGCTCGACCGCTTCGCGGAGCTGGCCGGCGGGCCCCGGGCGCGGATCGTGGTCATCCCGACGGCCGACCCAGGGGCGAGCCTGGTGGACCCCGAGGAATATGCCGCGCCCTGGCGACGGCGAGGAGTGGCCTCGGTGCGGGTCTTGAATACCCTTTCGCGGGCGGAGGCTGAGGAACCGGAATTCGCCCGGCCGCTGGACGGGGCGACGGGCGTCTGGCTGACGGGCGGGCATCAGCACTGGCTAGGCTCGGCATATGCCGGCACCGCCGTCGAGCGGGGAATCCAAGGGGTGCTCGCGCGGGGTGGGGCCGTCGGCGGCACGTCGGCGGGGGCCGCGGCGCTGACGCGGGTCATGATTGACGGGGGCCGGGGCGAGGCGATCGAGGCCCGGGGGCTTGACCTCTTGCCGGGCGCGGTCGTCGACCAGCATTTCCTGCGTCGCAACCGCCTCGGCCGCCTGCTCGGGGTCCTCGCGAAGCATCCCGAGCTTGTCGGCTTCGGCGTCGACGAGCGGACCGCGCTGGTCGTCCGGCTCGGGACGATGCAGCTCGACGTGGTCGGCGACTCCTACGCCGTCGCCTGCCTTCCGGGGGCTTCCGGCGGCAATCCCCGACTGGAATTCCTGAAGCGGGGCGACCGCTCGACCCTCGACCTGCTGAAAACGTCCCCCGACGCCATCACCTCCACCGCCGGCCTCGACGCCCTCCTCTCCCCCTGACGGAGGCCGGCGTTGATCCCGGCGCCCCGCCGCGTTACCGTGAACTCATGCCCACGCCATTCCCCGGGATGGACCCGTATCTCGAACACCCGGCGCTCTGGGCGGACCTACACAATCGTTTCATCGCGGCGCTCGCGGATGCGATGACCCCTCTGGTTGTGCCTCGCTATTACGTTGGCCTGGAGCGTCGGGCCTATCGGCTCAAGCCCGACGATCTGGCCCTGATCGGCGTCCTCGAAGTGGACGTGCCGATGGCCGAGGAACTGGGCGAAACGTTTCTGGAGGTCCGAGAAATCGCCGCTGGCCGGCTGGTGACGATCCTCGAACTCCTGTCGCCGGTCAACAAGCTCAGCCGCTGGACGGTCCCGACGCGGCCTGGGCGCGGGGACTTCGGGGCGGGTGAGCCGCCGGCTCCATTCAGCGCTTGACCGCCCGATCGAGAAAGTCGGAGAGTCGACCGAGCAAGGCGGTCCCTCCCACCTCGAAGACGTCGGCGTGGCGCGCCCCGGCGACTTCGATCAACTCGATCGCCGTGGAGAAGGCCCCGGCGAGGCGCATCGTCTGGGAGGGCGTCACGACCCGATCTTCCGTCCCGAACAGGATCGCGGCCGGGACGTTCACCGAGGGCGCCAGCACAATCGGCGGGGGTCGGTCCACGGGGGCGCCGGCGAGCGTCCCGGCGCGCAGGACGATGAGCCGGGACCAGAGGCGAGGCATCGGCAATCGCAACCGGCGCAAGATGGCGGCGACGGCCGATTCCAGGTCGGGATAGGGGGCCTCCAGCACCAAGGCCGATACCCTCGGGTCGGCGATCGCGGCCCGCAGGGCGATGGACGCCCCCATCGAGCGGCCCCAGAGGACGACGGCCGGAGCCGGAGCCGGAGCCGGGCCGACGCGGCCGGCGAGGGCGTCGATCCAGGCGCGGACGTCGGCCCCCTCCCGATCGCCCAACGACCTCCGGTCGCCGCCGCTGCGCCCCTGGCCGCGCGCGTCGGGCAGGGCGGCGGACCAGCCCAGGCGCGCCAGGGCCTCGCCCCGGTCGCGGAGGGCCGGGTAACTCTCGCCGAACCCGTGCAGCACCAGAGCCAGGCCCCGTGGCTCCCCCTCGGCATCGCGCCAGGCTCCCCGCAGGATCGTGCCGTCGGCCGCCCGCGTTTCGACCGGCTCCCAGGGGGGCGGCTCGGGCTCCTCGGCTCGCAAACGCCGGCCGGGGACCACCAGCGTCCAGGCCCCCCATTCGACGACCGCCACCGCCAGGCACGCGGCCAGGCCCAAGGCGAACCCCAGGACGCCCGACGCCCATCGAGGCCATCGCGGGGTTGCCAACGCGAAGGCCCAGGGCGGGGCCTCGTCGAGGAATCCTCGGGTTTCCAGCCCCGAGGCTCCCCAGCTCAGCCGGATCGCCCCTCGTTTCCAGGTCCGCAAGACGAGCTGTCCGCGCCGTTCCCGCGAGGCGAGCGGGTCGCGGGGACCGGCCGAGGACCGGCGCTGGCTCACGACGACGAGGGATCGGTCGGCCCATTGGTAGAGCGCGGGAGGATTGGCCGAACGGCCGCCGTGGTGCGGGGCCAGGATCGCGTCCGGGGCCGCGGGGGGGGCCGCCAGCAGCTCGTCCAGGCCGGGCCCTTCCAGGTCGCCCGTCAGGAGGAAGTGACGGTCGCCCACGCCCACGTCGACGACCAGGCTCCGCGCATTGTCGGCGGCGTCGGGGCGCCAGTCGGCGGGCGGGTGCAGGACGCGCAGGGTCGCCCCCCCGCCCAGGGGCCGAGACTCCCCCGCGGCGATCGGCCGCACCGGAATCCCCCGGGCGCGGACGCGGTCCAGCAGCCGCGAGGCGCCGGGGTTGGCGGGGCCCTCGAAGCCGGGGGCCACGCGCACGGCCCCGATCGGGACGCGGTCCAGCAGGTCGGGCAGTCCGTCGTAGTGGTCGGCGTCGGCGTGGGAAAGCCACACCTCGTCGAGCCGGTGGCCCCCCCGCGCCCAGAGGGCCGGCGCGACGATCCGGCGGCCGACGGACGGGTCGCCCAGCTTGCCGCAGTCGTAAAGGATCGTGCGGCCGTCGCCACCCCGGATCAAAACCGCCAGGCCGTGCCCCACGGCCAGGACTTCCGCCTCCGCCTCCGTCGCGGCGGGACGGCCCGGCCAGATCGACAGGCCCAGTCCCAGCGCGACCCAGGCCCCCATCGCACCCCGCATCCCTCGCCCCCGGAATCCGACCGCCGCGGCCAGGCCCAGCAGGAGGTAAAAGCCGACGACCCAGCCCCAGGGCGGCCCGGCGACGAAGCGATGTCCCCAGGACTGCGCTGACCCCCAGCGTACCAGCCGCTCGGTCGCGTCGAGCATCCGCGCGCAGGCCCACGAGGGGCCGAGCCCCAGGGGCGGCCAGACCGCCGAGAGCGTCAGGCTCAGCCCGGCCGCCACCAGCGCCAGCGAGGTCAGCGGGATCAGCGGCACGTTCAGC